>Ga0315289_10000179_pt1 | contig 101318 bp, 131 predicted proteins | sample YL17G11_40_MG_FD_203452 | JGI IMG/M metagenome (GOLD analysis project Ga0315289, IMG submission 203452) | Sediment microbial communities from Yellowstone Lake, YNP, Wyoming, USA - YL17G11_40 | ecosystem: Environmental > Aquatic > Freshwater > Lake > Sediment | place: USA: Wyoming | collected... | reverse complement strand
ATTTTCAGGCTATATTTCTATTGATTCATTGAAACAAGCAGGAGCAAAAGGGACAATATTGAACCATTCTGAAAACAGGGTTTTGATGACAAAAATAAGGAATGTTATAAAAAAATGCAAGGAAAAGAAATTTCCTGTTCTTGTATGCGCGCAGAATGCAGCAGAAGTCGGAGAGATTTCTGAACTAAAGCCAAACTATGTTGCTTATGAGCCTCCTGAGCTTATTGGAGGGGACATCTCTGTCTCAACTGCAAAACCAGAAGTCATTGAAGACAGCCTGCAGCAGGCAGGGTCTGTGCCCTTGGTAGTTGGTGCAGGAGTCAAGAACACAGAAGATGTCAGGAAATCTGTTGAGATGGGAGCTGTTGGAGTGCTTGTTGCTTCTGGTGTTGTAAGGGCAAAAGACCAGGAAAAAGCTGTCAGAGAGTTAGTTGCTGGGCTTTAATTACTCGCTATAATCTGTTTCTAAATAAATTATGCTGGCGAGGTGGAAGCGCATAACATACCTAATGTTAAAATCGTTTCAGTTACGAAGTTCTGAAAACCTGCATCCGTAGAGTAATTTTGAGAGGCGTCCTATCGGATGAACGAAGTGGTACATCAAGGACAAGAATCAGGTGGACAATTTTATCGATATGATTAATTATTACTGAGCTAATAAAATCATGTAATTATCATGTCTCTTGGATTGTGTGATAAATATAAATAAATCCCACAAACAGCACAATCTGCAGTTATTGCAGGGACAACATCTTTATGGTCAGAATCCCTAATTAATTGATAAGCTTTTTCAACTTTTGCTGAAAAGACAGATTTATGACTATTTATTATTGCTTTTGTTAATCTTTCTGTTATGGGAAAACCATTAGTAAATTCACTGTTCCAAACTTGACTTGAATATCGCTCTGTTGCTTGACGATCTAATTCATAATAATCAAAAACAGTTCTAGCATCTGGATATTCAGGAACGGGTCTCTCGAACATTCCACTCAAGCCATATGCTGTTTTTTTCAGTTTCACCAAATATTCTACATCTGTTCTTGAGGTGTTCATTAAGATATTTACCGTGTTTTTTAAAACTTCATGAGGTGACAATACATAGCATGGATCGGATAATAATTGGGCTGTGACTATTGGAATTAACATCTCAATTATCCCGTGATTAATTCTACCTCCCCTCCTATTCTTTTTACTATCTAATTGTGCTTCGTATCCTAAATCGTAAATAACATCCGGTTGTTTTCCCCAAGATAATATTCTTTGAGCTAAATCTTCAAATGCATCACCAATATTAATTCCTGCTGTTAAAAAGAATTCAAGTTTTTGATGACAATTTAAATCTGAAGAACGTGTAGTTAGACCCTCTTTTTCTGATAATGGTTCAAGTGCGCAAGCTAATTGAATAAACCGCCTTATATCTCTTGGATTTCGATGACTCTTAGACCTAATATAAACTTGTTCAAGGAGAGCTTCATATTTTTGTGTACTTTGTTCTTTTTGACTTAATATATCAACCATGTGATTTTGTAATTAAACTGGGTTATTTAAAGTTTTCCCATTTCTTTACTTTGAAGTAATGACTAATCCAGAAGTCACTGAGTAAGATAAAATTGTCCCCCCTACTTTTTAGCCTCTCAAAATTATTGAACATAACAGTGTTTATGCGCAATTAAGGCACAACAACATACATCTTTGTAAAGCCGTATCTATTATTGTTTGCAAGAACTTCTACGTCATAGATGTATGTGCCTTGGTATACTCCGTCTGGGACTGCAAGGCGTATTGCTATTTTTTTATTTTCTTTAAATTCCAGGTTAAATGATTTTTCATATAGAAGCCAGTCTTCTGGGTTGTAGTTCAAATCAGCAGGGTTTAATGTTGTCTTGTCTTCTTTTACAAGCTTGCTTAAAGCTATATTAACATTAAAGAATGTATTTGCTTCATTTATGTTGATGACTCCCAAGCCAAAGATGTCGCTGTTTCCTGATTCAATTGTCTTTCTTTTGAGAGGCATTGCAACAATATCTCCCTGGTCTAATAATTCTTCTATATGGGCAATTGTCTGTTCATCTAACTGGGTTTTAATCTCCTCTGCTACGCCAAAATATCTTTTGATAAGAAGAATCCCTGTGCTCAATATCACCATAGATATGATAACAACAACCAGAAAATTTATTGAAAGTTCTATTGCCCTCTTATTCATAGAAACACCTGATAAAAATAAAAATTGAGGTTATTTAATAACCTCATATTCTCTGATTATTATTATCATGAACAGTATCAGCAATGCTGCTCCTATAATAACAAAGTAAAGGCCATCTGCTATTGTTGCTGTAAGCATCTTATAGACTCCAAATGCAATAATACCAAAACCAAGCCATAAGAATTTGTCCAATACTAATTTCATGATATCAAATTCCTGCTGCTCTGTCATTCTTTTTTTCATTTTTTCACCTTATATGATGTTTATGAAGAATGTCTTTTCTGCATATGGCGGCATCCCTGTCTTGATTGTTCCATTATCATCAGTTTCCATTACTTCTATCTTTGACATGTAAACCCCTTTCCTGCCTGTTGCTGTCAATCTTATTGAATAGACATCTGCTTCAGTTACTTTCAGCGCTTTGGCTGTCTTGTCATAGAAGAAATCAATATCTGTGATATTTTCTGCAGTTGCCCCTGTTATGCTCTCTCCTGCAATCTGCGCTTCCAATATCTTTATGTTAATCTTAAAATTTAAATCCTCAATCGCTTTTGTATTCTTGATACCAAATGCAATTATTTTAGCAGATCCCTTGTCAACACTTATCTCGCTTGAAGGGAATGATAATTTTTTGTTTCCTGTCCTTAAGTCCTCTAATATCTGCTGCCTTACCTGCTCAGAAATCTCTCCTGTTGTTTCTGTGATATTCTTAAACATGCCTCTTATAAATCCAAGGCCTAACCCCAGTAAGGTCATTGCTAATACAACAATAACAATAGCATTTATAGAAAGACTCAAATCAGCCTTTTTATTCGGCTTACCTATAGCAAATATCTTCATGCATCACACCTCTTTTTGTTTGCAAAAAGAGACCAGGCAAACTTTGAACTTGTTCAAAGTCTGTTGAGCTTTGCTCAACTTTACTTGCTTTGCCGCTGCCTCTTTTTATAATTAGAATATATGATTATTTGTCATACTCATTTATAAAGGTTTCTATAGATTCAGGTATTATCTGAAACTAAGCTTAAGTCCAATCATCGGGATTGGGAAAAAGTATAGGATTCTTTTATCCCTGTCCCAGTAAAAACCAATCCAGAAATCATACCATGCAAAGATAAATCTTATTTTCATTTGAATTTATATGCTGCAAAGATATATAATCTTTTCTAAAAGAACAAAAAATGCATGGTAACGAAACCTTTATAAATGAAACTTTAATCCTAACTCTTTATGGCAAGACTAAGGAAATTTTGCGCATACAGGAAGCTTGAAAAAAGGCCTTATACAAGGATAAGCAAGTATAGGGAGAAGTCTTATATTAAAGCAACCCCTAATCTTACTATTGTAAAGTTTGACATGGGCAACGCAACTAAGGAGTTTGACTGTTCTTTGGAATTAAAATCAAGGATTGACTGCCAGATAAGGCATAATGCTCTTGAATCAGCAAGGCAGTCAAGCAACAGGCTGCTTGAGAACACATTAGGCAAATCAGGATATTACATGAGGATAAAGACATATCCTTTCCATATCTTAAGGGAAAATCCATTAGCAGCAGGAGCAGGTGCAGACAGAATGAGCACAGGCATGCAGCATGCATTTGGAAACCCTATAAGCTCTGCTGCAAGAATCAAGAAAGGGCAGACAATCGTAATGCTTAAGGTAAACAAGGCAAATATTGATCTGGGAAAAACTGCATTGAAGAGAGCTGGAGCAAAGCTGCCATGCGGCTGCATGATTGTCATCAATGAAGTTAAGAAGTGATTCTTTCTATCTAAATATTTTTCTTCAATTCTTCAATATCAGTAAAGACCCTGTATTTTCTAGAGAATTCTTCAACAACTTCTTTAGGCAGTATATCTGTTTTTGAAAGGTATACCAAGACAGGCTTGCCAAATGTCTTTACACGCTCATAGAGCTTTATCTGGTCTTCTATTGGATAAGGCTCTGTCAAATCAAAAACATAGATTATCTTTTCTGCAACAATTTTCATCACCAACAATGCCTGCAGCTCAATATCATTCATCTTGTCTAGCCTGTTTAATGTCCCTGGACTGTCCAACAGCTGTACATCTCCTACATAACCAACCATAATGCTTTTTGTGGTAAATGCATAAGGTGCAATCTCAGGAGTTGAGCCTGATAATTTTGACAATAATGTTGATTTTCCTACATTCGGAAATCCTACAATCGCTACCTGCCTGTATCTGCTTTTTATTGTTGGAAATGACTGTATTGTTCTTCTTGCTTTTTCAAGAAACCTGTAATTAGGAGTCTTCATCATTGAAGAGATTCTTCCATAGAATACTTTTTTTATCTTGTTTATCTTTAGCTGGAAAGAATCTTTATCCAGTATAGGCCTTCTTTTTCTAGATGTCCTTATCTCTTTAACTTCTTTTATCTCCTGGCTATGTCTTTTGAAGATGCGGTCAATCTTGCCTCTTGTAGAATTTACTTTGCTCAGCTCTTTTACTAGATTGTGCTTGCCTATTGTGTACTCGACTAATTTCTGGTAAAAAGGAGACAGCTCATCCACTTGAGGGAATGTGTGCAGGATATCATCAAGTTTTGCAGTCAAAACATCCCTGACAACCTGGAACTTAGTCATCTCAAGAGTTTTTATCTTGTCAAGCCTTGTCCCTTTTATTTTCAATTGTGAAACCTTTTTCTTTGCCCTCACTATAGCTATATCTAAGTATATGTCTGCTGTTTCAACTCGCTTTATTTCTCCAAATCCCATAAAAGAAAATAGAATTATAGGGTTTATAAAACTTTGTTTATCTCTTATGCAGCACTATGACAAATCCAACCTGATTTATTATTTCTGCTCCTGTCTGGGCTGCAATCTCTTTTGCAGCTTCTTTTTTGTCTTTTCCTTCTAATGCTGCTTTCAGCAATTTTATCTTTATCAGTTTCTTCTTGGCAAGCTGTTTCTTAATTTCAGAGATAACCCCATCTGTCAAGCCGTTCTTTCCAATCCTTAATGCTGGCTCAAGATATTTTGATTTTTCTACTAGCCTTTTTTTCATTTTTCCTGTGTTTTTTGATATGGTTTATGCATTCTGGCACTAAAAGAAGCGCCACAGTAAGGGCTATTATTGCAATCTCCCAATGGTTTGTTATATCTTCCTTTATTATCCCTGTAAATTTGCCTATCCAAGGATAGCTTTGTTTTTCTTTTGTTTCAGCAATATCTCCAATAGGCTCTGTTTTATTTTCTTTAATAAATTGTTCGGTTTCTGCAGACTCATTAGCTGTATTTTCTGCAGGAAGGATGCAGGTTTGCATCTCTTCTGGCTTCGAAGTGGTTGTTCCGCAGCTGTTCAAATCAGTGCATATTCTTGATTGGATTCCAGGAGCTTTGCATTCTGACCATGAAGTACATAACCATGATTCATTGCATATAACTGCAATTTTTGTTCCTCCACCGCCTCCACCTCCACCACCAGAACTAACATAGATTCCTTTTACAGCAGAGTGGCTTAAGCCAGTTACTTCAAATCTGCCAGTCAAGTCTGTGCAAGTGTATTGTCCAGAGCTTCCTGAGCATTGGACTTTTGTATATCCTGAGCAGTCAGATGGAAGCAAAGCTATATCTGTTGTCTCATCATCTGCAATGCAAACATAGTTATTGCTGCTGCTTGATTTGTTCATATAAACTGTTTTTTTGTAATTTGTCGAGCTCAGATCAAGGCCTCTTACAAGGATTGTCCCATTTTCAGCAGCATACTCTATTGTGAAATTCAATGCCAATGTTGAATTAGTGAAATTCCAGCTGAATTCAATCAGGCTGTTGTTATCATCATCTGTGATATTAACAAGATAAGTTTCATTGAATACCTTTGAGATATTATCTGAGCCATTTACAAAAAGGTTTATTGCAATTGTGGAATCAATTGTTGTTGAATTCCCTTTCAAATAATCAGAAGAGTCATCAATCCCGTCATTATCATCATCTGTATCATTATAGTCAGGGTTTCCGTCATTGTCAGTGTCAGGCTCATTAGTAACCACAACTGTATAGTTTTGCGAAGTCGTCTCTGTCTCGTCTGAAACATTAATCAATATGCTGTATGTCCCACTGTCAGAAAGATTAGTAAGCCAGCTGAATTTGTTGCCTGTCTGGAAAAATCTGGTATTATTTATCGCATAAGTCATGTTGTCATTGTCAATGTCAGCTGCATTCACAGTTATATTCACATAAGATGTTTCATTTACTGAAAGATTACCTGTTATCGAGAAATAAGGAGCTGCATTCCTTACTGTGAAATTAGATGAATTTGCCCAGCTGCTCCAATTTGCTCCGTCATAGGCTCTTACAGAGAATAACAAGACATTTCCTTTAGAAAGATTTCCATAATTGACTTGTGTTTTGTTTGCAAGAGCAGAAACTTCTGCTGAATTATTGTACCATTTTGTCTCATTTTGGATTATGCTGTCATTGTCTAAGTCACTATAATCATAAGTTCCGATTAAAGTCCCATTTGTCCTGTTAAGCGAGTCTGTTGAAGTGATATATGCGCTGATGGCTGATGGGATATGGTTTATCCTTATCTGCCTAGCATTGTAACCAAAATTATTTTTAGAATCATTGGCATAAACCTTGTATGTGATTATTCCGCTCTTATCTGTTGATTTGTTTATGTAGCAATAGACAACATTTCCTGAGCCTGTTTTTGCCATTGACTCATTTATGCCATCAAACTCAAGGATGCATGAATCAATATCATTGATGCTGTCATTGATTGTTGCATTTATCTCTATTGAAATGTTCTCTCCAACATTTTTTGAGTATACAGAACCATTTGATGGAGTTGGCAAGCTGAAATTGACTTGTGGCGCAATTTCATCAAGGGATTTAATCGCTGCCAAGATATCTATTCTTGAATAGCTACTTATTGTTTTTCCTGTACTGTTCAGGGTATTTTCTATTTCCTGAGGAGTCAATGTCTGGTTATTGTTCTGCAGCTTGTAAAACTGCTGCATCAATGCAGCTGCTCCTGCAACATGAGGTGTTGCCATTGAAGTGCCGCTGTATCCTATGAATCCTCCTCCGCTTTGAGCAGAACAGATGTAATTGCTAGTAGGGCATGCGCCGCTTCCTGAAAGAGTTCCTCCTGGAGCTAAAATCTCAAATATTGCTCCCCTGTTTGTGAATGAAGAGACAGCATCTGCTTTTGTAACAGAGCCTACTGCTGTTGCATTTTGAACACATGCAGGGCTGCTTATCCCATTTGTCCAGCCGTCATTGCCAGATGCGATTATTACAGATATATTTTGGTATACTGCTGCATTTATTGACGGAGCAATTTCATCATCATTGCAATAGCTGTTGTAAGGGCCTCCTCCGCCTAAGCTCATGCTGATGACAGAGATGCCTAAATCCTCGCTCCTGTTTGTGCACCAGTCAATGCCTGCAATTACATCTGATGTCCAGCCATTTCCAGCAGAATCAAGAACTTTTGCAGCAGCAAGCTTTGCATCAGGAGCAATTCCTTTGTGTGTCTCATTTGTTGAAGCGACTATTCCAGCAACATGAGTGCCATGGTTGTTGTCATCAATTGGATCTCCGTCATTGTTGACAAAGTCCCAGCCTCCAACCACTTTTGAACAGCTGCTCCAGTTGTATGTTGTGTTTGTTGTACCATTCCTTATCTGGTCAATATAAAATCCATAATCGTTCATGCTTACATCTGATTCTAACCTGATGTAGATGGTATCTCCTTCTGAATAAGGTGTCCACAAATCTGTAATAATTCCATTTATTCCATGATAGCTTGCAATCTCTTTCATGCTGTAATCATATATTGTTATACGGTCATATGTATCATATCCAGAAACTTCTCCTTGGTATTCTAAGCTTATATTATTGAAATGCACAGCAATCCTGGAATAGCCTGGCTTTGTTATATTCCATGTATAATCAAAATTGTCTGAATAATTATGCGCTGATTCTAGTATATAGCTTTCATTAGTTCCTGTTGTTGTATAAGCTGCAACACTACATGCTCCTAATGCAGAATGTGTATAATCAATGCCTGTATCAACAATGCAGACTGTTTCTCCTGTTCCTGTCAAGTTTATCCCATTCAGTGTTAAGTTCCAGACGCTTGTTGCATTTACCTGAGGAGCGCTTGCACTCAAGAATAGTTTTACAGGCTTGTCGATATATACAAACTCAACATCCGGATTATTCTTTAATTCTTCAAGAGCCTGTTTTGTGATCTTTCCAGAGAATGAATTTATTGTTGAATACTTGTGCCTTAATGCAAAACCCTTGGTTCTTACTTTTGATAACACCTTTTCTTGTTTTGCTGCAATCCTCTCTTTTTTTGCATTTAGACTTATTGCTTTTGATTTTCCTGAAGCAGCATCTTCTTTTAATTTTACAATTACTCTTACTTCATTTTCCTTGTCTAGCTTTTCTACAACTTTGTCTTCAACAACAGCAGCATCAACAATAGGCAAGAGAAGCAGCACAATCACCAGAATAATCAGCTCTTTTTTCATCTTCTCTTCCTCATTGCCTCTGACATCAATTTCTCTATCTGCCTGCCAAGTTTCCAGCCTTCTGAATCGCAAACTCTCTTGAATTCTTCTGTTGTCTTCTTGTTTACAGATAATGTCAGCTTTATATTGCCTTCTTTAACCAAAGTACGTATATGTACGTACAAATAATATATAAATGTTTTGTTTACAGACAAATCAGAATTCTATATCCACTTTATTTTCCTTTTAATCTCAGGAATCAAGCCAAGCATGTCAGATGCAGTAAATCCAATGCCTTTTTCCTTCAGCAGATAATCACCAACTGCTCCATTAATGTACGCTGCTGCAAATGCTGATTCAAGCAAATTCTCACTTTGAGCAATTAATCCAGCTGTTATTCCTGCAAGAACATCTCCTGTGCCACCAATTGTCATCCCGTTGTTTCCTGTCTTATTGTATTTTATTGATTCTCCATCTGTTATTATGTCAACAGGACCTTTAAGCAGGAATATCTTGTCTTTTCTTGCATAATGCCTTACGATATCTGCCTTTTTTTCAAATTCAACTGGCAGCTTTTCTCCTGTAAGAAGTTCAAATTCTCTTGAATGAGGAGTCAAGACAGCATTTCTCAATTCAGTTTTATGCAGCACTTTCAATGCATCTGCATCAATCACCTTTGGCTGCGGCAGATGCTGCACAATCTCCCTTACAAAATCTTTTGTACCTGGCTCAAGGCCAATGCCATTTCCTATCAATACAACATCAAACTTACTGCTCAGCTCAATCATCTCTTTGACATTGTCAAATGTGAAGAAATCGCCATCAACTTTTTTTGTGATCAAATCAGGGGAATAATTGTTTATTGCCCATGCAGCCTGCTCAGGAGCAGCCACAACAACTATGTCAACACCTGTCCTCAATGCAGCCAAGCCTGCAAGAGCAGGAGCTCCTATAAAATCCCTGGAACCGCCTATGACAAGAACTCTTCCATTCTCACCCTTGCGCTCGCCTCTTTTTCTCAAGAATGACATTTTATTCAATGACTATCTTTCCAGTCATTTCCTTATTCAAGGCTGAATCAAATACGTATTCTCCTTTTTTTGAAGCAATAAACTCAACAACTGTGAAATTGCCTGCCTGTATCCTCCTTGAGATGAAGAATCCTGGAATCCTTATGACATGGTTTTGGTCAATGGAAAAGACGTTCAATTTTACTAAGTCATTTAATTTTACATTGATAATATTTGGAGTAAACTGATATCTTCCTGCTGTTATGTTGAATTCCTTTAATTCATGCGCTTCTTCTGGCTCTGCAAATCCTTTTTCTATGTTCAGCTGCTTTAGAATCTCTTCTGCAGACATATTTCTAAATTTCTCAAGATCCTCTGCATATGCAGATGGCTCGCTTGATGTCTTTTCTTTAAATTCGCATTTTGGAAAAGACCAAAGAGCTAATGTTGCCAAAACAGCAATAAGCAATATCAAGGCAATGTTTTTCTGTATCACTTTTAAGACAGGCAGCGGATTGAAGGCACTATCTTTAAATTTTTTTAAAGTATTGCCTTTTGGTTTGTAAGGCTTTGGCTTGTTTTTTAGAAATCTTTCCTTTCCTGTCCATATCTTCCTTGCCATAAGCCTGACTTTAGCATTTTAATATATAAAGTTTGCTCAAGTTAATCTTTTTCTTCTATATCAAGCATCCATCTTGTAAGAACTCTTGTTTCATACTCGTCATTGGTGTGGATTGCTTCATGCACCTGGGTTTCATAATTCTTTTCTGGAAGAAGAGAGTCATTTATAGCCATATAGTCAGAGCCTAGGTAAGTAAAACCATAAAGCCCATCTGGCATCTTTAGCTTTTCCATCCTTTTGTTAGGGGCAAGGCATGTGAAATCTTTCTTAGCAATCCTCCTATTTGCTTCATATTCTTCTGTAAAAGACTTCTTTGGATTATACTTTTGTCTAAAATAAATCATATTACTTGGGTATAATATCTTCAGAAATAAAAGGAAATGTATCTTGCAATCAACAAAATTGCGACATTAAAATCACATTAGTATACTGATTCAAAATAATAGTATCCTACAAAAATATACATGAGCGCAAGGAAAAATATAGTTATGCCATAAAAAATTAGCATAGGGATATTCAGCAACAAGAGCCACAAGAAACCGTAATAGGCAAATCCTGCAAAATAGGGGTTGTTGCTTATTATAGGCTCTTTTTTAATCAGATTATATCCTACAAATACAGCCATTATAGCATAGTTTATTAGCGCTGCTACCCACATCCACGTGAATATCTTGCCTGAAAATACCAGGATGAAAAAAACAGATGCTCCAAACACCATATCAGTTACATAATCAAAGTACCTATTGAAACCAGCTTCTTCAGATGATCCAAATGCAAGTTCTGAGTCTAAAAGGTCTAAAAGGACAAATACAGATAAAGTGATTACAGGATAAACAGCAGGATATTTCATCAATAGAAAATAAACCATTGGCCCAATTAACAAAAATCTTAGAAAAATAAGTGCATTTGACCAAGTTAATATGTCTTCTTTCATATTTTGCATCCGCCAGCAGGAAGCATCCTGATTATCTCATCAATCTCTCCTGCTCCTAGTTTTTTCTTTATCTTCTTTGCTGCATCAGATGCTTTTTCAGTTCCTTGTGAGATTACTACAAAATTGTCTGTCTGCGCCCTTATTGAATCAACAGGCCCTCCAATGATGTTGCTGTCTTTCAATCCAACTGCAAGTTTTGTTTCAGCTGTCAATGTGTTTTTCCTTCCATAAACCATGAAAGCACCTTTTTCAATATATTCTCCAGGCCTTGCCTCTTTGCTAACCTGCTCAGGAGATACAAAGAAAACATCTGCAACTGCAATTCCTGCTTTCCATGCCCTTGAATAAGAAGCAGTTGCCTGGGCAGCTTCTGCTATTGTGGCTTCTCCTGGTTTTTTATTTTCTGTTTTGACAACAAAGAAAGGGCTGCCAGCCATTTCAGAGTGGAAGACCAAATCTCCTTTTTCAGCATGCTTTTTTATGACAATCTCGTTAGAAGTTGCATCTCTTCCTCCGATGCACAAGAAGCCTTCTGAAGAATAAAACCACCTGAATTTCTCATACCATTCTTTTTTTCTTTCAATCTTTGGCTTTGCTAATTTCTCTTCTTCAAGCTGCCTTTCTTTTTTTATCTGCTCCAGTTTTCCAAGACTTTTTGCCAATGCCCCTCTTGCCCCTTCCAGCTTTTTCTTTGCTTTTTTAGATTTTTCAAAATAAACTTCTGCATTTTTCTCTAGAGATTTAGAAACATCCAGCTTAATCCTCATCATCTAACAGCTCCTTATATCTTCTAAAACAATTGCCTGCTCTGGGCAAAGAAGCGAATCCTCTCCTGGATATAACACCACTTTTGGAGAGATTTTTACCTGCCTTATATTACCAAATTTGTCAAAGTCATAAGGAATGTCTTTTAATAAAGAAAAGCCAATCTTAATCTGTTCTTTGATTTCAGTATTATAGATACCTTTTGCTCCTATTATCCTAATTTGAATAGCATCAACATCTATATTTGGGCCATTTTCAACTATGAAATGCACATATCCAGCCTGGCCTGTTCCTGCATAACATATCTCTGGGATATTATTTAGTTTAACAATCATAATGCCTGTGTCAATTGCACATTTAGAAGCAGCCTCTACCTGGGCCCTTCCCCAATTCATTACAATTATTCCCAATCCTATTGCAAAAATAAGCAAAAGAATTGTTGCAATCAATGGTGAAATCCCTTTTTTGTCCATCTTGTATAGAGTTTTAAACTTCAAGGTATATAAAATTAACTGAAAACATAATATTTATATAAATAATGAAGTATGGTTTAGGTATGGCACAGCCGACAGAAGAGGAGATAAAAGATTTTCAGGAAAAAATGAAAAACATGTCTCCTGAAGAATTGAAAGAGCTTCAAAAGCAGCAGTGCATTTTCTGCCAGATAATCTCTGGCAAGGTCGCTGCCAGGAAAGTCTATGAAGATGACAAAAGCATTGCCATACTTGACATCAATCCTGCAAACCCAGGCCATACTTTATTGATGCCAAAAGAGCATTTTCCATTGATGCCATTGATTCCAGAAGATATCTTAGCTCATCTGTTTATGGTCTCTAAGGCGCTTTCTAGAATCATGCTGACTGCTGTCAATGCAGAGGGCTCTGACATATTTGTTGCAAATGGAACAGCTGCTGGCCAGAGAGCGCAGCACTTTATGATTCATATCATTCCAAGAAGGCCAGGGGATAAGGTCAAGATGGACATCCCTGTCAATGAATTCCCTAAAAAAGATATTGATGAAGCAAGGGACAAGATACAGGAAAAGGTTGATCTGATTTTCAAGCAGAAGGTTTCTGTTGTCAAGGAAGAGGAACCAATAGAAGAGAAGAAGCCTGAGAAAAAAGCTGAGAAGAAAAACGAAGAGAAGCCCACGAAGGGCCCCAAAAAAGAATCTGGAGTAAGCTTGGATGATATTGCGAGGCTGGTAAAATGAAAAATCAAGATTTTTCAATGTTAAAACGAGGTTTTAACAAGTGAGTGACTGCATATTCTGCAATGCTGAAAAAGGAGAAACAAAGCTTGATAGGATTTATGAAGACAAAGAGATAGTTGCGGTTGTGCATCCAAGGCCTGCTGTTCCAGGGCATGTAATTGTTTTTCCAAAAAAGCATTACCAGATATTTGAGCAGATTTCTGATTATGAAGCTGCCGGCTTGTTCAATATTGCAAACAAGATAAGCATAGCTGTTTTTGAAGGAATCAAAGCAGCGGGAACAAATATAATTTTACAGAATGGTGTTGCAGCTGGGCAGGAGATCCCTCATGTCTGCATCCATATCATCCCAAGAAAAGAAGGGGATAATATTGACTTCCAATGGCAGCCAAAGAGATTGACAGAAGAGCAGATGTCGTCTGTTGAGCTAAAGGTAAAAGAAGCTGCTTCTGAAATCGGCAAGTTCGAGAAAGAAAAAAAGAAAGAGTCTGTCAAGATAGAGAAGAAAATTGAGAAGATAAAGGCAGAAGAGCAGAAAGAGAATTATTTGATTAAGCAGTTAGAGAGGATCCCTTAAAATAAAACTAACCACCAAGCTCCAAACATCAGTGTCAGAACAAATGCCAGCAAGAAGCTAGGCACAAAAGGTATTCCATATTTTACTTTTATCTTGCTTATCTTGCCTTTTCTCTTTAATGCAATCAGCATCCTGATTTTCTTTTTCTCTATTCCAAGGTCTTTTGGGCCTGTGAGCACTTTGCCATTCACTACAACATTCTTTGCAATCCAGTCTCCTTCTGTCAATTGCTCTGGCGGAACGAATCTGTACATTGCAGCTAATTCTACTGCTTTTATGAAAATAACAAGATAGATGCTTAAGTAAAGGAACAATATCAATGCAGCAAGGATCAATAAAACAAATATGTCTATTGTTCTGCCTCTTAATAATACAGCCAGCACAATAACTAATGCTATCAAGAAGAAGAATTTTATATTCCTAAACCTCTGCATTGGCTTGCTATATAATATAGTCTTGAAATTCTTGGCAAATGCTTTTCTATGCTTGAATGCAAGTACAATGCTGTAACAAAGGCCGTAGATAGAGCCTGCCAGCAGCAGATTGAATAAAAATACAACCAGCAGTGGAAATGGCTGCAGCGTGAATTTCAAGCCAAGCAATGCTCCAATACCCATCAATAGCTTGGAGTCTCCTCCTCCCCACTGGGATGCATAGAACATCATGTATCCTATGATTACAAATATGACAAGCCCAGCAAGGCCTTCTAATAAATATATCCAGTCAGATGTTATCGAGGAATACAATAATCTCAAACCAATCCCTGAGAATATGATGCCATAGTTAAGCCAGTCAGGCACTTCCCTTGTCCTTATATCTGTTATCGTCCCTATAGCCAATGCAATGAATGCAATTGACAATAAAATGATATCAATGACCATGATTTTGGAATTAAAGGCAAAATATATAAATATTTTATGATATAATACCAGATAGGGGGTAAAATATTATGCTTGAACGATTCAAACTTATGCTAAAACTGCAGGAAAAGGACGGCACTATAAAAAATATGATAAGGCATCTTGCCCTCACAATGCAGGGCATGGAAAAATGGGCTGAGCAGAAAAAGGTTCCGCTCCAGGAAGCATACAACAAAAGCTTTACTATCTTAAAAGAGGTTATCGAGCTTCAGGTGAAAAATGACATCCCTATCCTGACTGTCTATGTGCTTCCAGAACAGCTAAAAAAAGAAGACCAGTTTTCCATCTTCCTTGATGAACTCATCTCATTCCTAAATTCAATCAAAAGTTCAAGTTTGCTGCACGACAACAAAGTAAAGATTTCTGCCTTGGGAAAATGGTATGATATCCCTGGAAGGGCAGTCGATGTCATAAAAGGCGTGATGGAAGATACAAAGGATTATGACAGATTTTTTGTTAATCTATGCATAAATTACAATGGGCGAGAAGAAATTGTTGATGCATGCAAGATGATTGGCAGGCAGATAAAAGCAGGAAAATTAGACGTTGATGCAATAACAAAGAATACGCTAAAGGAAAATGTCTATAGCTCATACTTCCTGCCTCCTGATTTGCTAATAAAAAATGGAAAGATCATGCAGACAACTGCCTTCTTACTGTGGGACATGCCTTATGCAGTAGTCTACTTCACCAAGAAATATTTCCCAGAATTTACAAAGTCAGATTTTTCCAAAGCTTTTGAGTTTTATGCTGAGAACCGCTGAAAAAACATAATATTTATAAACACTACCAGAATTCTGCTAGTAAACCAATGAGTGATGAGAGCTGAGTGCGTATAAGGGCTATCGCGTGCAAGGCTTGAGGGAGGTATTATTTTTCTTTATTTTTATCAATACCTCAACTATATAGGAGGTTAACTAAAATGGTTGAAGTTTCAAAAGAAATCGTCGATAAAGTTTTAGAAGCGATTGAAGTAGCAAAGGCTACTGGAAAAGTTAAGAAGGGAACTAATGAGGTTACCAAAGCGCTTGAAAGAGGCACTGCTAAACTTGTAGCAGTTGCAAAGGACGCAAGTCCGGCTGAGATTGTCATGCACATTCCTTTGCTTGCAGAAGAAAAAGGAGTTATATGTGTAACTGTTCCTAGCAAAGAAGAGCTTGGCGCATCAGCAGGAATAGCTGTTCCAACAGCAAGCGCAGCAGTGGTCCAGGAAGGAGAAGCAAAAGCATTGATCAAAGAAATCTTTGAAAAGCTTGGCAAACATCTGCCTGAAAAGAAAGAAGAAAAGAAAAAGAAAGGGGAGTAGACAATGCCAGCTTTAAAGAAAATGGTTTCAAAGGAAGGAGAGAAAGCTGCTCCTCCTAAGCAAGAGGCAGCAGAAGAGAAAGTCAAGGCAGTAGTGAATTTCACATTTGCCGTACCAGCAAAAGTCGAAGAGGTCATTGACAGGACAGGGACAAGAGGAGAGGCTGTCCAGGTAAGATGCAAGGTGCTTGAAGGAAGAGACGCTAATAAAATCCTAAGAAGGAATGTCAAAGGGCCTGTCAGGCTAGGAGACATACTGATGCTAAGAGAGACAGAAATAGAAGCAAGACCTCTGACAAGAAAAGGAAGAGGAGCGTCTGGTTAAAATGGCAGTATGCAGCTTTTGCGGAGAAACCCTTAAGAGGGGAACAGGTAAGATGTTTGTAAAGAAAGACGGAAAAATATTTTACTTCTGCTCGACAAAGTGCGAGAAAAATCTGTTAAAACTCAAGAGAAAACCTATAACAACTAAATGGACTAAATTTTTCAGCAAACAGTAAAATGGCAATCCAGCAGACTTTAGTTTTGATAAAACCAGATGGAATAGTAAAGTCACTAACAGGGAACATAATCACAGCGCTCTCTGAAACAAAGTTAGTCATCATAGGGGCTAAGATTGTCCAGATAAGCAGGGAGCTTGCTGAAAAGCATTATTACAAATTAAAACAAGAAAAAGGAGAATTGATATTTGAAGAGACCCTCAAATACATGCAAGGCCATTACCACACCAACAGGGTGTTGGCATTGGTTTATCATGGAGAAGATGCAATCAAAAAAATAAGGGAAGTAGCAGGCGCTACAAACCCTGAAAAGGCATCTCCTGTCAGCATAAGGGGGAAATATGGAAGGATTGTAAGCTCAACAGGTGTTTTTGAAAATGTTGTTCATGCTTCTGAGAATGAAAAAGAGGCTGAAAGGGAAGTCAAATTATGGTTCAAGCCGCATGAGCTTGCCCATGTCATTTATCCCACTAAGAAGAAAACAATCACAACAGAAGAAATAGACTGGAAGGAGGCAATATAAAAATGGCTGTAAAAGAGACGCAACTTGACAAAATCAAAAGAATCTGTAAATTGCAAGGGCAAATCAGGAATATCTGCACTTCAGCTCATATTCATCATGGAAAGACTGCATTGACAGATAATCTGCTGGCAGCTTCTGGTTATATGGCATCAAAATACGCAGGAGACTTGGAAGGGGGAATGTTAACATGGCAGCACACAGATGAGCAGGAAAGGCTCATTACAGTTGATGCTGCAAATGTAAGCATGGTGCACGAGTTTCACGGAAAAGAATTCCTAATCAATTTAATAGATACGCCCGGACACATAGATTTCTCTGGAAACGTAACAAGGGCAATGAGGGCAATTGACGGGACTATTGTCCTAGTATGCGCTGTTGAAGGAATAATGCCTCAGACAGAGACTGTGCTTAAGCAAGCTCTTAGAGAAAGAGTAAGGCCAGTGCTTTTCATCAATAAGATGGACAGGCTGATAAAAGAATTAAAACTCACTCCAGAACAGACGCAGGAAAAACTCATCGCCATCTATAAAGAATTTAATGAGCTTATAGAGAAAATAGCTGAGGAAGACTATAAAGAGAAATGGAAAGTAGATATAAACCAAGGCAGTGTCGCATTTGGCTCTGCAAGAGATAATTGGGCTCTTTCTGTACCTTTCATGAAGAAAAAAGGAGTTACATTCAGGGACATCACTAAACTTTATGACATGACTGAGGAAGAGAGGAAAAACTGGTGCTGGAAAAGCGCACCTCTGTTTGAAGTTTTGCTAGACATGGTAGTTACACATCTTCCAAACCCTGTAGATGCGCAGAAATACAGGATTCCTAAAGTATGGAGAGGAGATCTTGATTCTGAATTTGGAAAAGACCTTATAGAATGCAGACCAGGTGGAAAACCTGCTTTTGTCATAACCAGGATTACCATTGACCCTAGAAGCGGAAAAGAGATTTCTGCTGGAAGGCTGTTCTCAGGAACATTAAAGCCAGGCATGGAAGTTTGGCTTAACCTTGCCAAAAAGAGGCAGAGAATACAGCTTGTATTAATCTATAGTGGTATAAAGCCTGAGCATGTTGAAGAGGTCCCTGCTGGAAATGTATTAGCCATTGCAGGAATTGTAGGAGAAGCAGGAGAAACAATAACATTAGACGCTGAGACTACATTTGAAGAATTAAAACACATATTTGAACCAGTCATCACAAAGGCAATCGAGCCTCAGAAGATGGCTGACTTGCCAAAGCTGATCGAAGTATTAAGGAAAGTTGCAAAAGAAGACCCAAGCATTGAAGTTGAAATCAATGAAGAGACAGGTGAAAACCTAATCTCAGGAATGGGAGAGCTTCATCTTGAGATTGTAGAGAACAGGATAAAGACAGAAAAGAATGTCGAGGTAAAGACATCTTCGCCTATTGTAGTATACAGAGAGTCTATAAGAAAAGTATCCCAAGAGATGGAAGGAAAATCTCCAAACAAGCACAACAAATTCTATTTTGTTGTAGAGCCTTTGGAAGAGAGCCTATCTAATGACATAAAGGCAGGAAAAATCCCTGCAGGCAGGGTAAAGAAAAAGGATCTCAACTTAAGAAATGCCCTTAACAATGCAGGAATGGACAACAAGACAGCTGAGAAGGTAAAGGATATTTACCATGGCAACGTATTCCTGGATGAAACAAGAGGCCAGGTTTATATTGGAGAAGTCATAGATATGATACTAGATACATTTGAGGATGTAATGGAAAATGGCCCGCTTGCAAGAGAACCTTGCGTTAAATGCAAGGTAAGGCTTATTGATATGAAACTGCATGAGGACGCAATCCACAGAGGGCCTGCACAGGTTTATCCTGCGATAAGAGAAGGCATAAGAGGAGCAATGATGACAGCTGCTCCTGTAATATATGAACCTTTACAGACAATATTGATTGAAGCTCCTGTAGAATATATGGGAGAGATATCAAAGCTAGTTACAAGTAAGAGAGGACAACTGCTTGAGATGAACCAGGAAGGAAGCGATGTAGTTGCAAAAGGAAAGCTTCCTGTTGCAGAGATGATTGGATGGGCTAGCGACTTAAGAAGCGCTACAGGCGGAAGAGGAGTTTCATCCTTGATTGACCAGGCCTTTGAAAAGCTGCCTGATGAACTGCAGGCAAAGGTAGTAGGCTCAATCATACAGAGAAAAGGCCTGACAGAAGGCCAAGTAGGGATATAAAGGCAAAAAATAGCAACTTATGAACGCATAAAGCATTCAAAGTTACGAAAATGCTCTGCATTTTCGCAACCTTTATAAATACTATAGAAATCACATAGGCTATTAATGCTAACAATTATACACGGAGGGTGTAAACTATGGCTGAAAAAACACACATAAACATTGTATTCATAGGACACGTTGATGCAGGTAAATCAACTACTGTAGGTAGGATGCTCTATGATACAGGCGCTATTGATGAACAAACCATGAGGAAATTGAAGGAAAAAGCGCACGAACTAGGCAAAGCTGGATTCGAATTCGCTTTTGTCATGGATAACCTAAAAGAGGAAAGAGAAAGAGGAGTTACCATTGACTTAGCTCACAAAAGATTCGAGACGCCAAAATATTACTTTACAATAATCGACGCGCCAGGCCACAAAGACTTTATCAAGAACATGATTACAGGAGCTTCACAGGCAGACTATGGGGTCCTTGTTGTAGCTGCAACAGACGAACAACTGCAGCCGCAGACAAAAGAGCACGTATTCTTGGCAAAGACGCTTGGTGTAGCTAGATTGATTATAGGAATCAACAAGATGGACGCTGTAAAATATGATCAGGCTAAATTTGACAAGATGAAAACTTTAGTATCTGGGCTGTTGAAGACAGTAGGATACAAGCCAGATGACACAGCATTTGTACCACTAGCTTCATTGCTAGGGGATAATGTTGCAAAGAAATCACCTAATTTCAAATGGTATACAGGTCCAACATTGCTAGAGGCAATGGACAAGCTGCCACCTCCTGAGAAGCCAACTCAATTGCCATTGAGACTTCCAATCCAGGACGTTTACAACATCACTGGAATCGGAGTTGTACCAGTTGGAAGAGTTGAAACAGGAGTCATGAAAGTAGGGGATAAAGTCGTAATTGTTCCTGGAAGAGAAGGAAAAGGAGTAACAGGAGAAGTCAAGACAATAGAGATGCACCACGAAGCAATGCAGAAAGCAGAGCCAGGAGACAACATTGGATTCAACGTAAGAGGACTTGGAAAGAAGGATATCGCAAGAGGAGATGTACTTGGACATGTTGATAATGTACCAACTGTTGCAAGCGAGTTCACTGCACAGATTGTTGTACTAAACCATCCTACTGTTTTAACAGCAGGATATACCCCTGTATTCCACATCCATACTGCACAGGTTGCATGCCAGATTATTGAGATAGTAAAGAAGCTAAACCCAGCAACTGGCGAGGTTGTACAGGAAAAACCAGATTTTATCAAGAATGGAGACGCTGCAATAATCAAGGTAAAGCCAATGCAGCCTCTATGCATTGAGAGGCAGAAGGACATCCCACAGATGGCAAGGTTTGCTGTCAGGGACTCTGGAGCAACTGTAGCTGCTGGAATGTGCATTGATCTCGTGAAAAAATAAATTTTTTAAAATTTTTTAATTCACGAACATGGTGAACTGGGGCTTACCATGCAGCAAACCTACTCCAATGTGATCACGGTGTTTGAAGATGCCACAAAAAGCAAGAATAAAAATAACAAGCACGGATATAGCAAAGATTAACCAGGTATGTGATTACATTAAAGATATTTCTACAAAGACAGGAGTAAATATGCGCGGCCCTATACCTTTGCCTACTAAGAAACTTAAAGTGACCACTAGAAGAGGCCCTGACGGAAGAGGGACTTCCACATGGGAAAGGTTTGAGATGAGAGTGCATAAGCGAGTCATTGATTTAGGCCTTGATGAGAGAGCTCTTAGATTGGTCATGAGGGTGCCAATACCAGAAGGCTTGAACATTGAGATTGAGATGATTGATTAAGAATCTTGTTCTGTAATTCTCACAAAGAAAACTTTATAAACAATCTGGCTTCAGATATCTCTATTGCCACCATGGGACAACTTGGCACTCCGCAGGACTGGAACAGCTGGTTAATCTGGCTGAAGAAATCCTGTTGCCGAAAGGCTTTCTCGGTTCAAATCCGGGTGGTGGCGTTGACTTTTTTCTTAGATTGCCTAAGCTTTATAAAATCCTGATATTTCTGTTATTAATATGGATCCAAAACTGATACTGGCGCTTGAACAGAGAGTTAAGCAGCTGCAGAACATTGATGCAGAAATGCTTGATGAGCTGCAGGGACAATGGGTTTATGTCAGGTCAGATTCATTGAAATTCAATGAGCTTGCTGGAAAACTAGGCAGGCATGGGATACATTTTATAGAATTCATAGATGTCATATCATTAAACAGTCACGGTGATGTTGAGGATTACATAAATTATATCAAAAATCCAGGTAACCGCAAATTATATCATGTTGAATATGAAGCTGCTTCTGCTATATTGAACAAAGGACAGGTAGCGCTTATTGAAAGGCTTTTCCCAAAAGAAGAGGATAAGCCTGCACAGGGCTAAAAATCAAGAAATTCAAAGCTTTGCCTACGACGTTTAAAGTCTAAATGCGGCGTTCTACTTCCTTTGTTTTTTTAATTTCTTTTCTAAAGTTATTTCTTCTTTTTCTTCGGCCTTCATTAAATTATACAATGTAGGAATTAGTATCGCTGCTCCAATTAGTATCAATAAATACCAATATGGCTGCGCAAACCAGAAATAAGTTGCAATGATTAACCCAATTCCTATTCCTATCAACACTTTACTTGTAGTTAAAAGCAAGAAATGAAGAACAGACACTTCTTTTTTAATAATTTTCTTGTTGAACATATGTCATAATTTAAGTAAACTATTATTTAAATATATCTGTTCAGAGTCTGGCTGCAGTATATTTAACCCTTTCTAAAACTTCTTTTATCCTGTCTTCGCCAACTTTTCCATGAATATACTCTAGAGCAAGGATTTCGATTGCAGAATAATCAGCTATATGGAGATTTCTTGCGTGCTCATGCTTAGGCCTTTTTACAACAACAATTTTGCCATTTTCCCTTTTCAGACCTTCTATCTCAAAGCCATGCTTAAGACTTTCAACAAGATTTGTGAAATTCTCTTCTGTGCAATCTTCCCTAAAGCAGTTAGAGCCTTTAATGCCAAACAACAGGATATCTTTTGTCTCTTTTTTAGAAAAGAACTTCCTCATATAGCCTGTGCATCTTCCCCAATAGCCTGTATCAACAAATAGCATCTTGTCTAATCCGCCTAGCTCTTGATTGAGATAATCGTGCAGCAATGTCCTATTGCTTCTGTTGGTTTTAAGATATCTTTCTATAGCCTCCTGGTTATATTCATAGGTGAAGATTGGAAAATCAGCAATATCTTCTTTTAATTTCTCAGGAAGCATATCTGTTGTAAAAGCAATTAACCTGTTTTCTATGGCTAACTTTCTCTCTTTCCTGAAGACTTCCATTGTGGTGTAGACAGGTATCGCATCCCTCTCAACAAATACATAAACCCAGCCTGGATATTGTTCCAGAATATGCTCGCAGAAAGAAGGGAAAATCCCTTTAAACCTTTTAGAAGTCATATAATACCTTCTAAGCTCAATGCCTGAATTCCTTACTGCTTCAGGCAAAGAAGAAAGTTTTTCCTCCCATTCCTTATCTAATCTTGCCTGGATTTCTTTAACTGCATCCATGAAAGAATAAATATACTTTAATTTAAAAACCTTCGTCAGGAAAAACTACATCCCGCCAAATCTCATCCTAAAGATATCAGAACCGCAGTATGGACAGCTTGTTGGAGTCTTTTTAACAGTATTGTATGTAAAATTGTATTGGCATTTAGGGCATTTATACTGGACTTTGTCTTCGCTTATCTTTGCAACCTGGACAGTGCTCCTCATCTTTGCATGATGAGCCTTTTCAAGGTATTCGTCTTCTTTATCCCACCCAGGAGGCTTTTCCTCTTTTACTTGCTGAGCCTGGCCTTTCTGCTCTTTCAATTCCTTATAGACGTCTGCTTTCATTCGCCTGTCTTTAATGCAGTAAGGGCAGACCATCATCCTATACTCTGCATCCAGAACAAAATCTTCTGGCTTGCTCATCCTTCCGCACTTCTTGCACTTCACTTTAAAATCCATATTAGAATACTTACTGTAAGAGGTTATATTTAAATTTTTTTAAATAGATACCTTTAAAAACAAATCCTGATTCCTTAAGATAGCCAAAAAGGCTAATATAGCTAGAAGGTGAAAACATGGCAGCAACTCCAAAAGGACCGCCGAAAATAAAACTAGATTATTACCTCGACAGGGAAGCATACAATATCTTTATAAAGAAATGCGGAGAGAAAGGGTATGCTCCTCAGATAGTGCTTGAGAGACTAATGAAGAGATTTGCTGAGACAGGCCAGTTCTGATTTTAGAAAATTTTATTAATCCAATTATCCTTTTTATTCCTATGAGGTGCAAGAATAGCTATAAACTGCCAATAAAAAAAGAGCATGTTGTTGACTGGAGCAAGATATTCTCTCCTGCGCACAAATGGCCGTATAATCATTCTCTTGATTTTCTGTGCGAAGAAGGGACTCCTGTATATGCAGCTGCTTCTGGAGTTGTTGTCTGGCTAAAGGACAAGTCCAATGAAGGAGGATTGTCAAGAAGCAGGTATTGGAACAAAGGGAACAGGATAGTGATAAAGCACCGCAATGGAGAATACACTGCTTACGAGCATCTGTTTTACAGAAGTGCTGTTGTTAAAATAGGAGAGAAGGTAAGAAAAGGGCAGCTTATCGGCTACAGCGGAAATACTGGCTGGAGCATGTTCCCTCATCTGCATTTTGAAGTATTTAATGAGCCTGTTGAAGACGAGTCAGAAGGAATTACAATGCAAGTTGTGTTTGATGAATTGAGGCATTAGGTTTATAAATTCCTGGATTTGCGCTAAAACATGGATAAAAAGACTGTTTTAGCAGGCATTGTCTGCGCAGCAATTGGATTTGTAGCAGGATATTCTATTAAAAATAACACCCCTCAGAAAGATGTTAATAATCCTGTTCTTGAAAAAACAGTTGAAGAGCAACATTATAAAATCAGTAGGGTTGTGGATGGAGACACTGTTGAATTGGATACTGGAATTGAAGTCAGGATAAAACGAGTAAGGCTGCTTGGGATAAACACTCCAGAAAGAGGAGAGCATTTGTACAAGGAAGCAAAAGATGCTTTAGACAGTTTGGTTATGAACAAGCAGATTATAGTCGAGAAAGAGCATAATGAATTGGACAAATACGGAAGAGCATTAGGCTATATTTCTGTCGATGGAAAGATTGCTAACATTGAATTAGTGAGATTAGGGTATGCAAAGGCATTCATGCACAAGGGATTGAAATACGAAAAACAAATTTTAGAAGCTGAAAAAGAAGCAAAGGAAAATAAAAGAGGAGTCTGGGCAAACAGATAGTTTTAAAAATAAAATCTCATTCTTTCTGATTATGCCCCTGTAGTCTAGACCGGTCAAGGATAGGGCCCTCTCGAAGGGAACTAGGGATAGGCTCTGACCCGGGTTCAAATCCCGGCGGGGGCATTAACATGATCAAAGTTGGAATAACAAACATAAAAAAAGAGGAGTTAAATGTTTTGAGAGAGAATTCTCCTAAACAGATAAGCTATTGCAATATCAAGCCAGCAGAATGCGGTTTTGATGGATTCTATTTTTTCCCAAAGAAACTGGATGTTGATTTGATTGAGTCAACTTTGCCGTGCATAACTCCCCATCAGAGCAATATACAAGTATTGAGGTCAATTGTGTTCAGCTTTGAGATGCCTGGAGTTGATTTTGACAGGAAAAAGAAGCTGGATTTCTGGAGAAAAATGGTGCTTAGAAAGGAATGCAAGAAAGTAATCCTGGAAAGCAAGGCTGTATATAATTTCATGACAGGCTCTGCAAAATATTTTGGAGGATATTATGCCAAAATAAGAGATAAAGAGATATTGAGAAAGGCAACTGTTGTCTATCCTGCAGTCAAGCATCTGAAATATAACAAAAAAGAGCATGATAGAGTTAATATCTTGTTCAAAAGCAATTCGTTCTATAAAGATGGAGGAGAACAAGTGTTGAATGCTTTCTTAAAACTAAAAAAGCAATATGATAATCTGAATCTTATGATAATCTCAAAAGACATTGAAAAAGGAAAAGGAAGCTATACTTCAGTAAATCATAACAAACTAATTGCTGAGATAAAGAAAAATAAGTCCATTGTTTTGAATCCAGACGAGAAAATAGCATTTGAAAAAGCAGATATCTTTGCAAAGCCGACAACAAAAGACCATGAAGGATTTTCTTTGATTGAGCCTATGAATCATGGGCTTCCTGTGATAAGCACTGACTTTTTATCAATACCTGAGATTGTTGAAAATAACAAAGAAGGGCTTCTGATAAAAATAATGAATTATAATTATACTCTTCATGATTATAGAAACAAGCTTATATTGTCAAAGGGCTTAAGCAAATATCTTGAGAAAGAGACCTATTCCAGGCTAAAAAGATTAGTAGAAGACAAGAAACTAAGGAGCAGATTAGGAAGAAATGCAAACAAGAAAGTGAAAACAAGGTTTTCTTTTGAGAAGAGAAACAAGATAATGAAAAAGATTTACGAAGAGGCTGTAAAGTAATGCTATACATTGTTTCTACGCCTATTGGAAACTTAAAAGACATCACGCTGAGAGCAATTGATACTTTGAGAGAAGTTGATGTAATTCTTGCAGAAGACACAAGAAGGACGAAGATTTTGCTGAACGAATATCTGGTAAGAGACAAAAGAATCCTTTCTTACAATGAAATCAACAAGACAAGAAGAACGCAGGAAGCAATTGAACTATTAAAACAAGGAAAAGACATTGCATTGGTTTCTGATTCTGGAACACCTGGGATAAGCGATCCTGGATTTTTTCTTGTCAGAGAAGCGATAAAATACAATATACAGATAAGCCCTATTCCAGGGGCATGCGCTTTCATCTCTGCATTAGTATGTTCTGGGTTACCGACTGACAAATTTGAATTCTATGGATTTATTCCAAAAAAACAAGGGCAAAAAAAGAAATTTATTCAAAGCATTGGAGAGAAAACAGCTATTTTCTATGAAAGCCCTCACAGGATACAAAAAACACTTAAGCTGATGGCTGAGGCAATTCCAGAAAGGAATGTAGTTCTTGCAAGGGAATTGACAAAGAAGTTTGAGGAATTCATAAGAGGCACTGCAAAAGGTGTTTACAGCAATCTAAAAGACAGAGAAATCAAAGGAGAGATTGTTGTTATAGTTCATTGACGCAAGAAATACTTTATTCCTAATTCTACAAGCTCTTCAATGGTTGGATTTTTTCTAAGTATTTTATCCGCAAGCTTAATTGTCCTTTCATAAGCAGCTACTTTTGACTTTTCTAATTCCCTTAATTTTATAGGAATCTGCTCCATCCTGTGCACAATCTCAAATCCTGATAATATCTCAACTAATGGATTGTCATGGTTAGGAATCAATGAGCGGTAATCACTTTTATACAAAACAACAGGCTTCTTTAAAGCAAAGCTAATGCCTGCTTCAACTAATGCTCCTTCGTCAGGAACCCTTCCATTCAGGTTAAGCACTGTTGCATAGCATATGGGCACATTATAAACATCACAGTGCGCAACCAGGTTTAGTGCAACATTTTGGGCATCTTCAAATGAACATCCCTTTTTCTGAAGCATTGCGCAAATATCTACATAAAGAAAACCATCTCTTTGGGGAAGAAAGGTGTCAAAACCAGCTTTCTTTAATACTGCATCTATCTCTTCATTCTCTTGCCTTTCTTTTTTGTTACACAAAGGAGATGCAATATAGACTCTTTTGATTTTCATAATGATTAGGATTTATAAGATATTTAAAAAGTTGATGGAAAAAGATAGGTTTAAAAACAGCCTAGAATCTATTTCTTGGTTATGGCAAAACATTTTTGCACAAATGTCAAGGAATGCAAGAGATGCGGCAAATGCTGCATTCATCTTAGGGAAAAGGATGTTTTTACAGAGACAGAGGACCTGAAAATAAGGAAAAACATCTTTTTGAAGAAAGGAGTTCTTTATTTGTATCCAATGGAGAGATATGGCTTGAGCATTACTAAGGAAGAAGCAGATATTATGCAGAAAGAGGCAAAAAAACAAGGCATAAAGCTGGAAATCATACCTAAAAAGATATTAATCAAAGAGAATGGCGAGGCATTTGCTTTTGACTTTGCAATGGACCATGAGATATGCCCTTTTTACAAGGACAAATCATGCTTAATATATGAGCTAAGGCCTAAAGTCTGCAAAGCATTTCCAATTATCTCAAATCTTGAGCCAGCTGAATTAGATAATTTTTTAAATAAAATCAAACTAAAGAATCTCAGTTTTGAGGAAGCATTAGAGTGCGCAAGAAAGGAATTTCCTGATTAGATATGGAAAAGTCAAAAGAAGAAAAGATAAAAAAGAGCTTGTTCTATTCAATTGTAGATGGCAGCTTCTGGTCTGTGATGTTTGGAGCAGGAGAAAGGTATCTTTCTGCTTTTGCTGTTTTCTTGAAAGCAAATAATATCCAATTAGGTTTGCTGACATCATTGCCTATATTATTCGGCTCATTATGCCAGTTTTTTTCTTTGAAGCTGATGGATGCTATCAAATCCAGAAAAAAGTTTGTTGTAATCAGTGCTCTGATACAAGCATTCACATGGCTGCCTATTCTTTTGGTGTTTTATTTTGGAGAATTAAAGATATATTACCTGATTTTCTTCGCAGTCATCTACTGGATAAGCGGCATGATTGCTGTCCCTGCGTGGAACAGCTGGATGGGGGATTTAGTTGACCAGAACACAAGAGGATTTTATTTTGGGAAAAGAAGCAAAATCACAGGACTGATAATCCTTGTGTCTACTGTGCTTGCTGGAATTGTGCTTGAATTATTTAGGGATGGAGCAGACAGGCAGTATATAGGATTTATAATAATATTCATAGCAGCATTGGTCTCAAGACTGGCATCTGCGTTGTTCTTAAGCAAGAAATATGAGCCAGAGATGGTGAAGGTAAAGACAGGAGATGAGTTTGGATTTATAGAATTCCTTAAACAAGCCAGATTCAGGAATTATGGGCTGTTTGTCATATTCCTGACTTTCATGAATTTTGCAATCTACATAGCTGCTCCTTTTTTTGTTGCATATATGCTATATGACTTAAAACTAAGTTATGCCAGTTATATGATCCTTATTTCAGTTTCTATTCTTTCAAAATACGTATCTTTGCCTGCATGGGGGAAACTTTCTGATAAATATGGCAACAAGAAGATACTGACTTTGACTGGCTATCTTATGCCTGCGCTTCCTTTGCTTTGGGCTATATCTACAAATTTTTATTACCTGATTGCAATTGAACTATATGGGGGTCTTGTATGGGCTGGATTTGAGCTGAGCTCTTTCAATTTTGTATTTGACACAACAACTCCTCAGAAAAGAGCAAGATGCGTATCTTATTTTAATGTATTGAACGGAATAATGATATTTATTGGCACCACAATAGGCAGCCTTATTGTTAAGTATAACTCAGTATTCTGGACAAAGTATTACTTGGTATTCATACTCTCAGGTGTGTTGAGGTATGCTGCTTCATTTTATTTCCTGCCTAAGCTAAAAGAAGCCAGAAAAGTAGCTAACATCAGTTACAATAGGATATTTCTTAAAGCTACTGATATGATTATAACAGAAAGTTTTAATAATGTAACATTCCTATTATCATACCCTAAGAAATTTAGGCTAGTAAAAAGGAAACGGCTGTGGTCAAGCGGTAAGACAGCACCCTCCCAAGGTGCTAACCCGGGTTCGAATAGGCGTCAGAGCTGAAGAAAGTTATGTTTTTGTTCAACGCAAGAACATCTACTACTCTCTCTTCGCCTGCGAAGGTCCCGGCAGCCGTATGATTTCTTTTTGTCCAGAAGAATGACCCAAAATATTTAGACATCTACAACTGCTAGAATTACTTTTGTATAATAGACATGCCTAAAAAGTAAAAGGTTTATAAATCTCTTGAATTAGAATTATTTATGGCAATTGAATATGTTGGGCCAAATCTTTTAAGGAAGTTAATCAGAGAGCAATATGAACTTCTCAAGGGCGATTATGACAGGAAAAATCCAAGGGTTCAGGTCAGCATAAATAGATATAGGTTTTTAGAGGACTATATTGTGCAGGTCAGTGAGGGTATTTTTGGTTTTGGTTCTCAGGAAGAGTTCAATAGGTTTGTTGACAGCAGGATTTCCCAGCTGAGAAAAGTATATAAACAAATAAATGTGCATAAGACACGGGAATTGACAAGGACACGTACCCTACTGTATAAGGATTTAGAAAGGGCAAGTTTTCTTTCAGACGAACAGAATTGTGGCAGTTATCATCCAGGCGAGGATGCGATATATCTGGATGCGCTTATAGCTTCATTCTATCTTTTTCTCAGGCAAAAAAAACCTTATTTTATGGACCTCTCCGCAATATTAGCGCATGAATTGGTCCATTTTGATTTTGGAGGGTTGGCGCCAAAAGTTGAGCATAGAAAGCATTATGCTAGAGCAAGAGACTTGTTAGAATTTGATCTTACCATAGAAAAAGGCAGGTATGAAGAATGGATTGCACATGAAAAAAATAGATTGTTGCTAAGGGGGCTTGGCATAGAAGGCTCTTCAAAGGAGGGATATGATAAAGCAGCTGCTGAGTTCAAAAAAAGCTATGATACGATGGTAAAATGTGATAATAGCATTAGTAGATTAAACCTTGTTGTTCTAGAAGAGGCGTTGGCATTTGCATATCAGGGAAATGCACCTATGGAAAATCGCAAAGATTTTCTGTACGAAGTCGATGATGAAATCAAAGGATTTGCACAGTTACTGTATGATTTTTTTCTTGGAATGATAAAAACTAAAGGTAAATTAGAGACATTGAGGCGCGCTAAAAAGATGTATATAAACTTATACACGAGCAAAAGGCATGTTTCAGAAGCATTTAATTGTATATAAGTTCTTTCTAGCATGTCCCTCTTTTTAGAATCCTAGTTAATAATATATATCAGTACTCTTTCAGGATATACTGGGCCGCCGTATCTAATGGGGATTGAAACTCCCCACTCAAATCACAAAAACATACTGTGCACGGCAGCCGTATAGGAAGTACGGCGCAGGGGTATTTTCTCTGCGTCCGATTTTTTATCAAAAAATAAATAATAAACTCTTAGCAGGTATTCTCAGGTTATTTTGTAATTCGTTAAATTTATAAATATTGACAGATATCAATATGTTTTATGAAAGAATCTCTCAAAATCTTAAAAGCATTGTCAGACAGAACAAGACTAAATATAGTTGAATTTCTTTTAGATGGTGAAAAATGCGTTTGCGAGATATTTCCTTATGTTAAGAGAACACAGTCTACTGTTTCAATACAATTGGGCAAATTGGAAGACGCAGGCATATTGAAATCAAGAAGAGATGGCAAAAAGATTTTCTATTCGATATCGGATATGAGAGTTGTTGACGTCTTCAAAGCATTAGGAAATGATAAAGGGAAGATTCTCAAAAGTTCATGCTGCATGAAAGGAGGATGCAAATGAAAGTCATCGTCTATTCAACACCAGCCTGCCCTTTTTGTGTTATTATAAAGAACTTCCTGAAAAAGAACAACATTAAATTTGAGGAAATAGATGTGTCAAAGGATGACGAAAAGAAACAAGAGATGATTGAAAAAAGTGGACAGATGAGCGTTCCTGTAACTGAAATAGATGGAAGGGTTATCGTGGGATACAGATTAGATGAAATAAAAGAAGCGTTGAAGATAAAATGAGCATCATAAAATCAACAATCAAGCAGTTTCGGGAATCTAAATTTAATCGATATCTATTCTTAGGTTTATTACTAATTGGGATTCTAGCCTTTTTTATAGCTAAAGAGCCTTCAATAACAAGAGAAGATGGTCTTGTTGTTCATTTTTTTTATTTGCCAACTTGCCCTCATTGCGCAGACCAAAAGCCAATAATAGAAGAGCTAAAACAGGAATTGACAGATATCCATTTTTATTCTTATGATGCATCTTCAACAGAAGGCTCACAATTATTTTATCAGCTTTCAGCAGAAGCAGGTTTGGACACATCGAGGCTTGCTGTTCCGACAATCTTTGTAGGCAAGCATCCGTTGGTTGGTGTTCACTCAAAAGAGCAAATAAAGAAAGCGATAGAAGAATGCAAAGAAATATGCTCAACAAATGGAGCAAACATCACATCGCAAGAGATAAAGACAGGGTTTACTGATTTTGAGCTGCCATTTATCGGGAGAACAGATCTTACTAAATTTTCAATTCCAGTTTTAGCAGTAGTTTTGGGCTTAATTGACGGTTTTAATCCATGTGCAATGTGGGTTCTAGTTTATTTAATAGGACTTTTGATAGGTGTTGCAGACAAAAAGAAAATCTGGCTTATTGTTGGAAGTTTTGTATTAGCTTCCGGCATGCTTTACTTCCTTTTTATGACTGCTTGGCTGAATATCTTCCTAATGGTAGGATATATAAAAATTTTAACTTTGATTATAGGTCTTGTTGCTTTGGGTGGAGGAATCATAAATCTAAAGGATTATTTTACTAAAAAAGCTCTTGTTTGCGAAGTCGGAGATGAAGCATCCCACGAAAAAACAATGGGCAAGATACAGAAGATCATTTCTCAGCCGCTATCTTGGGCGATAATCGGCTCTATAATCATCCTTGCTTTCATAGTGAACTCTGTTGAGTTTGTGTGTTCATCAGCAATTCCTGCTGTTTTCACACAGATTTTAGCCATAAGCGGCTTATCAATGATTCAGCATTATCTGTACATAGTGCTGTATACTCTCTTTTTTATGCTGGATGATCTAATCATTTTTGGTTTGGCAGCATTTGCAATAAGCAGCTCAATCGGAGAAAAATATGCAAAATACTGCAAGCTTATCGGAGGAATAATATTGACAATACTTGGCGCAATAATGGTTTTTGCGCCGCATTTATTGAGGTGAAAATATGGAAAAATCGCAAGAATTAGACCCAAAATTTGCAAAATGGAAAGGAGTTGATAGAACAAAAATAAAGTGGAACCCAACAATAGATGAATCAAAATGTACTGGCTGTGGAATGTGCATTACAAGCTGCGGCAGAAATGTATTTGATTTCGACAAAGAAAAGAATAAATCAGTTGTTGCAAGACCGAACAACTGCATGGTCGGCTGTACATCGTGCGAGACCTGGTGCATATTTAATGCAATAAGCTTTCCTGACAAGCAGGAAGTAAAGGATTTGATAAAGAAGAAAGGAATCTTAAAGATAGCCAAGAATGAGCTTAAAGAAAAACTTAATCCAAAGCCTTGCAGTTGTACTGGATAACAATTAGATGAGGTAATTCAAAATGAACATCAAAATATTAGGAACAGGATGCCCAAAATGCAAACAATTGGAAGCAAATGCGAAAAAAGCAGTAGACGAACTGAAAATCAAGGCAGAGATTGAAAAAGTGATCGATGTCGGAGAGATTGTTAATTATGGAGTCATGTCAACTCCGGCGGTAGTCGTTGATGGGGAAGTTAAAGCTTCAGGCAGGATTCCAACAACTGAAGAGATAAAGAAGTGGTTGAAATGAATAAACAAATTTTATTTTTAGTTATTTTGGTTTTGTTTGTTGCTGGATGTTCTAGTAATGAGACTTCTCTTAATGGAAATGCAGTTGTTGATACAGAACATACAATAAACATTGACAAGCTTGAGATATACCATTTCCATGCCACACATCAATGCTATTCCTGCATAACTGTAGGAGATTATGCTGAAGAGACTGTGAACACTTATTTTGCTGATGAATTGAAATCTGGCAAGATAGTTTTTGGGCATATCAATGGCGAACTGCTAGAGAACAGGGATTTAGTAACTAAGTATGGTGTTACCAGCGCTTCCCTATGGCTAGGTACATATACAAAAGACGGCAAGTTTTCAGCAGAGCAAAACACCTATGTATGGTATAAGATAAGCAATAAAGATGATTACCTAGTTTATCTTAAAGGTGTGATTGAGCAGAAACTGGCAGGAAATTAAAATGAGTTTGATGGCTTTTATGGAAGCAATGGGAACAAGCAGCATCCCGATAATTGCAGCATTCTTCATAGGATTGATGACAGCTATAAGCCCGTGCCCATTGGCAACCAATATAACTGCAATAGCTTATGCAAGCAAAAGGATGGATAACAGCAAACATACCATTGCAATAGGACTCTTTTACACACTCGGAAGAATGCTGACTTATGTATTGATTGCCTCAGCAATCGTATGGATTGGTATTAATACACAATCAATAGCATTATTTCTGCAGAAATATGGTGCGAAATTGCTTGGACCTTTGTTATTGATCATTGGTGTTGTGATGCTTGACATCATAAAGATAAATTTCCTCAAATCAAATGACAGATTTAATAAACTGAAGGAAAAACTTGCTCAAAAAGGATTTTTAGGAAGCTTCCTCCTGGGAGTGATATTTGCTCTTGCTTTCTGCCCTTTCAGTGCAGTCCTGTTCTTTGGGATGCTCATCCCAATTGCATTAAAAGCAGGAGATGGATTATTGATCCCTTCAGTATTTGCATTCGCAACAGGTCTTCCTGTCATAATATTCTCATTCATACTTGTGTACAGCGTATCAAAGCTGGGCATGATAATGAACAAGATAGGTGTTTTTGAGAAATGGATGAGAAAGATAGTTGCAGGCGTGTTCATACTTGCAGGATTATATTATCTAGGGATAATGGTGATATAAGATGGAAAGAAAAGACTGGAATATGCTGATATGGATTGCGATTGTTTTTGCAATATTATATTTTGTTCCTTCACAAACAGAGTGGTTCAAGACTTCAATATTCTCTGCTTTTGATCTGCTGCATGATTATGCAAAACAACATGTTCTCACCTGTTTAGTCCCTGCCCTTTTTATTGCAGGCGCAATAGCGATATTCATCCAAAAAGAGAAAGTGATGAAATATTTAGGGCATGAAGCAAAGAAATATGTTTCTTATGGGGTTGCTTCTGTTTCTGGAGCAATTCTTGCCGTATGCTCATGCACCATATTACCTCTATTTGCAGGAATCAGGAAAAGAGGAGCAGGATTAGGCCCTGCAATAACCTTCTTGTTTGCAGGCCCAGCAATCAATATCGCTGCGATGTTTTTGACAATCAGCGTTCTAGGGGTCCAGATAGGCGCAGCCAGAATAATCGCATCAATAACAATTTCCATATTAGTGGGTCTTACTATGGCATTGATATTCAGAGAAGAGGTAGAAAAAGGAAGATTAATAATTGAGGAGACAGAAGAATCCAAAGTATCAGACAAAGTTTTAATAGCTTTTTTTGGTCTGATGATTGGAGTTTTGGTTGTAAATGGATTGCAGATTAGTAAGCTATTCAAATATTCTGTAATGGGGATATTCACGTTGAGTGTAGTTGGTTTGGTTCTATGGAAATTTAAAGATCACATCGCCCATAAATGGCTTAATGAAACTTGGAATTTTGCAAAGATTATTCTTCCGCTGTTGTTTATAGGTGTTTTCATTGCAGGATTCATCATGCCTCTGCTTCCAGAAACATTAATCCAGAATCTTGTAGGACAAAACACGGTTTTAGGAAACCTGATTGCATCAGTATTCGGAGCTTTTATGTATTTTTCAACATTGACTGAAGTTCCTATCATCCAGGCATTGATTGCTAAAGGAATGGCCGCAGGTCCAGCTTTAGCTTTACTATTGGCAGGGCCAAGTTTAAGCTTGCCAAATATGCTGGTTATAAGAAAAGTGCTAGGAACAACTAAGACAGTAGTCTATGTTGGTTTAGTGATTGCATATGCAACAATAGCAGGATTGATTTTTGGGCATATAATTTAGCTTAAAAATCTAGACATCTAGATAATAATATATATCAGTACGTCTTTAAGAGATACTGGGCCGCCGTATTAATTAATGATAAAAACATCCCGCCAAGGTCGCAAAATAGTCCTGTTCGCGGCAGCCGTACTTTTAGATAGGTTTTTATTTTAGCAATTTACACATATTCTTATGAAGCTATCAGACTTTGATTACACTCTTCCGGAAGAGCTAATTGCCCAGGAGCCAATCTCTCCCAGAGACCATTCTAGATTAATGGTTTTGAATTCAAGGATTGAGCACAAACATTTCTACAACATCATAGATTATCTGAAAAAAGGAGATGTTCTTGTCATAAATGAGACAAAAGTAGAGCATGCGAAAATCACAGGAATAAAACAAACCGGGACAAAAGTTGAGCTTATAGCAGTAAAAGTTCTAGGAGACAGATGCAGGTGCAGATTAAAGACAAAGAACCCTAAACCTGGAAATAGGTTGATATTTGGGAAATTCATTGGAACCATAGTGGAACAAGAAGGTGAAGAATTCATTGTTGAATTCAATAAGGATGTCAATTACATCCTAAAAAAGATAGGAGAGCTTCCAACCCCTTCTTACATAAAGAAAAAACTGGAAAAAGATTCGCAATACCAGACTGTCTACTCTAAAAAATTAGGAAGCATGGCAGCTCCAACAGCAGGACTTCATTTTACAAAAGGACTATTGAAGAAGATTGAGGATAAGGGAGTCAAGATTGCAAAAGTGACTCTTCATGTTGATTTTGGCACATTCCTTCCAGTGAGAGATATTAAAAAGAAAACTTTGCACAGGGAATACTTTGAGATAGATGAAAAAAATGCAGACATAATCAACAAAAGAAAAGGAAAGCTGATTGTTGTTGGAACAACTTCTGTAAGAGCTTTAGAATCTGTTGCAGATAAGCATGGAAAGATTGCTGCAAAAACAGGGACAACAGAGCTGTTCATCAAGCCAGGATACAGATTCAAGACAAAGATTGATGCGATGATAACAAACTTCCATCTTCCGAAATCAACTTTATTGATGCTTGTAAGTGCTTTTTTTGGAAGGAAAAAGATTCTAGATGCGTACAAGGTTGCAATTAAAAAGAGATATAGGTTATTCAGCTTTGGAGATGCTATGCTTATATTAAAATAAAAATGTATACACAAAGCCTTTTTATTGACGAAACTTTATAAAACCTTCTTATTTATCTGTTTAATGGATGACCCAAGAATCGTTCATGTAAAGAATTTAGGTGAAGCAGCTGCATTAATAGCTGAAGAGTATAGAGGTAGACTTCTTCTTCCATTAAGGGGAATCATAGTTTCTGTAGGAGGTCTTGTTGATTTATCTTGGAAGCATCCAGACTTCAAGGAATTAATTACATTTCATGTCAAACCTCTTGAAAAACTTCTTGAAGAGGGTACAGAATTAGACAGGGATGAGGAATATGGATGGACTAGGGTAGACTATTCTGAGCGAGGAGCCTGGGCCTTTACATGTGCTTCAACCAGGAGAAGGATTGAGCATTGTTCAAAAAGAGCAGGAATTCCTGATGAAGTAAAAGCATTGCTCAAACCAGCGCTTATAGTCTATGATGATTCATTGTTAAAAAAGTCTAATGATCCTTTATCCTATAATGTTTTATTGCCAGAAGATAAAGAGGAGTTAAAAAGGATAATCCTAAAAGTGTATGTAAACCATACTGAAGAAACATCTTGATATTTCCATAATCTTTTTAAAATAAGATATAATAAAATTTGATATGGATTTGGATGAGATTGCGAAGTTGATTCTTCAGAGAAAGGAGGAATTGAGAAAAGAAGTTAGGGAAAATGCCAGAAATCTGCGCCTGCAGGATGTCATAAAAGAAATTAAGTTCTCTCCTGAAGACTTTCGGTATGTGAAATTTAAAGATGGTGATAGCTTAGAGTTTCCAATTGGCAAATCTTATGGGCTGCCTGGCGCCTTTTATAGTGTTCGTGTTTACAAGGATGTGCTGGTTCTTGATGGGTATGTTGGTCAGGTAACAGTTGCCAGTTTCAGAGGCAAAGAAGTGGAAGATTATTATAGCAGCTTATCAGCAGCAATCCTAAAGGCACATGAAGAGCATCGGCATTTCTAAAATCAAATCTATCTGCAAATCATAAAAAAAAGGCAAAATTTTTATATGCTTTCTCATGAAATAAGGTATTCATACTTACAGAGGTGTTTGAAATGGAAGAAAGAAAGATTTTATGCGAAAGATGCAGGGGATTCTTTCCTTTTACTGAAGTAAGGTTTGTGCCAAGGGGAGAAAACCAGAAAATCGCACTATGCGTAAAATGCAGGGAAAAGGCCAAGACAGAGCCAGAAAAGACAGGCAAGCCAGATTCCAATAAGCAGCCATTTTTCTGCGGAAGATGCAGGTATAAGTTCAAACTAGACCCTAGCGGACATACAAACCTTAAGTGCCCTTACTGCGGAAAGGATGACAAGATCATTCCAGACAAGGTTCCTTCTACTGACAAGCTGTTAGAGATGGAAGAGTAATTATTTTTTATTTTTCATTATCTTTATATACCTCTCTTTTTCTTATTCTTATATGAAAAAAGCTGAATTATTGCTTCCTGCTGGAAATGAAGAATGCCTGAGAGCAGCTGTGAATAATGGGGCAGATGCTGTCTATCTAGGCTTAAATAGGTTCAATGCAAGGCAGTCTGCAGGCAATTTTAATGAAGAGAATCTTTTCAGCGCAATAGATTACTGCCACAAGAGAAATGTAAGGGTTTATGTTGCATTGAATACTCTTGTCAAGGATTATGAATTAGAAGCATATTTCAGATTGATGGCTGTTGCTTATTCTGCAAAAGCAGATGCAGTGATAATACAAGACCCTTGCTTTATTCCAATCATCAAAAAGAATTTTCCTGGCTTGGCAATACATCTTTCAACACAGGCAGCAACAACAAACAGCTATTCTGTTCCAGAAGGCATTGATAGAGTCATACTTGCAAGAGAGCTTTCTATTGAAGAAATCAAAGAGATATCAAAAAAGGTTGAGACAGAGGTATTTGTGCATGGAGCTTTGTGCTTCAGCTACAGCGGCCAGTGCTTGTTCTCTTCTATTGCAGGAGGAAGGAGCGGCAATAGGGGAATGTGTGCGCAACCATGCAGAAGAAAGTACAATAGCAAGTATTTGCTGAGCACCAAGGACTTGTGCCTTCTCACTAATCTGCCTGAAATCATTGAGACAGGGGCTTCTTGCCTAAAAGTAGAGGGAAGGATGAGAACTCCTTTTTATGTACAGACTGTTGCAAGCATCTACAGGAAAGCAATTGATGATTATTACAAAGGTAAATTTTCATTCAGCGAAAAGCAGATTTCACAGCTTAAGCTCGCATTCAACAGGAAATTCACAACAGGCTTTGCATTTAATAAATCAATTGTTGACTCAAGGAAGCCTATGAACAGGGGCTTGTTTATTGGAGAATTCAAAGGAGGAAAGCTGCATTTGACAGAAGGCCTTAGGATTGGAGATGGTGTTGGAATAGGCACAGGAGACAGGATAAAAGGATTCATTGTTTTAAAGATCATAAAAAAGGGAAAGATTGTTAGCGAAGCATCTAGTGGAGATGTTATTGAACTTAAAAAGGGTGCAGTAGATGGAGTTCCTGCTTACAAGACCTCTTCTGTTGAATCTGTACTTAATCTTGGAGATGAAATACCTTTAATCAAAACACCTTCATCTGTCTCAAAAATAGAAATCCCTTCTTTTAAAGAAAAAGAAAACAAAGACAAAGTAAGGATATTTGTCAAAGCTTATGATGCAGAATCAGCTGTTTCTGCTGACAAAGCAAATGCAGATGTTGTTTATTATGATATCCTTAAGGAAGACTGCCTTATGGTAAAAAACAAGGTAAAACATGCAAAATTCTTTGTCTATACTCCTAGGATACTTTCTGATAAGCAGATATTAGAGATTAAAGACAAGATAGATGCAATAAATCCTGATGGAGTTTTGGTTGGCAACAGGGGATTGCTAAAAGTTTTAGAGGGGTATGAGCTTCATCTGGATTATTCTTTTAACTGCTTTAATGACATTGACCTTAACTGCTTCAAAGGAATCCCTATAATCTCTCTTGAACTTGATTTTAATGACGTTGTTTCATTGAAAAACAAGAATTTCATTGTATTGGTGCATGGAGACATCGTGTTGATGACAACAAAGGAAAAATTAAAACCTGCTAAGCTTGTTGATGAAGAAGGCAGGCATTTCAGAGTAAGAGGGATACAGGATGGCTGCGAAATACTGAATGAAAAGCAGATTGGGTTGTTCAACAAAGCAGCAGACTATGCAAAGGAGGGGATAAAATACTTTTATATAGACACTGCCTATTGTGTTGACAATTTTGCCAGGATATACAGGAAGATACTCAATTTTGAGAAATTTGATGATACAGGCTTCAGGGAAGGCTATACAACAGGCCATTTCAACAGAGGAGTTTATTGATATTCTCTAGTTCACAAATATTTTTAAATAAACTTTTGATTTAATCTTATAAGGGGTTGTTTATATTGAAGAGAGGAAAATTAAGCATTCTTGCATGCGAATCAGGGATGCCTCTAGCGAAAAATATTTTTAGCAAGCTTATTGAGAAAGGAGAATACAAGGAGATAAAATTAATTGATTCTAAAGAAGTGAGATTTGCAAATTCAGAGATTAAGACATCTATTGGAGAGAGCATAAGGGATGCAGATGTCTATATCATACAAGATGTTGAGAATTCTGTCACAGGCTATACTGTTGATGAGAACTTAAGAGCCCTTACAACAGCCATAGATGCTGCATGGAGGAGTGATGCAAGAACTGTGACAGCTATACTTCCTACGTTTCCTTATGCAAGGCAGGATAAGCAGGATGGAAGAGAGGGCATAACAGCTGCAATGGTTGCAAGAGAGATTGAAGATGCTGGCGCAGGCCATGTATTATCTCTAGATATCCATAATACTGCTATTGCTGGGTTTTTCAGGAAAGCCAAATTTGATAATCTGCATGCTTCTAAAAATATCATTGATTATATCAAGAATAATGCTGATTTCTTTAATCTGCCTAATCTTGTTATAATGCCACCTGATCTTGGCGGAGCAAAAAGAGCAGAGCATTATGCGCAAAAGCTTGGCATAGACCTTGTTTTTGTCCACAAAAAAAGAAATTATAACCAGCCTAACTTGGTGGAGAATGCAGTCATAATAGGGGATATCAATGGAAAGAATGTCCTTATTGTGGATGATATGATATGCACAGGAGGGACCTTGCTTAAAGTAGCTAAACTGGCTAAAAATAGCGGTGCAAGGAATGTTTTTGCAGCCTGCAGCCTGCCTCTGTTCAATGGAGATGCAATGACAAAGATGAACCTTGCTTATGAAGAAGGTTATCTGAATGCCGTCATTGGCACTGATGCTGTATATCATGGCGGAGAGGAATTCAGGAAAAAGAACCCTTGGTTCAAGGAGGTCACTATTGCAAGCTATTTTGCAAAAGTCATAAAGAAACTGAACCACAGGGAGTCAATAAGCGAACTTCTCAGATAAATTTAAATATCTGTTAGTTATAGGTATATTTATGGCAGAAGACCATGCAAACTTTGTTAAGAGCATGCTTGAAGGCATAAAGGAAAAGAAGAAGGAAATCAAGCCGCAGACAAGAGTCGAAGGAGTGAACAGGGAAGAGATTGCAAAGATGACAGAGAACTTAATAGATTTAGGCGGAAAGACTAATCTTATCAAAAGCAAGAAAAGGTAAGATTATCTTTTTGAATATAAGCATCCGCAATAGTTTTGTCTGTATAAGCAGTATTTCTTGCTTAATTCAATACTATGCATGTATCCTTTATCTTGCTTAAAATCAGATTCTAAGAAGTTTATATTGCCTGCTAATTCCTTTCCTATCTTGTTTATTATCTCTGTATTCTTGAAAGGAGAGACAGTCAATGTTGTTGCAAACATGTCAAACTTGTTTTCTTTTGCTAATTGTGCTGTTTTCTCTAACCTATACCTGAAGCAGATGCTGCATCTCTCTTCTCCTTCCTTGTCTTGCTCATGGCCGTTTACTGCGTTGTGCCATTCTATATTGTCATAATCTCCTACTTCCAAAGGAAGATGCAATTCTTTTGCATATCTTTCTGCTTCTTTTAATCTCATTTCATACTCGTTTATTGGCTCAACATTAGGATTGTAGAAAAATAGCGTCAAGTCATATTCTTCTTTTAATAGTTCAATCACATGAGTTGAGCAAGGTGCGCAGCAGACGTGAAGCAATAGTTTTGGCATTTTAATAACAGGAAAATAGTTAGATTTATTAAGCTTATTGAAATAAAACAGATTGTGCCAGCGTCACATAATCCGGTATTGTGTTCGCCTCGAAACTTGCGTTCAGCAAGTCCTGAACGTAGTGAAGATAGCGAATGTTCGCAAGGACTTCCAGGTTCAAATCCTGGCGCTGGCGTTTTTCAAAATGAAATCAGATAAGGAGAAAGAACAGGCATATGCAGAAATAATGCATATGTTCAGGTATTTCTATAAAGCTGCGTGGGCTCCTGAGAACATCTTTGAAGGCAAATCAAGAATCTGGGTCCAGGCATTCAACAATCTGGTTAAGAAAGGCTATATCATCCGAAGAAAAGGATATCCTGGCTATGAATACAAATGGCAAGCTGCATGGCCTGAGAATTATTAGTCTGCCTTAAACTGAAAAGAAAGCGTATTATACTCCTCTGTATCATAGACACAGATTCCTTTTTCATGCCATAAAACAAATTCAGCGATTCCAACATCTAATGCCAGCTTGCTGCAGATAGTGCAATATGGTTTTCCTGCTCTTTTCTTATTTCCATGTTCGTCTAATCTGATAAAATAGATCCTTGAGCCATTTATTTTTTTAGGAGCATTCTTCAACGCATCCATAATTGCCCTTTGCTCTGCATGGATGCAGCAGGTCCTGTCAGACTTGAAACTTGATGGAAGATTGTCTTTATGGCAGTAGTTTAGGTGCTTGTTTTTTGGAGGAGAATTAAATCCTTTTCCTATCACTTTATTATCTTTAACTATGACAGCTCCGCATCTTGAGCGCAGGCAATTAGAAGATAATGCTATTTGAGCAGCTTCATCAATATACTTTATCGCTTTCTTTTCTTCTTCGCCAGACAAGTATTTCATAAAAAGAGTGGCGGTGGCGAGATTTGAACTCGCGACGGACACCTTACTCAATCAGAGTTTATGAGAGTGTCACTCTACCAGGCTGAGTTACACCGCCAAATAAGAAAAAGTATTAGAATTTGGTTTAAAAAAGCTTCGGTTTATCTAATGGATTAATCACCATGGACAATAACTTCTTATTTTATTTTCACCAAACCATTCCTCAAAATTTAGGGGTTGGCTTTTATTCCTCAATTTTTCTTCTTTTGAATTTTTTAAAATAGAGGATTCTGTTATTTTATGCCCTAACAAATAAATTGTTTGGGTGTCCTGAAAAAATATTTTTTCTCTGGAGACAGGCAAATGCCCGCCTATTAATTCAACAGCTCCCAAAAAATATTCAACTCCTCTTTTATCAGGGGAACTTATAGTAAAGTCATCTATCCACCTCGAATATCTAAATCTCCTTTCTTCTGCTTTTTGAGATAACTTTTCATCCAAGGGATAGGCTATCCTATTAAATAAAAATGTACTAATCGGAGAACCTTGCGATAATCCTCGCTTGTCTTCGTATTTCACAGTAGATATCATGGCTAAAAATTTTGCGACGTTTCTCCTATATCCATCTGGCAAAGAACTGCTCAAGGAAGAATAAAAGAAATTATATACCCTTTCATAAGAGACGTTCTCATAAGCGCTCTTTAAATCAAAAGACAGGGAACATGCACAGGGCAGATGAGTTTCCAAACTTTTTTTGACAGACCATCCATATTCTCCTCCATGGCAGTTTTTATGCACTCTTTTTCCTTTAATAAAATCTAAAAGAAAAGGTTCAAGAAAGATCCTAAGCGGATTATTAGGCACACTTAACTGCCTTCTTTTTCCATTTATTTCTTGTGTCCATCTTTGATATAATGGTTTTCCTTGGGCAATCGAATAACAAATCTCGTTAAGAATAACTTCAAGCTCTTTTTCCGGGTTGTCGAGATCAAACAATCTTTCTTGCCTTGAACTGCCAGTTCCGAGAAGATTAACTAGTATCTTTTTTTCTTCAGATCCCAAAATCTCGGAAAGGTCATTCATCACCCACCATTATCCTGTCTAATTCTAAATAAGTCAGATTTTTGTTATTCAGCAACTGCCATAAATCCTTGTTTTTATTTTGAAATAGTCTTATTTCTTTCAGTAATTCTTCATCAGTATTCATGGTCATCACCTATCCATCCCTGCTTTAGCCTGAACTCATACCAGCTCCACATAAAATCTTCTATCATTTTTTCACCACCTGTAGTTTTGTTTAATGTACACCAAGTCATTCTCAATGTATTTCCTCATCTTTTGCCCTATTCCATGGACATCTCTTTTTTCATAAATCGATAATGAAGGCATAACTTTTTCTTCAACTTTTGTTAATGTGTCTTGGGAAAGTGAAAAAGTTGATTTATGCGTTACTTCGCATATTCCTTCTCCTCCGCAAAACCCGAAATGAGAATAAAGTTCAGTATCGTATGCGCTGTATCCCCAGAACTCAGAAGACCATGTTGGCTTTAGCATAGCCAGCAAATGGTTTTTCATTCCTTGATCAATCCTGCATCCATTATATTTTGACAATTCTTTTTCAAAATATTCATACATCTTTTTTTCAAATCTGATTCTTTCCCTTTCAAAATTGCATTCTTTATCAGAAACATAATCTAAAGTTGCTCTTATCACTTCATCAAATATGAACTTCTCAATTGTTGGAAAATGATATTGCCTTTTGTTTGTTGAGCTGACTAATATTGCTTCCAATAATCCTCTTCTTTTATCCCTGTCAGGCATAGTTCACCAGCTCGTAAAAGCTTTCAATGCCCTTAAGAATCACGCTGCTCTTTGTCAAACTGACCTTCTTATTATGTATTTTTTGTAGACTTTTATTGATTTCATTAAGTCTTCTGAGAAAATGAGCGCAGTCCATTTGCCTGTCCACTTAAGAGGGCGTCCTAGTTCGCGGTCTTCATAGAAATGGATACCTGCAATTTCATTATAGGGATATGATTCGCTAACCCACAGCGCCCTAAAGTTTCTAAGAGTGTACCCATTTTCAACAAATGCAGGAAGCAGTTTATTTTTTACTTTTGAAAAAAATCCTTTATCGACATGCTTGAGGAAGGTAATTTCAGAAGGAACACAAATCTCTCCTTTGATTATCTCTTCTAAAGAATCGTTCTGCCATTCGCCCTCGCCCTTGTCATAAAGCAGCCTGCCCTGATGCTTTTTAGTTCCTTCATAAGTTAGCTGCGCCCAGTCTATGCAATTCCAGTATTTAGGGACTTTCTTCACTAATTCCATTGGGTCTTCAGGAACAAGTATGTGATAGCAGGCATATTCCATTTTAATCACCTCGTTTTAAAACATCCTCAATTGTTTTTGCAATAAAACCTGCAAACTCTGGCTTGTAAAGCATATGCTTTGTTACAGGATGCTGAAGAGTGGAAAGCAGCAGATATTGAGAATCATATTCTGGATTTTGGGCAATATACTGCTCTATCTTTGGCCTGAGCCTTTCCAGCATGTCATCCTTGAACCCTTTTCCTATGCAGAGGTTTCCATCTGCCATTGCATAAACAGGAGAATTCTCAAAATATCTTGAACTAGCAACTCTTTCAATCACATAAGGAGTATTGGTTTTATTTATTTTAACTGCAATTATGTCAGAATCGTATCTTTCAGCAGGATAACTCCCGCTCTTTTTTCCATTTCCAATGCACCACCATGCCCTATCTAATTTAATCAGATCTAAGCTTTCATAGCGCATATATCCTTTTCTTGTCCTGTGCCAGTCAGAATCATCTGCTATCTCCTGCAGCAGGATTGTCTTTAGTTTAATTGTTTTTATGCCAGCTTGCTCAACAAGAGCAGAATATGTTTTTTCAAGAAGCTCTCTTCCAGTCAATCCTTGAATCGTTGCTTTTGCCATGATATATTAATAGTGTTGTAGAATATTTAGTCATTTCTTACAGAAAAAATGTAATAGTGTTGTACTTTTTAGAAAAGTTTATATAATTGTGAAATTTTGTTTTTACCAGGGGTGTTGGATGTTAGATAACAAAACAATAAAGAAGATTAATGATTTTGTATATCAAAAACCAAGAACAATACAGGAAATAGCTTTGCTTATAAGGAAAAACTGGAGGACCGCAAACAGCTATATTGACAGGGGATTCCTAAGCTACACATACTAATAATTACTGGTTCTTTATCCATTTTTCAATTTGGTAAATAATTCACCATTTTCTAAATCTTCTTCTGAAAATAGTTTAATACCATTTCGTTTTAGTAGCGATGTTGTTACTCCATCTCCTTGAAATAATTTTCTCTCACTCTCTCCACCCTGAGTTTTACCTTTCCCACAAGAAGGACTGCCTTGTTTAAGAATAACTGTGTCACAATTAAACATCTTAAGAATTCTCAATGTTTCTTCTGCTCCTTTAATGTATTCTTTAGTTACATTTCCTCCATTATCTGTAATTAATTCACTTTTTCCTTCCAATATATCTTCCCCATTTCCCGATAAAATTCTTGCACCACTTCTTGGGGTTGTTAAACCTCCTAGTTGTTCTGGACAAATTGGAATCGCTTTTCTTTCTTTAATTAAAGAAATAATCTTCTCATTAGGTTTAGATTCTCCTTTATAATTACAATTAATCCCTGCTAAACAAGCACTTACAATAATCATTTAATTCACCTCTTTATGATTTCTTGAGGAATGGTTTAAATCCCGGATAATACACATCTCGCTTATTTCGTGGTCTAAATTTAAGTGTTCCATCCTCATTTAGTCCTTTAATAACTAAATTATATAAAACTTTTTCTAAATCAGCACCCTCTCTTAATCTCCTGTCTAAATCCCACTGAACTAATAAACGAAATGGTCTTGGTTCAGTTTCACTATAACTGCAATTGGAACTTTGGTGAGGATAATCTCCCACATACTCAAGAATATCACTTTCTCTTACTTCTGAAATAGGGCGAATTAATCTTACCTGGTTATTAATTATCTCCACAGGAGGATCGTCAGTCGCAGCCCTTTCTTCTTCAACCATTCTAGTTAAATAAGAAATATCTATATAATTATTTGTGATGAAATCTCTCATTCTGTTACCTTCATATGCTAATCCTTCTTTTTGTGTAAATGCTTGAAAATACTTTTCAGTCCAATAACATTTCAGTAAAGAAGTAGCCATATCATTAAGATGATGACCAATTACAAAAATGTTTGAACCATACCTGATTGTTCTTTCTGTCAAAGCAACAGTCCTAGCATTATAGCAGGGAGTACATTGAGATTCATTTTCTCCTAAAGAATCAATTTTTGCTAAAAAACCTGCAATATCACTAGCCGCAAATTGGCAGATACCATCTAAATATTCAGGGGATCTTAAATTGATAACTTCGGCATCAATATTTTTAGTTTCTTTTAATTTTCTTGCAATGTAATCTCCATCAAACCTTGGATCGTCACCCCTGTCAATAATAACTGGTCTTACTTCATATCCTAAGCTGTTTAGAACAAAAATAGTAGCAGTGCTATCCTTACCTCCAGAAAAAGCAACAACAAGAGGTTTGTCTTTAGTAGGAATCATTCCAAATTTACTTATTGTCTGTTCAACAGTATGTAATATGTTTGGTTTTACCATAGTACAATTATAGTGTTGTAGAAAATTTAATTATTTCTTACAGAAAAAATGTAATAGTGTTGTACTTTTTAGAAAAGTTTATATAATTGTAATGTTGTTTTTATCAGGGGTGTTGGATGTTAGATAACAAAACAATAAAGAAGATTAATGATTTTGTCTATGCAAAGCCAAGGACTGTCCAGGAAATAGCTTTATTGATAAGAAAGAACTGGAGAACAGCAAACAGCTATGTTGACAAGATTGCCAAGGAAAGTGGCTCTATTTCTGTAAGGAATTTCAGGGAAGGCACAAGAGGAGCATTGAAGATAGTCTATTGGAGCAATATTGAGAAGATATCTTCTTCTGGGTTCCAGGAGAAACTGTTCATGAAGATTGAAAGAGGAAAAACAAAGATGGATTTCTCTCCCTTGGACATTTACCAGTATGTTGATGAAAAGCATAGGGATGCTTTCCTTGAAGAGCAGGAAGAGGAAGAAGCGACAACAAAGCAGGACTTGATAAGCACATTCAGGTCAGCGCAAAACCAGATATTGTTTTTTTCAGGAAACCTTTCTTGGGCAAACCTCAAGCAGGGAAACAAGAAGATAATTGATGTGCTGGAAGAGATTACCAGAAACAAGATATCAATAAAGATGCTGACAAGGATGGATATCACTTGCTTAAAGAACCTGCAGAAGATCAGGGCAATAAATGAAGCAGTTGGAAGAGAGGCAATTGAGATAAGGCACTGCGAGCAGCCATTAAGGGCATTTATTGTTGACAATAAATTTGCAAGGTTCAAGGAAATAAAAAACCCAGAAGAGCATAAGAAAGATGAGCTGAGAAAACGGGCTTTTATTTTTTATAATATCTATGACCCTGAATGGATTGAATGGCTGCAAAAGGTTTTTTGGAATTTTTTCAGGAATTCTGTATCTGCTGAGAAAAGACTGAAGGACTTGAATTCAATACAGAATATAACCAAGAGCTTATAGAATAGAACTTATTTCCTTGGCAAGCCTGTCCATCTCTCCTTCTTCATATTTTCCCTGAGGCCATGGAACCAAGCCATCATTCTCAAATCTTGGAATGACATGGAGATGGAAATGGAAAACTATCTGGCCTGCTGCCTTGCCATTGTTCTGGCCAATGTTGAAGCCATCTGCTTTTGTCGCTTTTACAACTGCCTTGGCAACCTTCTTTGCAGCTTTTGTCAATTCTGACAATGTTGCTTCTGGCATGTCTAATAAGTCCTTGTGATGCTCTTTAGGTATTACCAATGCGTGGCCTTTGTTCACTGGAGAAAGGTCTAGGAAAGCCATTATCTTCTCATTCTCAAAAATTTTAGAGCATGGAATCTGGTTATTCACGATTTTGCAAAAAATGCAGTTGTCTTCTTCCATATATTCACTCCTCTAAATAACAGAGGAAATACTATTTTAAAAAGCTTTTCATGGATATGGACCAGGTGGGATTTGAACCCACGATCACCCGATTGCCAACCGAGCATTCTACCAGGCTAAACTACTGGCCCTATTTTATTTTTAGTAGAATAAGATTATAAAAAGGTTCTGATTTGTGCCTAATCTAAATGGTCATAATGCTTTCTCAATGAGTCAATCTCATCCAAATTCAAGTCAGCAAAGATAATTCCTTCTTTCTTTTCAATTTTTTGCAGAACTCTAAGCGGATGGCAGATATAGCTTTCAGATAATGTTTCATCTGTGAAAGCGTCACATGAAACATAAAATGCAAGATTTTCAAAAGCCCTGACCAAAGGTATTGCTTTTGTTGGTTCTGCATCTTCTTCTGAATCAACCAAGTAAGATGGGCAGAAGATAATCTTTGCGCCTTTTCTTGAAAGCTGCTGCACAAAAGAAGGGAAAGCAAAATCCCAGCAATCAATAATCCCAATCTTTCCAAACTCTGTATCAATGACTTTGTTTGTTTTTCCTGCAGTAACCTTCTCTTTCTCAGCAATCCAAAGATGAACCTTGTGATATTCGTACTTTATTTTGCCAGAACCATCAACAAGAAAAATTGCATTCATTATCTTATCATTTTTAGGAATATATGAGCCAAAAATGCACCAAATAGAATTTTCTTTGCATTTTTCCTGGATTTTTTTAATCTGTTGTGATACATCAATGGCATTTTCTCTTGAATTCAAGCAAACTTCAGGAAAGCAGACAATATCTGCATTTTTGGATTTTGCCTGAGCAATAAAATCCAAAATCTTATGGAGATTTGTATCAATGTCTTCAACAACCTTGATTTGAGCAGCTGCAACTTTTACCATACTAGGATATGGAATAGATTTCTATATATAAACGTATTTAATCCTACCAATATAACTTTCCTTATCCTAATATACTAAATCGTAACCTTAATATATGAGTATAACTATTTATATTCCTATTGGGGGTATGATGTAAATGGTAATCTTATTTGACCAGTTTAATATGCCTGAGGATATTTACAAGGTTATTTTTGCTACAGAGCAGCAGGAGACTGTTGCAAAGCTCCTTATCAACCATATCAAGGAGAATGGAGGGGAGATAGGCAAGACCGAGATGAGCCTGTTTGCAACACAGCTGCATGACGGCACTTTAGTTGACAAAACAGTAAGGATAAACCCCCTGCAGAAAGAAGCTCCTAGGATTTCTTACAACAAAAGGCAGTTTTATGACAGGATATTGACTCCTATGAAAAGCATGGGATTGGTTGACTATGATCTTTATAAGAAAACATACAAGATTTCTGACAAGTTCAACAAATTGATGATTAGAGTAGGATTATTGTGGTTGAGAGAAATAAGATAAAATAAAAAATAAAATTATTTCCTTGCAGCTAGCTTGATATCACCTTCATGAACTGTTTTTCTTCCAGAATGTTTTGCAATCATTACTGCTTTTTCCCCTATTTTCAATGCAATATTATGAAGGACATCTGAAAATGCCTCTGCTGCGCCTGCTGACACTCTTTTTGCTCCTGCATTCATCAGCATCCTTGCTACAGGCGCTTTTGGAACTGTTTGTGTTTTTCTCTGTTGTGGCATAAATATCACCCCCTACGTGATAAAAGATGATTACAGCAGGTTCCTTATAAACCTTTTGTTTTCTAATTGTTTTTTGGTTAAATGAAGACAAAATAACCCAGTTTTATCTCAAAACAGGCTTATGCTACTCTAGAAACAGTTGCAATGAGCTTATCATATGATTTATAGAATGCATACAGAGCAGAAGATATTTCCCTTGAATTTGCCAGGCTGGAAAGGCTGAATATGCCTTCTCTTTCAAAGAATCCAGCTGGGCTGATGTTGTTGTCTAGGAGTTCAGCAAGGCTTCTTCGTTTTCCTCCTTTTATTTCTTTTTCCATGTCATAACCTGGGAACATGCCTTTTGCATCCTCTATCAATACTTCTTCTTTTTCAAATCCTTTAATCAATGTGTTTGCATTCAAGCCTTCCAGGATACAGGTCAATGCAGCCTCATACCTCTTTGAAACATCTTTTATCTTTCCTAATTCAACAGCTGCTCCATGGCTTATCATGCCAGCTGCGCTCAATGATTTGATCTTTTCATCAAGTACATAATAAGCAGTTGCTTTTGAGACAGTAGATGCCTTCACTCCTTTATATTCCTTGCAGAATTTTTTCATGCTGTATCTCTTTCCATATTTTTCTTTAAGCATCTTGTACAATACTGCAATGGTTTCTGCAATCTCATGCAAAGAAACCTTTTGGTAGACATCTGCCTCAATCTGGTATAATGCAGCATCTTCATCAGACATGTTCTTGATAACTGCCTCGACTGTGTCAAATCCTGCTAATTCAGTTGCCTTGTACCTTCTGTGGCCGTCAACTATCTTATATTTTGTTTTTCCCCTTATCTTTATCGGCCTTAATGTGATTGGCTCTAATTGGCCTACTTTGCTGAAGCTGTCTGCCATTTCCTTTAATGTTGCATCAACAAAAGTCCTCCTTACATTCTTTTCATCAAGGACAACAAGCTTCAATGGGATGTATTTCAATGCAACCTCATCTATCGGAGCAAGTGTTTTCTTGATCTTTGCCTTCTTGACATAATCCCTGAACTGCTCATCAAGATTTCTTCCTTTTAATCTTTCCAGCTCAGCCTGGTTTGCATAGCCTCTTGAGCTTTTGAACTGCTCAAGCATAGAAATATTTCCTGGCCTTGAATCATAGACAGCTTCTGGAACAGAAACTTTTTCTCCTAACCTGGTTGTCTTTGTTTTTACAAGGTCATTATCAAGCTCAACAAGCTGCGTGAATGTGTTGATGAATCTTGTGCATCCCTTTATGAAGTTTTTAATCTCTGTTGTCCTTTTCCTGAAATTCCTTTCCCTTTCCCTTTTCATGTCCTCTTCCTGCTTCTTGATGAAATATTCAGTCAAGTCTTTGACTTCTTCTGGCTGTTTTTCTTTTTCTTCAACAACCATGAATTCTTTTTCAATAAGTCTCCTTAATCTTGGTGTTGTTGGATATCTTCCCTTGCTCCTAATCCTTTGCGCAAATTCCCACTGGATTTTTTTTGAATAAATCCTTGAGAATTCCAAAGCAGCTGTGTAACTTAATCTTCCTCTATTTACTTCGTCTTCAATATGATGATGGACTCTCTGATGCAGGAAAGCCCTTCTGATAGAATCTTTTGTCTTGTCTGTCTCGTCTGCAAATCTTGCCATGGGATATTTTCTCCTCAACTGGGTGTCAAATCTCCAATAATCTCCTGCATTGTCAATCTCTTCTTTGTCTATGCCTAATCTTTTTGCTGCCTTGTACTTGTACAATGCCCACAATCCGTTTGCAAGCTCTACGTTTGGTATCTTTTCCTTGCAGACATTCTCAACAACCATCATCTCGATTCTCTGCTCCTGCATCAAATCAGCATAAACCTTGCATCTTATCCTCTTGAAGAATCCAGGATGCATCTCATTCAGGAACCTGTATGCAAAGAACCTCCTGAAACCTCCTCTTATCTTGTATGTGCCATTCATCCTTTCAACAAGTATTGGTGTTATCAAACCTCCTGTTCTGACTATGGAATTCATCAGCTTCTGCAGATCAGGAAGGCTGTAGTGCCTTCTCATGTTTTCTCCTGGATTTGCATCTATAGCTCTCAGCAGAATCTCCTCAAGCTTTGGTTTTGGTATTGGTGGATTTTCTTTATTCATTTTTGAATAATGAAGGAATTTCCTCTCTCCTGTTTTTTGTTGTGTAGATATAAGAGCCTTTCTTGTCCATTTTTGCATGTATCCTGCATTCCAATGGGCATTCCATTGTCTGGCAATAAGATAGCCTTCTCTTAACGCAGATTTTTGAGCCAATAACCCATTGCGAATCATCTAGCTCAGCTGGATTGATTCTTTCTTCTCTGCAGATCTCCCTGTACAATTTTCTTAAATAAGGAATAAGCCTTTCTGTCCTATAAGTTCCTTCAGGAACAATTGTCAAAACCCCTGTGCCTAGGCTCATCCTTAAGACATGCCTGTCAACCTTGATTGGATAATCAAATGGGTCTTTTAGCTGCGCAAATCCTATTTTGACATAATTTTTCAGAAGCAAAGCAGCTTTTCCAAAACCGTATTGCTCGAATTTCCTGATCCTTTCTATTATTTCATCTGGGTCATTTGTTGCTTTGCAGATATTCCTTGGGTCTGCTCCATATTCTCCTATTAGCATTTTGTTATTTTGCAAAAGAGTTTTAACAGGGGTATCATGGCCTCCTGTCCTGCTTTCTCCTAATCCCATGACGTTATCAAACAAATTGCTCAGCTCGTCTTCATCCATTGCTAATATTTTTTTTACATCTTTTGCTTCCCAAACCATCTCCCTTACTCCTTTGTACAAGTCAGCAGCATTTCTTGAAGAGTCCATTCCAACTGCATAGAACAAGAATAATGCCTGCTCAAGAGAGCCGAATCCAACTCCTGTTGGAAGAATCATCTCTGGAATAACTTCTGGTTTGTCAAATGGCGGTTTCTTGTCCTGCAGCATCTTTACTGCTTTTCTTGATATATCTATTCCTCTCTGCTTGTCTAAAATAATCTTGTACTCTTCTCCTGTCTTTTTCTTAAGGGTTATTTCCATTTTAAAACTTGAATTCACTCTGCCCGTTCTTTTTTGGCTTTTTTTTATGCCTCTTTAGCCTTGGAGGATTTGCTTCTTCTGTTGGTTTTTCAATAGGTTCTGCCTGCAGGCAGCCTCCGCACCATGTTGTCTGCTTTGTGTGATGGCACATTGTTATGCCTGGCATTTTAATCAAATCAAGGAATCTTTGGTCTATTTTCTTAGGATAATATTCATTAGTCTTTGTTTTTGCATAGCTTCCTATGCTTATGCCTCCAAATATGTCTTGATGGCCTTCAAGAAGCAATTCACGATATGGTATTCCTACATATTTTGCCAATAATTTTTTTCCTGTAGGCCTGATAGGCAATAATTGGACAGGAATCCCTATTTCTTCATGCAAAGCAAGGGCTTTTTGCAGATTGTCTTTGAAAAAATGATTTTCAAAATTTGTTGCTTCAATCAAAACATAAAGAGCAGTTTTAATTCTATGTTCCTGGTGGTATTTTACTGCCTGCTCAAACCTAAATTCGTTTGTGCAGCCATGGTCTACTGCTCCTGGCTCAAATTCATCTTTTCCAATACTGTACATCAATGCTGCATTTGTTCTTTTGAACAGTCTAGCAGGCTCATCTGCGCATTCCAGGAATTTTGTTGTAAAAATAGGAGAAAGCGCTGTATCGATACATGCTTCTAATGATAAAATCAATTGCTCTCTTGTTAATCTGCTTCCTGGTTCTGAGACTTTTCCAAATCTTATGAAATTTGTCTGCTTTCCCTGCGATGCTCTACGGGTTCTTGCTTCTTTAATCTGCTCTATCAATGATTGCTTATTAACTCTTTTTATTCTTTTTATGGCAACATCAGAATGCTGGCCTTGCGCATAACAATATTCACATCTGCCAAATGGGTCGTAATATCCATCTGTCCTTAGATTAGTCGGGCAGCTTGCTGTCAGCAAATCAAGATTTATATCTATCTTGCAGCATGGAACATAGTCTTGTTTGCCTAATAGTTCTATATTTGCATACGAAGAACTTTTTGGAGTTGTGTTTGGAACAAGTTTTTCTACTTTTTGTATGTCAAATGGATATTTAGGAGTTTTGCGATAACTGCTACCTCTGTCAAATACTTCAACATCCTTTAGTATTACTTCCAATGTTTCTTCTGGAGCATCACTCAATATTTTTGCCTTAATACCATGCCTTTCAAGAATAGTGCTTCTTTTGCCATCATCTAGCGGGACATGTGTCATCTGCCTTGAGAAGCTAAGTCTAGAAGAATTGGAAGGAAAATCAGATGTCTTTAAAAGATAAACACTTATTCCTTTTTCCCTGCCTCTTGTGATATAAGAAGCATGTGCAACATGCCTTGCTGCCCTGAATTCAGGAGGCATTGCAACAAAAACATCTGGATGAGGAGAATACAATAAGATAAAGCTGTTTCCTCTGTAGTTATGATTACCTGCTTTCATCTAAACACCCCTCTAAGAATTCTTTAGAGGTCCCCCTTACACCTCTTTTAATATTCTTTTTTGGTTTTTAATTTATAAATTTAGTGGTGGTTAACTTTATACATTGAAATTGCAATTTCAAGTATAAACTTTCCTGAAGGAAACTTTATATATTAATTGTATCTCATTAACACTATATGGCTTTAAAAGATATCATACTGAAATATGCACTGCAGAATGCTGTAAAATACAATGGAAAAGCTAATCCAGGAGCAGTAATTGGAAAGCTTTTGGCTGAAGATTCTTCTTTGAAAGAAGAGATGAAATCAGTTGCAAAAGAAGTAAATTCTGTAATAAAAGAAGTGAATAAGCTTTCTGCTGATAACCAGCTTGAGAAACTAAAAGAAATTGCTCCTGAACTATTGGAAGAGAAAAAGGTTGAGAAAAAACCTTCATTGCCTGCTTTGAAGAACGCTGTCAAAGGAAAGGTTGTCATGAGATTTGCTCCTTCTCCTTCTGGGCCAATGCATATAGGCCATGCATGCACAATCTCTTCAAGCTCAGAATATTGCAGGATTTACAATGGAAAATTGATTTTAAGGATTGAGGACACTAATCCTGAAAATATATACGAGCCTGCTTATGGAATGCTGCCAGAGGATGGAAATTGGATAACAAAAGACAATATCGCAAAGGTTGTCATCCAGTCAGACAGGCTAGGTGTTTATTATGATTATGCTGAGAAATTAGTAGATAAAGGACAGGCTTATGTCTGCACTTGCGATCCTGACCATTTCAAAGAATTGGTTTTTGAGAAAAAAGAATGCCCTTGCAGAAGCTTGAGTGTAAAAGAGCAGCATGAGAGATATGACAAGATGTTTGGAGAGTATAAGCCAGGAGAGGCTGTTTTGAGGTTGAAGACAGACATCAAGCATAAGAACCCTGCTATGAGAGATTTTCCTCTGATGAGGATAAATGACCATGTGCATCCAAGGCAAGGAACTAAATTCAGAGTTTGGCCTTTGATGAACTTTTCTGTGTTTGTTGATGATGTTGAATCTAAGATGACTCATATCATAAGGGCAAAAGACCATATGGATAATGCAAAGAAGCAGGAATGGCTTTATAATTATTTTAACGAGCCAATACCAGAATCATTGTTTGTAGGAAGGATAAATTTCACTGATCTTCGAATAAGCTGCTCAGAGACAAAAAAACTGATTGAAGAAGGGAAATATGAAGATTGGAGCGATATAAGATTGCCTTTTTTAGTTGCTTTGAAAAGAAGAGGTTATCAACCAGATGCTTTTATCAAATATGCGATGGATTTTGGAATTAGCCAGAATGACAAGACTGTCTCAAAAGAGGAATTTTTCAAGGCGCTTAACCATCATAACAAAGAAGTGCTTGATACTATCACTAATAGGTATTTCTTTGTTGCAGAGCCAAAAGAGATAACAATAGAAGGAGCTCCTTCGCAGGAAGTTGAGATTAACCTGCATCCTGATAATCCTGAAAAAGGAAAAAGGAAATTCAAGACAAATGATAAATTCTTTATTTCAGAAGAGGATTACAAATCAATAAAAGCAGGAGAACTTATCAGACTGATGGACTGCTTGAATTTTGTGAAGAAAGGAAAGAAGTTTGTATTTGATTCTGTTGAGTATGAGAAGTATAAGGAGAAAGGCAAGAGGATAATACACTGGCTGCCTGTTTCTAAAGATTTAGTTGATGTCAATCTCTTGATGGAAGATAAGACATTGAGGACTGGACTAGCAGAGCATCTTGTTTCAAAGCTGAAGCAGAATGACATTATCCAGTTTGAAAGAATGGGCTTCTGCAGATTGGACAAGATTGACAAGAAGAAATTTGTTTTCTGGTACGGGCATAGGTAAACATTAGCTTTATAAAATTCTAGAATTTATTTGTTTTATGTCAAAGAAAGTAAAATATTTTGGTTGTGCTTATGGAAATTATAACGGAATTAAAGATTCAAAGATTTATTATATTGGGACAAACAAAAAGCAAGTTAAAAATACTATCGAATATTATATTAAAGAAAGAGGGCAAGTATTAGATATTCCTTCTGATTCAGACATTTCTGAACTTACAGAGATAAATATCAGCTGCGCATTACCTTTAGCTCACATGAAGCAAAATCTCAGAGCTGAAATAAGGAATAATGTTATATTTTGGATAAATGCAAATGCCTTTGATTATGTTCAAAGAGTTTCTCAAAATTATGAAGGGTTGAAGAGAGGAGACTTGTTTAAGTTTGTGCCAGGTGTTGATTTTTTTGGATTGTTTTTCTTGCCAGAGTATATTATGGAAGGATTAAGAGATTATGATTGGGGACGGCATATGGAGCAGGTTAGAAAATGGCTAGGCAGAAGAGAGACAATTTTAAATGAAGGTGAGCAACGCGGAAAAATTCATAGAGAAAGACCAAGACCTTATATCAATAATTAACTTTTTCTGGTTCGGGCATAGGTAAAACGCCTTAAAACCCATTATTTGAGCTTTATAGCCGAAAAGTTTATATATGTTCTATGACAGATTATAACTTAAATAAAACGGGGTGAAACATATGCTGATAGTTAAAGCAAAGATAAAGAGTGTAGTGCCTGGATTAAACGTAGCAGGAGATTTTGCAGATGCTCTTAACAAGAAGGTTGAGGAATTGATCAAGGCAGCAAAAGAAAGAGCAGAAGCAAACGGAAGAAAGACAGTAATGGCAAAAGACATCTAAATATATTTTTTATTTTATTTTTACAAGAACACTTATAAACAGCGCTATTTTACTTTGTACTAATGGGGGCAAAGAAGATACAGTTCTATCCTCTGGATATAACTTATAAGGTAATAGAAGACAAACCGCAGATTTACATATTTGGCAGAACAACAGACAGCCAGCAGATATGCGTCATTGACCCTAATTTTGAGCCTTATTTCTATGTATTGCTGAGAGATGAAAGAGACATAGATGACTTCTGCAACAAAGTCATAAAAATCAAGGTAGAGCAAGACAAAAGAGAAGCAGTTGTAACTAAGACAGAGGTTGCTGAAAAAAAGGTTCTTGGAAAGAATAAGAAGCTTGTAAAAGTATTTGTCAAGATACCTCCAGATGTTCCTGTAATAAGGGAGGTCATAAAAGAATGGGAGATGATAGAGAGCATAAACGAGTATGACATACATTTCACAAGAAGATATCTGATTGACAAAGGAATAATCCCATTGACACTTGTGCAGGCAGAAGGGGATTTTGTAACATTAAAAAGCAGAGTGCCTTGCTTCAAGGCAAATAAGATTGAGCAATTAAGCTCTGATTCTATCACAAATCCAAAAATCCTGGCTTTTGACATTGAGACATACAATCCAGCTGGAAAAAGATATGCCCCAGAGCAGCACCCAATCATAATGCTTGCTTTCTATGGAGAAAACTTCAAGAAAGTGATTACATGGAAAAGATTTAGCACAAATCTTGACTATATCGAGTTTGTTGAAGGAGAAGCCCAGCTTATCCAAAAATTCAAGGAGATACTTGAAAAGCAGAAGCCTGATATCTTGGCTGGATATTTTTCAGACGGGTTTGACCTGCCTTATATCATCACAAGAGCAAGGAAATATGATATTGAGCTTGACATTGGACTAGACCATTCAACGCTGAGCTTAAAAAAAGGAAGGATAGAGTCAATACAGATTACAGGCATTGTGCACCTGGATGTCTTCAAGTTTGTATCAAAGATAATGGCAAGGGGATTGGATACTGACTCTTACAGCTTGGATAATGTTGCTGCAGAGGTATGGGGAGAAAGGAAAGTAGAAGTTGATTTGGACAATCTTTCAATTGCATGGGACAATGATTTCAAGCAATTGGAAAAATTCTGCGAATATAATCTTAAGGATTCTGAGCTGACTTACAAATTATGCATTAAGATACTTCCTAATATCGAAGAGATGGTAAAGATAGTTGGCTTGCCTTTGTTTGAGATAAACAGGATGGGATTTTCACAATTAGATGAATGGTATATAATGAGGCAGACAAAATTCTTCAATGAGCTTGCACCTAACAAACCGCATTACGAAGAGATTAGCGAAAGAAGAAAACACACTTACCAGGGAGCATATGTATATGAGCCAAAGCCTGGATTGTACAAGGACATTGTTGTTTTTGACTTCAGAAGCCTGTATCCTACAATAATAAGCTCGCACAATATAGGCCCTTCCACATTGAACTGCAGATGCTGCAAGGATGAGGCAAAGTATGTCCCGACAGAAGAGAAAAAATACTGGTTCTGCAAAAAGACAAAAGGGTTTTTGCCTTCTATTGTAGAAGACCTGATATCAAGGAGAAACAGGATAAAAGAGATGCTGAAGACAAAGAAAGATGTTGTGCTCAATGCAAGGAGCGAAAGCCTGAAAGTGCTGGCAAATTCCTTTTACGGCTATCTGGGATTCTTTGGAGCAAGATGGTACTGCTTTGAATGCGCAGAAAGCGTAACAGCATATGGAAGATACTATATCCATAAAGTGATTGATTTGGCAAAGAAACACGGCTTTGATGTGCTTTATTCTGACACTGATTCCATATTCTTGATTTTAGGCAGCAAGAAAAAAGAAGATGCATTGAAACTTGTTGAAACTGTAAACTCTGAACTGCCTGGAATAATGGAGCTTGATTATGAAGGATTCTATCCTTCTGGGATATTTGTCTCAGCAAAACAAGGGGAGTATGGAGCAAAAAAGAAATATGCATTGCTTGATGAAAAAGGAGTTGTGAAGATAACAGGATTTGAGACAGTCAGAAGGAACTGGAGCTTTATTGCAAAAGAAGTGCAGGGAGAGGTATTGAACATTGTCTTGAAAGAAAGGGATTTGCCAAAGGCTGTAAGGTATGCCAAGCAGGTCATCTTTGATTTGAAGAACAAGAAAATTCCTAATGAAAAGGTTGTGATATACACTCAACTGCAGAAAGAGATAGGTGATTATACCTCTGTTGGTCCTCATGTTGCTGTTGCGCAGAGACTGAAAAACAAAGGAGAGGATGTTGGGCCAGGAAGCATGATAAAGTTTATAGTTGCAGAAGGCGCTGGAAAAATAAGAGACAAGGCAAAACTGCCTGAAGAGACAAAAGAAGGAGGATATGATGCTGATTATTACATCAACCACCAGATAATACCTTCTGTTGAGAGGATATTTGATGTCTTGGGCTATAAGAAAGATGATTTGGTTACAGCTGACCAGAGCAAGCTGAAGGAGTTTTTTAGATGATGCATGAAATTGAGCTAAAGGCATTGCTGACAGAAGGGCAATACAGCAACATATCAAAGAAGCTTGTTTCTGAATTAAAACTGATCAACAAGGAAACGGTCCATACCACAAGATACAGGCCAGGAGATATAAGATTAAGGTTTTCTGATAAAATGTTTGAGATGGTTGAGAAGCAAGGGGACCCTACTCATGGTTCTAGAAAAGAGAAAGTTACTAAAATCAAGAATAGAGAGGCATTTGAATTTAAGAAAACAGAACTTGAGAAAAAAGGATACAAAGCAGACCCTTCTTGGATAACACACAAACAAGAATTCATTTACCAGTATAATGGATTTGAGTATACTATCTGCCTTCAACACACTGAAAATTTTGCATATATCTTAGAAGTAGAGTTTATGAGCAAAGAAAAAGACAATGGGTTGCATGAACCCAACATAAGAGCAATAATGCTTAAGCTAGGCTTAGAGCCAATTGTGCCTGAAGATTTTAATAGAAAGATACAAGAATACATCGAGGCTAATAAAAAATGAGTTCAATCAAGGTAAACGGTTCTGTTGTTGAATATGATTCATCACTTAATTATCTTGATATTGATAATGCTGGAAAAGCAGTTGCCCTGGATTTTGCACAGCTTGAGAAAGAAGCCAACACAGGAGTGCTTGATGTTTTTACTGAGGTATTAGATACAAGGATTATGGCAATATTTACCAGTCTTTGTATTGGTGAATTTGTTTCAATGTACCAGCATGTCAATGAAAAAGAAAAAATAGACCATTCTCAAAGAAGTTGTTTGGAAAATACTGCAGACTTGTACAAGAGAATACTTACTTCAGTAGGATATTGCTCGAGAAAAAGCCAAGTGCACGAGGAAGTCTATCACAGAAAACAAGTCAATTAATCCATCTAATCTCCATCTCGCCTTTATTCTCTTTCAAGACCTCTTCTTCTATCTTTATTTTTGAGCTTAATTTGTTTTTTATCAGCCAGTAATCAGAAGGTATTATGTTTTTTTCTTTCAGGGTTTTTATGTCAAACCATCTTAAATTAATTTTTTCTTTTACATCTGTCAAGGGTATTGCTTTTGACAGGAATAAGATAAATGCATGCTTTATATCATTGTTTTCTTCAACTTTCTCATTCAGGCAGGCATTTATTGAGACAAATTTTCCATCTATGAATGTTTTTTCCTTCAATACCCTCAAGCATGCCTGCTCTAATGTTTCATTTAATTTTATTCTTCCTCCTATCAGGCTCCACAAGTCCTTATATGGGCGCTTGTTCCTTTTCCACAGCAAAAGCTTGCTGTCTTTTATGCATGCGACCAGTATTACAGGCAATGGGCTTATTTGTTTTCCAAACAAAGGGATTAGTTTTTCTGCATTTTTTGACAGCCTGTAGTAATTATTCTGTTTCAGAAGTATACTTTCTTCAACAAGCTTTTTCAGGAAATAAGCCAGCTCATTTGACCTTATCTTTGTTGCTTTTTCCAGCTCATTGAATTTCAACCTATCATTGTATACAAACTGCCTGAATATCTCTTTCCTTTTCTTGTGCTTAAGGTTCATTTTTACTCAAGATATCTTGAGGAATTGTTTATAAATTAAAAAGCTTCTGGTTTTTTATGGACGATAAAGCGCATTATGTTGTTGTGACAGGCATAATATTGAAGAATGGGAAATATCTGATCACAAAGAGGGCTGGATGGGAAAAGGCTTTTCCAAACAGATGGACTGTTCCAGGAGGAAAGCTTGAGTTTAGAGATTACAGCAAAAGGCCAAAGGATACAGAACATCATTGGTATAATGTTTTTGAGGATTTATTGAAAAGGGAAGTGAAAGAAGAGGTCAATCTTGCTGTTAAGAATATAAGGTATCTGACAAGCATGGTCTATGTAAGGAAAGACGGAATTCCCACAATTATTGTGAGCTTGTTTGCAGATCATTCTGATGGAGAGCTAAAGCTTTGCAATGCTTTGACAGAGCATGCGTGGGTCACATTGGAAGAAGCAAAAAAATATGATTTGATTGAAGGGATTTACGAAGAATTAGAGCTGTTGGACAAGCATCTCAAAGGCAATGAACTAGGGGAATGGAAGAAATAGCTCTAAATCATGCTGTTCAAGCTTAGCGCAATCCTTTCATAGTTTCTAAGAAGCCTTGGCCTGTAATCCACAGGAAGCTTGCTTATCTTTTTTCTTGCTCTTCTTAAGAAAGCATCTTTTTCTTCTACAAGATTGTTGTACCATTCTATGCTTTCAGCCTTCTTTGTCTGCCATGCTTCATCTGCCTGGGCTCTAAAAGATTCATATCTTTCTTGAATATAATGATTAATGCTATGCGCTTTCAATGCGTTGTGGGTTATTTTCCTGAAATGCCTTCCCATTATTGCAAGCGCAACAGCTTCTGGGAGTAGGTCTGCATGATTCAATGCTGCTTCTACCAGGAAACTGCGGTAGCTGCTCCTGTAAGACTGCATCCATATTGACATCCCAAATGCCCTTAGCTCAGTCAATCTTATCCTTCTAGTTGATTTTGGATTTGGCTCGATGTTGTCCAGCAATACCTTGCATCTTTCAAAATAATTTTTTCCTTTCTTGTCATACAACCTTGCAAGAAGATTCTCATATCCCTTGATTATCTTGTTTTCATCTTTTCCAGGCAAGGGTCTGAAATTCAGCTGGAAATTATGAGTGTTATCTCCATCTCCATCTCCTATTAGCCTTCCATTCTGTTTTAATCTTTCGTACATCTCAGAGCCTCTTATCGCAGTCAATAAACCCACCATTGCCTTGGGTATTCCTGCTTTTTGGCAAAAGTCAAATATCTTGTCGCAGATGTCTTCTGGATCATTGTCATTCCCTATTATGATTCCTGCTGTAACCTCCATGCCATGATGCTGTATTGTTCTTACATCTTCCATAATATTCCTGCGCAGATTAGGATGCTTGTTCATCGCTTTCAATACTTTTTCATCAGTTGATTCGATGCCTACAAAGACCATATTGAATCCAGCGTCCCTCATCATTTTCATCAGCTCAGGATCTCTTGCAAGGTTTAAGCTTGCTTCTGTATACAATGAAAATGGAAAATTATGCTGTTTCTGGAATTCCTGGATTTTTGGAAGGACATCTTTTGCTTTTTTTATGCTTCCTATAAAATTATCATCAACTACAAAAAGAGCTCCCCTGTATCCTAGATTGTATATTGCTTCAAATTCTTCAACCATCCTGTCTGCTGTCTTGACCCTTGGCTCATGGCCAAGTAGACTAGGGATTGTGCAGAAATCGCATATTCCAGGGCATCCTCTTGACATCTGAACAGCCATTGATCCGTATTTTTTCATGTCAAGCAAGTCATATTTTGGTATTGGCGATGCAGACATTGAAGGCCTTGTTTCAGCAACTTTTATATCAGCATCTTTTCCAAAGAAAGTAACTAGCTTTTCTAATTCCTGCTCATCTATTTTCTTTTCTACTGGCCTCCTCCTTATAGATACTCTTGCATATGCTTTTTTTGCCTTGCCTGTCTCAAAATCACTTAAGAATGCATCCAAGACCCCTGATTCAGCTTCTCCTAATACAAAATGAGACACTCCTTTTATCTGATCATAATACTGAGTTGGATAAGGACCTCCTGCTACAACAGGAACATTGAACTTATTTGCCCTTGCTATTACCTCTTCTAACGAATCCTTCTGTATAATCATAGAAGATGTGAAGACTGCATCTGCCCACTGAAGGTGTTCATCTTGCAGTTCCTCAACATTCATGTCTATTAATTTTATGCGGTGATGCTTTGGAAGCATTGCAGCTACTGTTATAAGGCCTGAAGGAGGCATTGATGATTTTTTCCCAATAAATTTAAGAGAATAACTAAAGCTCCAGTATGTGTTCTTTGGAATCCTCGGATACACTAATAAAATATTTTTCGAATGATTAATCATTACTTAAATACCTTCTTGTGTATAAGGAGAGAAAAACTAATATTTAAATCCTTTTATTTAAAGACAATAAGAAAAAACTAATATTAAAACCATTATGTTCTTATATCCTTATCTCTCCTATTTTCTTATTATCTAGCCTATTAACAATAATCTCTTTATTTAGCTTATCTTTTCCATACTTGACAACAACTTCTTCTTTGTCTGAATCAGAATATCTTGCTGTCAATGAAGCTGCTAATTCTATGGCTTTCTTGTCTGCTTTGCCTTGCAATAATGTTATTGGGCCCATGACATCTTTTGCTTCAAAAACCAAATCTGATTTATGCTTTAATTGCAGCAATTGCTTGTTGTCTTTTTCATTTCTTCCAACAATTATCTTGTTTTTTCCTGCTCTGAAATGCCTTCCTATCTTCAGAAGCTTCAGGTCATTCTCGTTTACATTTCTCTTGTGCTTGAATAAATCCCTTAGCTTATTTGCATATTCAATGTTTGTCAGCAGGCAGCCTCCTCCTGGCGTTTCAAATTCTTTGATTCCAAATCTTTCTGCAAGCTCGAACTGGGGCTTTCTGCTCCTTCCTCTTATTGATAATAATCTAGCTCTATCAACAAAGCCTTTTTTCTCTGCTTCTGTCTCAGGCAGTAATTTTGCAGACAAAGGCCTCAGCAACTTTCCTTTTAATCCAGATTCTTTTTCAACTAAGCCTAATGACTGAATGTTCTGGCTCATCGGCCTTTCATCTAACACTTCTCCTGTGAATACAAATTTAGCCCCCATCTTTTTTGCATAAGCTTTTGCCTTTCTTATCATGAATGCATGGCAGTCAATGCATGGATTGATATTCTTTCCATGACCATGCTTTGGATTTTTTACAATCTTTAGATAATCTTTTCCCAATGTGATGAATTCAATCTTAAACCTGTTTTTCCTTGCAGTCTCTTCAAGCTTTTTTTTCTTTTCATCATTTGCAATGAAAAAAGGAGAGCAAAAGCTGACTGCAGTAACTTCTATGCCTTGCTCTTGTATCAGCCTGATTGCCAATAAAGAATCCAATCCTCCTGAAAACAATCCAACTGCTTTTATCATATTAAAAATAAAGAAAAAGAGGGTTTTTAAACCTTGTTATGATATCCACAATCCATGGACATTGCACAATGCCCTTGCCTTGATGTCTTTTGCGTCTTTTATGCTGAAGATTGCTGATGGCTTTTCTCCTGGAGCAAGCCTTTTCCCTGCAATGACTTTCCCGTCCTTGACAATCTGTATCATCATGATGTAATGCTTCTCTTCCATCGGGTGCTTTTTTGAGCCTACTTTCACTTTTACGCTGCTTTTAGTTATCTTGACAATAGGCACATGCTTCTCAGTTCCTTCCTGTCCTATAGTCTTCTCTAGCAGCAGTTCCATGGGCTGTCCGCAGCAGACAAGTTCTCCCTGGTGAGCTTCAAGCACTGAGACAATGTTTCCGCAGATGTTGCACTTGTAAATTCCGTCTTGTTTTGCCATTCTCATTCCCCTACTTCTTTTCTAACTTCTTTCCTGCCTGCGTCTAGTTCTTTAACTTGCTGCTTATCCCTATTCAACAATAAGGCCTGGAACTCTCCCATGTGGGTTTTTTCTTCTTTGGCTATATCTAACAGCATTGTCTTGACTTTCTTATCTTGCGCCATTGCAGCCATTTGCTCATATAGGTTGACTGCATCAAGCTCTGCAATCATTCCTATCCTCAGCACTTCTTTATCAATGTCTTTGCTAGACACTTTTTTCAAATCTAGTGGTATTTGCGATAACATTTTTTTAACCTCCGAATAACACCTTTGTGAAATACATAAATAAAACGCCTATTAAAAAGAATAAAAATGAAATCATTGACTTTTTCATATCAGATTCTTTATGCAGCTCAGGAACCAAATCAGATGCTGCTATATAGATAAAACCTCCTGCTGCAAAAGGCACAAGGAAAACAGTGAAGTTTCCTGTATATGATGACAAGTAAAATCCAGCAACTGCTCCTAATATTGCTGTCAGTGCTGTCAGGAAATTAAATGCCAGTGCCTTAAGTTTTGTGAATCCTCCGTAAACCAGAACACCAAAATCTCCGAGCTCCTGGGGAATTTCGTGAGCTATTATTGCAAGTGTTGTTATTATTCCAAATGGCACATTCACAATAAAGCTTGCTGCTATGACAAGGCCGTCAATAAAGTTATGGATAGAATCTCCAATAAGGTTCATGTAAGTGAACATATGGACAGGGCATTTCCCTTCCTTGTGGCAGTGATGCCAGTAAAGAACCCTTTCAAGAAGGAAGAAAGACAAGAATCCTGCCAGCACATATGTGCTGACTCTCATCATTGTTGTTTTTTCAACTGCCTCTGGGATAAGATGCAGAAATGCTGCTCCCATCAATGCCCCTGCTGAAAAACCTACTGTCAGAAAAAGCACCTTGCGCAGAAGTTTGTCTTTCAATGCAAGAGAGAATATCCCTACAAAAGCGATAAGGCTTACTGCAAATGTTGCTCCGATTGCCCAGATTAAAGCGCTCATTTTGTTTTCTTGATTGATATTGCATTTACAGGACAGCTATCTGCTGCCTCTTCTTCGCATGATATCTTTGCAATAACAATTTTTTTAGGCTTTGCTTTTCCTTCCACCAATTCAAAAGAAGAAGGGCATATATTTGCGCAGTTTCCGCAGCCAATGCATTTTTCCTGGTCTATTATTATCTGGTATTTTGGCATTTTCACAATCCTCCACATTCACAGCATTCTGCGCAGCATCCGCAGTGAGGGCAAAGGCCTTCTTCTCCAGGATCCTTGCCGCAAATCTTGCATCTTATTTTTTCAAATTTCTTTTCCCTTTTAATCTCTCCAATCATCTTTTGTATCTTTGCCATTTTTACCTCTTTGATAGATATGCAAATGCGCTCAGCAATGCTCTTGAGCCATCTCCTGCTGCAATGATTGCCTGTTTTCCAGGCAAATCAGTTATATCTCCTGCTGCGAATATTCCAGGTGTTGATGTTGCTCCTGACTTGTCTACCATTATTTCATTTGCCTCGTTAAGCTTTACAAGGCCTTTTACAAATTCAGTGTTCCTTACATGGCCTATCTCTACAAATATCCCTTCAACATCCAATCTCTTTTCTTTTCCATTCTGCTCATATTTAATCCCTGCTACAAGATTGTCTCCAATGACTTCTATTGTTTTTGCATTGTTTATGACCTGCACTTTCTTGCTTTTCAGCACTTTTTCCCTCATTGTCTGGTCTTTTCCTGTCAGCTCTGCTGTGAGATTCAGGATATAACACTTGTTGATATACTGTATCAATGTCAATGCAGCTGCTATTGCGCTGTCTCCTCCGCCGATTACTACAACATCTTTTCCTGCAAATAACGGACCGTCGCAGGTTGCGCAGTAAGCAAGGCCTTTTCCTTCAAACTGTCCTGCTCCTGGAACATTCAGTTTTCTAGGAGACGAGCCAGATGCTATGATCACTGTTTTTGTTTCATATTCCTCTCCTTCTTTTGTTTTAACAATGAAATGGTTGTCTTTTTTCTCTACTTTTGCAACTGCTTCTTCTTTTACCTCGATATTGTAATCTGCCATGTGCTCTTTGAATTTCTCAACTAAATCAATACCTGTCATTTTATGGTAGCCTGTATAATTCTCAATATCAGGGCTCCACAATGTCAATCCTCCAACATCCTTAGAAATAATCTCAAATTTCAAGTTAGCTCTTGCTGCATATATTGCAGCTGTAATCCCAGCTGCTCCTGCTCCAATTATTATCAGATCATACATCTTAAAAATACCTTATAATCTTCTTATAAAAACCTTTTCTCTTCTTTTATTTATAAATTTTTTCGCTCGGATATAAGTCAAAAGCCTGTTCTTCGTGCCATAGTATCCTATCACAGACGCTGCATTTGCCATTCCTAATTCCATTGCATGCACAATGTCATTATGATGGATAATTCCTGCAAGAAAACCAGATGCAAATGCATCTCCTGCTCCTGTTGTGCTGACTACTTTTACCTTGTAAGCAGGAAGAGTGTATAATTCCCTTCCATCATACGCTGCAACTCCTTTTGCTCCTTCTGTTATTATAACTAGCTTTGGACCTATTCTGTACAGTCCTTTAGCAAGGGCAGGCAGATGGTCTGTTTTTGCATTCAGGAGCAGCTTTGCTTCTGATCTGTTCAATACCAGGATTGTTGTTGCATTCAATATCTTTCTGAGATAGAATCTGCCTTTTGCAGCAAGATAAGTGCTTGGGTTGAACATGAGTTTTATATTATGCTTTTTTGCATAATCAGCTATCTTATTGCATGTTTTAAAAGAGCCTTTCATCATTGTTGCCATGTAAATCCATTTTGTTTTTAATTCAGATTTTTCAAAATCATTATAGTTCAGATGGTCAGATGCTCCTTTGTATGTGAATAAAACCCTGTCTTGTTCTTTTTTGCTTTTCAATATAAATGAATAAGAAGTTGGATATTCTGAAGCATGTGTCTTTATTACATGGACTTTTTCTTTTTTCAATTCATGCAGTATCTTGAATGCATTTAGGTCATGGCCTAATTTGCCTAGGAATGCTGTGTTTAATCCCATCCTTGACAAGCCAACTGCTGCATTTACTCCACCGCCGCCTGTCTCGAATGCAATTGCTTCTACCAGGACTTTGTCTCCTACATTGATTTCCTTCAATCGTTTAGAAATAACTGCGAAAACATCAACAGTTGCAGAGCCTATTGTGATAACGTCGTGCATTTATACACCCCTTTTTTATAATAAGTTAATAGGATTGTATTTAAGCTTTTTGCTTATTAAGCTCTTCAACTGTTCTCTTGAAAGCTGCTATCTGCTTTTCAGTCAGCTCTCCCCACTGCAGATATTTGACTTTGATATCCCTCAAAAAAGAATTATTCTTGTAGTATTCTTCTGGGATGTCAAACATCTCCTTCATCTTAGGGTCTTTTATCTCTCCTTTCATCTCTGACTTTTGGCAGTCATAGCAGACAACAAATCTTTGCCTATATGTGACTGTAACATAGTTTTTCCTGCATCTGAAGCATTTCTGCTTGAATTTTACTGCCATTTTTTCAGTTAAATAATCATTCTTTATTAGCTTTTGCTTTATTGATTGTTTCAATCATTTTTTTGAATCTTTCTTCTTTTGATTCACAGGAAAAGTTTTTGCATGACTGAGGTCTAAAATCATGTATTGAGCATTTGTTATCTTTGAGATAGATGCAGCTCTTATCTTTTTTTTGAGCAAGAACATTTGCTCCAACCATCTCAGCTTCTTCAAAATCCATTGAAAATTCATCTTCGGAATTTTCAGGGATGCCGGAAATCTCAGATTTCTGAGCATCTTCTACAAATTCATCAAACATTGTCTTGTATTTTTTTGATTTATATTCCTCTTCTGAAAGATTGATAAGGAATAATTTACAGCAAACACCGCATTGAGAACATGTCAGAAATCCTTTGGATTCCTGAGCACTAAAAAACTTGTATTTTTTATGTATCATTTTCTGTAATATTTCAAAAGAATATAGCTTGCGACTAGAACCAGGGCTATGCTAAGATACTGGCCCATGCTCAATCCAAGTAATCTTGACTCATCTCTTAAGAAATCAATAACAAATCTTCCTATTCCAATGAACAATACAAAGTTCCAGAATAAAAATCCAGGTTTCCATTTGTTTAGCTTCTTTAATGCTAACAAATAGCCAAACAAGAGGAATCTTCCTGCTGCTCCGTATAACTGGACAGGATGCCTGCATCCTTCATATCCTGGGAACTGGACACACCATCTGGCATTTGTTATTGTTCCAACCAATTCTGAATTGATGAAGTTTGCAATCCTTCCTAATGCAAGGATGAAAACAGCTGGAATAACCAATATATCTGCCAACTTTGCAAATGACAATTTATGCTTCTTGCAAAAGTAATAGACAACAAAAATTGCCCCCATAAATCCGCCATGGAAAGACATGCCTCCTTGCCAGAATGCAAATATCTTCAGAGGATTTGCAAGATAATAAGCAGGCTCCCAGAAAATCACTTCAAATAATCTTGAGCCTATGACAACACCTAAGATTAAGTAGATAATGAGATTCTCAACCTGCTGTTTTGTCAGCTTGAGCTCTTTTTTGTTTTTGTCCAGGATGAACCATACTAGAAGAAAGCCAATGACATAGACTAATCCGTAATATCTTATTTCAAATGGGCCTAGATGCAATAATGTTGGATCAATGTTCTGCACAAACATATCTTACTGGAATTAGATTAGGTATAAAAAAGTTTGTTTTAGTAATAATGGAAGAAGTTAGTTATCGGGATTGAAGTCTTTGCAGCAATCATCTCTAGCCTGTTTGGCTTGACTTGAGCTTTTGCAGATTGCTCTGCTAATATCTGTATAATCCATTCCGGGATTTCAATAAGTCTATAATTGCTAGTATAATATTTGGGCATTAAATCGTAATTAATCTCCATGAAAGATGGAAAAATGTTTTTGAATATAAAATTTTCTGAATTGACGAAGGTAAAGTTAACATTCGTTGACAGACCTTCTTTGACGAAGGTTTATAAATATCTTAAAATAAATATGAATATGGATGCAGAGGACATTGAATATATAAGAAAACATATCAAACACTTTAGATTTCTTAGAGATGATTGCATTGATGAGATTCCAGATAGGATAGTCCATAGCACAGACGGAGACTACAAATGCAGAGGAGCATGGTTTGGCGCTTTTGAACCAGCAGTTTATCAGCTAAGGCATAGAGGACTAGTTTCAGAAGATTTTGCTGAGGAAGCAGTTAGATTGGTTACAGAGTATAGTGCAAATAGAGAAAGAAATAATGATTTGACGACAAGAGAAGATATTGACAAAGTTAATGGATTCTTAACAAGAATAATTGATAATCTAGAAGAAAAAATAAAAAAGGAGCTTTAAGCTCCGCAGCCTCCTGCTGGAACAGCTGCTGCATCTCCGGTCAAGGTATTGCTGCAGCCAGATAATCCTGTGTTGTACTGGCAGAAGCTCTTCTTGACTGTCTCTGCATCTATTCCTGAGAATTTATACCTGTTGTTTGCAAGCCATGTTGGAGATGCGCCTATCTTGAGGCTGTTTGCATTCTTTATGTTCTCGCTCAGCAATTTCTTTCCTTCTGCGCCTTCAAAGCAGGCTTTTATCTTGTCTGATGCTCCAAAAGCCTCTTCTGCACAGCCTTCCCATGCAGTGTCTGTTATCTTCTTGTTCCTGCACCAGATATAGTCCATATACTTGTAGTCATCTGGATAGTTCTTTACAGCGCAAAGCTCTCTTATGTCTTCATCAACTTCTGCCTGGCCGTGCAATGAAGCAAATGTTCCATCTGCATTCTCATTTGCAATATAATAGATGTCAAAGTCAATATCTGACTTGAAGTTTTCAAGAACTTCTTTCATTGCATCTAATGCCTTTGTTCCATATGGGCACTGCGACATCACAAATACATCCAGTTTTTTCTTGGTCTCTTCTCTGCAAAGCATGCTTCCTTCGCAGCTGTCATCCTCGCAGTCAATCTTGCTGTCCTTATCATCATCTATTTTGTTGTCGCATATCTCTGCTGCAGGATCAAAAGAAGCTCCCACTCTTAATGAGAGATATTTGCCTGCTGGGTCAATATATCTTTCAACCTGAGTATAGTTTTGCGAGTTCTTTACCTCTTCTGTGAACAATAAAGCTGGAAGTGCTGTCAGTTTTGTTTCTTCGTATAAAGCCTTTCCCTCTTTTGAGCTGTAATCCAATTCTTTTATCTCAAGAGTTGGAAATACTGCTTTTAATTGTGAGACAAGCATTGTTGTATCGCATTCAACGCATCTCTTGTCATTAATCAATACTGCAGAAAATCCCTTTAAGTCTGTCTTGGATTCAATTGTTCCTGATTCTTTCTTGAATCCGCCCGTATATATAGATATAGCCAATAATACTGCAAGAACAGCAGATATAAGCTGCCATATCGTAGTTTTTTTAATCTTCATTTTAAACCCCCCTATAATTAATAGAATACATTCCGTAAAATCGATTAATTTATAAAATTTACTATTTTGCCATATCTCATGGAAGTAACTGATTCAGATTTTGAGGAAAAAGTCATTGAAAAAAGCAGGAAAACAGTTGTTGTAGTTGATTTCTGGGCATCATGGTGTGTGCCATGCAATACGCTTGCCCCTATTATATCAAGGGCAGTTGATTCCTATAAAGGCAAAGTAGTATTGGCAAAGGTAAATGTGGATGAGAACCCTGCTGTCTCAAATGAGTATAATATAGATGCAATACCTTCTATCAAGATATTCAAGAATGGAAAGGTTGTTGCAGAGTTCACAGGCGTTGTGCCTGAAGATATTATCAGAAAGCATATTGAAAAGGCTTTACGATGAAATTGCAAGCAATTTCAAGGTTTAAACTGGAGGTTTAAACAAATGAACAAAAACCAGCTCAAGAAATTCTCTGAAGATTATGCCAATCAAAATGGATTTCTTTTGCAGCCTGATGTCAAGATAAGGGACATGATTTTTACAGGGCTTTTGAAGAATGAAGAAAAATATGGATTTAGATACTGCCCATGCAGGAGAGTTACTGGCAACAAAGAAGAAGACAAAAAGATAATCTGCCCTTGCATATACCATAAAGATGAAATTAAAAAAGACAGGCACTGCAAATGCATGCTGTTCTTAAAGAAATCTTTATAAAGTGTAAACTTACTCTTTCTCTATTATGCCAATAGGAAATTACGATTCCCAGAAGCTAGAGCCTGAGATGCTTGAATTCTGGAAAAAGAACAGCACATACCAGAAGCTGAAGAAGAAGGTGTCTAGAGGAAAAGACTTCTATTTCCTAGATGGACCTCCATACACATCTGGAAAAGTGCATATTGGAACAGCATGGAACAAGTCATTGAAAGACAGCCTGCTAAGATTCAAGCGGATGAATGGCTTCAATGTATGGGATAGGGCTGGATATGACATGCACGGCTTGCCGACAGAGCATGCTACAGAATTAAAATTAGGAATAAAGAACAAGGATGAGATCCCAAAATATGGAGTTGCAAAGTTTATAAAAGAATGCGAAAAGCTTTCACTGCATAATATTGAATTGATGAACAAGGATTTCCAAAGACTAGGAGTTTGGATGGATTTTGAAAACGCATATCAATCTATTGACCCTGTTTTCATAGATGGAGAATGGTGGCTTATCAAGAAAGCGCATGAGAACAACAGATTGTACGAAGGGGAAAAGGTAATGCACTGGTGCCCTGAATGCGCAACTGCACTTGCAAAGCACGAACTAGAATATGAGACAGATACTGATGATTCAATCTTCCTGAAATTCCAGATTAAGGGAAAAAAAGATGAGTACTTAATAATATGGACAACAACTCCATGGACAATACCTTACAACCTGGCTGTTATGGTAAGCCCACTTATCAAGTACGTCAAGGTTTCTGTAGAGCATGAGAAATGGATTGTTGCAAAAGATCTTGCAGGTATAATGATACAGGGTGTTGTAAACAAGCCATTCAAGATAGAAGAAGAATTCTTTGGAGATGAAATAGATGGATTAGAATATGTCCATCCATTGCACGATGAACTAAAAAATGTATACGACAGGCTAAAGAAAGAGCATCCAAGAGTGCATACTGTTGTGCTGTCAAAAGAATATGTTGATACAACATCTGGCTCTGGATTAGTGCATTGCGCTCCTGGCTGCGGCCCTGAAGATTATGAAGTTGGGCATAAATACAATATTCCTCCTTTTAATAACCTAAATGAGACAGGAACTTTCCCAGAAGAAATGGGCAAGTTTGCAGGATGGATTGCAAAAAAGGATGACAAGGAATTCATAAAATATTTTGAAAAAAAAGGCTGCTTGATTGCTTCTACCCCTGTTGAGCATGAATATGCACACTGCTGGAGATGCCATAATCCAGTCATCTTCAGGACAACAAAGCAGTGGTTCTTCAGGGTTGAAGACCTGAAAGACAGGATGAGAGAGCTTAACAAAAATGTTTTCTGGCAGCCTGACTGGGCAGGAAACAGGCAGTTTGATTCATGGCTTGACAACCTAAGAGATAATGGAATCACGAGGCAAAGATACTGGGGATGCCCTGCGCCAATCTGGAAATGCAGCAAATGCAATGATTATGTAATTGTCGGTTCAGTAAAAGAGCTTGAGAAACTGAGCGGACAGAAGCCAAAGAACCTGCACATTCCCTGGATAGACGAGGTCATGATCAAATGCAAGAAATGCGATGCAATGATGAAGAGGATTCCAGACATCTTGGATGTTTGGGTTGATGCAGGAACAAACTCGTGGACATGCCTGAATTATCCAACAGATGCAAAGACTTTTGACAGATTATGGCCTGCTGATTTTATTCTTGAAGGAAAAGACCAGATCAGAGGATGGTTTAACCTGCTTTTTGTATGCTCAATGGTAAGCATGAACGAGCCAAGCTACAAGGCTGTTTACATGCACGGCTTTGTGAATGATGCGCAAGGCAGGAAGATGTCAAAATCATTAGGCAACTATATCCTTCCTGAAGAGGTTGTAAGCAAATATGGGGCAGATACATTGAGGTATTATTCAATCGGAGGAACTAATCCTGGCCATGACTTGAATTATAATTTTGATGACATGAAATTAAAGCATGCTAATCTGATTGTGCTCTGGAACCTGCACAAACTATTGATTGAGCTTTCAAAAGAGACAGGAAATCCAAGCAAGTTTGATGAAGTGATGGCCAAAGACATGCTTTCCTTGGAAGAGAAATATATCCTGTCTAAACTAAACAGGACAATAGAGCATGCTACAAAACTATTCCATGACTACAAATTGAATGAAGTTCCTACTGCTGTAGAGGAATTGTTCCTTGACCTTTCAAGGACATATATACAGATGGTAAGAGACAAGTCATCTGTCGGCTCTGATAATGAAAAAAAGGTAGTTGCTTATGCCTTGTATAAGGTTTTGACAGAGGGCTTGAAATTATTCGCACCAGTTGCTCCATTTATCACAGAAGCAGTCTATCAGGATTTGAAAAAAGAATTCAAGCTAAAGGAAGAGAGCATACACCTGGCTGAATGGCCAAAAGCAGACAAGAAAATGATAGACCCTGAGCTTGAAAAGAGTATGGAGATTGCTGGAACAGTGATACAAGGGGTTTTGTTTGCAAGAGAAAAGCTCCAAAGAGGATTGAAATGGCCTTTGAAAGAAGTGATTCTTGTAAGCAAAAACGAGGAAGTTGTGGCAGCTGTTGAAGAGCTTGAAGAGATAATCAAGGTCCAGACCAATGTCAAGGAGATAAGGGTGCAGGAGAGCCTGCCTGGAGTTAAAAGGATTGTGAAGGCTGATTATGCAAAGATAGGCCCTGAATTCAAGGAAAAATCAGCTGAAGTGATTGCGCATGTATCCATACAAAGCCCTGAGACTGTATTGAAGCATATTGAATCAGACGGCAAATATGAATTTGATTTAAGAGGGGAAAAGATAGTTGTTACAAAAGAGCATCTTATCATAGAAAGGGTAATACCTGCTCCTTATGTTGAATCAGAGATAAAAGCAGGACAATTGTATCTGAACCCAGAGATGACTGACGAGCTAGAAGCAGAAGGCTATGCAAGGGAAGTCATGAGAAGAGTGCAGTCTTTAAGAAAAAAAGCAGGACTAGAGAAGCAGGACAGCATTGTCTTGTTTGTCAAAGTTGATGAAGAGCTGAAAGACAGGCTGTTGAAATGGGAAGAGCAGATAAAGCAGAAATGCGGTGCTGACAAGATACGGATATCTGAGCAAGATCCCGCAAAGAAGCATGAGTTTGCAAGCAAGGAAAAGATAAAAGAGTATGAGTTCTTGATTTGTTTTGACAAGGATTAAGCAAAACCTATTTATAGGAGTTATTTCTTATATATTTTAAGCATGCCAAAAACAATGAAAATTAAAAAATTTTCAAGTTTTTTCCATTTTAACTAAAATGTCAAAAACAATAGCAAAAGACACTCCGTTGGGTGAATTAACTTTTAGGAGATATGAAAAGCCTAATCTGAAAGGAAGGGATTTGGTAAGGAAGCTTTGCCTGAGCATTGGCTTATTGCAGCCAGGTGATTCAAGGGATGTTGTTGTTGATGTTCTTTATACAATGCTGAAAGAAAGGAAAGAACTGAATTCAGAAGAGATAAGGGAAAGGGTCATTGCTTTCAGGAAGCAGAAGAATCTGCCTGTCTTAGGAGTTGCTTCTTCTAATATAAGGAGACAGCTCAAGAGATTAAGAGACGTGTTCTTGATTGAGAAAGTTATCAATAATTACAGGGTAACTGAGAACCTTTCTTTGAATGAGATAATGCAGGAAAAGCTTGAGAAATTACTGATGCCTGCAATTGTTGAAAGAGTAAAGGATTATTTCAATGCAGTTGATGAAGAGTTCAAGAAATAAATATTTTCTATCACCATAATCTTTTTATATAAAGATATCTTTCTAATATTTTTGATAGGGGCAACCTTTCTAATTTCTCGTCGATATAACTGTTTCATCACAACAATATTTTTATAATTAATCATATTTCTTATTTTTTTAGGATGAAAGCTAATATTTCCTTTAAAGCTGATTCTGGGGGAAAATAAAATGGAAACTTTAGAAAGAGCTGTTGAAAACTATAAAGGTAATAATCTTGTTTTTCTTGATGTGATGCAACATCCATCTAAGACTGGGCAGCCACTTGGACCTATTCCAGGAGAAGGGCTTGTGATAGACCATCTTGGAATGAACATTGCACATACCCTATACAGCGCTCTTGGGCTTTATGATGAAAGATATCAAGTGTTTACTGGGACAGGGTTGCGTTCAGGCAAAGTAGGGGTAAAAGAGATGATCAAAGAACAGAGCGGGAACCTTAAACTGACAGACGGGCTGGTCAACAGGGTTATTGCTCTGTCTCCTAATGCAACATTCAACGTGATAAAGGGAGGAAAGCTTGCTGCAAAGATAAAAGCGATATTATGTGAGAATCGTCAATGTTTAACCAGAGATTTCAGTGACAGGGTTGTGCCTGCTGTGTTCTACGTTGATGGAGGGGTGCTGAAATGCAAGCATTGCGATACTCCTTATGACAGAGAGTTTGAAGGCAGAGAAGTATACATCCGGAAATTGAAAGGCGGAGTTGAACTGAACCTAAGCGAGCAGAAACTAAAAGAAAGGATGATGGAGCTTGCTGGCGAGCATACACTGACTCTGGATTTTTACAGCTTCAAGGTAACCAAGCAAGAAGGAAAGCCCAGGGCAGAATTCACTGAGCAGGAAAATGCTTATCTTTCAAAGGTAGAAGCACTGGTCTTTGAAATCCATGAGTGCATCCTGGCATATCTGGTCTTTAGGGATTATGGAAGACAGAGGAAGATAAGCATAAGTGATTTCGGAACAACCATGAACCAGGTCAGGGAAATGCTAGGGCTTGACAATCTTCCTGGATCAAGGATGATGAGCCCTGTTGTTGAGTATGCAATTTCTAGGATGTTTGACAAAACAGAGCACGATCTTATGCTTAGGCAAGGCGTTGAAGAGCAAAGGAATGAGATTGTCAGCAGCTACAAATCTCGATTCAATGCTGACCAATATGTCATCTCAAACATGCTGAAGATCCTTGATGGGAAAGCTGACGAAATTCGTCACCAACCCACGACGATAAAACCTGCATAAAATATTTAAATGACTGATGGTATGATTTCTCTATTCAGGGGTTGATTTAAATGGAAAATGACAAAAGGATTTGTGAGCTTCTTGTTGAGACAGGAGGATATACTGATCTGGAAAAGCCAGTTATATTGACATCAGGGGAATTAGGGATTTATTATATCAATGCTGAGAAATTAGCGCAGGATGGAGGTAAGTTTAATGAGTTTGGTGATGATTCTGCAGCAATGATAAGTCATGCTGTGAGAATGATGCAAACACACCTTACTTTTAATGAGGCAATAGAACTATTGACTGACAAAGTAGCCAAACTTTTCCCTAATACCAATTTTGAAAATTGCGCCGTTTCAGGAGGGCAGAGAAGGGACTGGCTTTTTTCAGGGCCTGTTGCTATGAAATTAGGCATACCGCATGTCTCTTTATATAAAGAAGGGCAGATAGAAATCGTAAATCCATCAGGTGCTGTTGAAGATTACCCTATCAATTCTTTTTATGTAGTGCACTTGGTTGACTTGATAACAGAAGGCTCAAGTGTATATACAAAAACAAAAGACAGGCAAGAAAAAGGATGGGTTCCTATGATTAGAAATGCTGGAGCCGTTATTAATGATTTGATTGCTGTTGTGACAAGAAGACAAGGTGGAGAAGAGACGCTCAAAGAGCAGGGAGTTACTGTACATCCTTTTGTTGCAATTGATGAAGCTTTCTTAATGCAATATTCAAAAAATCCAGAAAGAGCAGTTGCTTATCTAAAAGACCCAAAAGCATGGAGCGAGGCTTATTTAAGAGAGAATGGAGCTTTGGCTTTAGCAGGAGCTTTTGACCCAAACGGAGGAAAATTAGACAGGGCAAACAAATTCCTGCACAGATATGGATCTGTTCTGGAAGGCAGCAGGATGGCTGAGCTTGAGGCTGCTGTAATGAGCAAGTATGGAAAATCAGTTTCTGATATTAGTGGAGGTAATTAAAATGAATTTCAATGATAAATTAAGAGAATCAGCGAAATCAACAGGAAGCATAGTATGCATGGGATTGGATCCTGTTTTGGAGGCAATTCCAAATGCAGTTATAAAAAATCGTTCTTTAAGATTTTCAATACCTTTATTTCTTGAAGAGATTTTTATAGAAATGAAGAAGCAAAAAGTATTGCCTGGAGCATTCAAGCCAAATGCAGGATTCTATTTAAAGCATGATAAGCCATTGGAAATCACGCTTTCTGAAAATGATAGGTTTGCAGGCTCATTAGCTCTTGCTTCAGTTATATATGAGGCAAAACAAATATTTCCAGATATTCCATTAATTCTAGACTATAAAAGAGGAGACATTGCAACATCGTCTAAAAATTATGCAGTTGAAGGCTTTGACTGCTGGGGAGCAGATGCTGTGACAGTTGCTCCTTACATGGGCACTGATTCTGTTAGTCCTTTTGCTGAATATTCTAAACAGGGAAAAGGAGTTTATGTGCTGAACAGGACATCAAATAAGGGTGCAGAGGATTTGCAGGACTTAAAAGTCACTTCAGGGCATTTTTCTTTAGTTCCTTTGTATGAAATTGTTGCGCACAAAATAGTGGATTGGGCAAAAGCATCTCCAGGAGTTGGGGCTGTTGTTGGAGCAACCGCTCCTCGGGAATTGAGTGATATTGCTGCTCTTTATGTCAAGTCAGGTGTAGAAGTTCCTCTTTTGATTCCAGGGGTTGGCAAGCAAGGCGGAAGCGCGCAGGAAGTCACTGCAAGACTGAGAGAAGCAGGTTATCCTCTTGAATTAGCAAGGATCAACAGCTCTTCAGGAATAACTCATCCATGGGAAAAGAACAAGGATCTTGCTAAAAAGTTAGAAAACAAAAGTATGCAAGATTATGCAAAGGCCTGTGTTGAGCAATTAGCAAAGCTGAATGAAGAGATAGGCTACAAGCCAGCCTAAATTCCATGAAAATGCTTTGCATTTTCAGGGCACAGAAAATCTAAAAGATTTTCTCGTGTTTTATCTTTCATAGTGATACAATGACAAAATTAGATTTAGCAATCCCTTTGATTAATGGGTGCGGGACAGGTTCTTACGTAGATAATTTCTTAGCATTAGAGAGAGCAGGAGCCTGCTTTGGAGCCTATGCTATAAAATCAGTTGGGCCTTGCTCAAACAATCATTTACTAAGGGAAAAGTACGGCTGGCAAAAGGAAAAGACAGGAAATCCAAATCCAACTGTGGTTTATACTGGTTCTGTTGTATTAAATTCAATGGCTTTGCCAACTCATCCTATTGAGAGCTGGATAGAGGAGCTGGAGAACACAGAGCTGAAGACTCCGATAATAGGCTCTGTCTGGGGAAACAAGCCAAGAGATTATGGATTATTGATTGAAAAGATTGATCCTTATGTTGTTGCTCACCAGGTAAACATCTCATGCCCTAACAAGCAGGCTGGAGAAAAAAGCGTGATGGAGACAATGACAATGCAAACTTTGGAGAGCATTGTCCTGGTGGCAAGAGCAGTTACTCAAAAGCCATTGATGGTAAAGCTTTCTCCGAATGAAGATTATGTGGCTATAGCAAAACTTGTTGCTAAATATGTTGATTATTTTATCTGCGGAAATACAGTAGGTCCAGGATTAGTGATTGACATCGATTCAAGAAGGCCTTTTCTTGCTGGAAATTACGGCGGGATGTCAGGGCCTGCTATGAAGCCAAAGATAATGAAGATGGTAAATGATGTTTATGAAGTTGTAAAAGGTTCTGATGTAAAGATTGTAGCTTCTGGAGGAATCCAGGATTCAGGAGACATAATTGAATATGCAATTGCAGGAGCTTCTATGTTTGAAATAGGAACGTGCGCTTTTATGAAACTAAACCCAGATGGAACTGCAAGAGGCAGGACAACTGAAGAGATTGCTGAATTGACTAATAATATATGGCATGGTGTCAAAGGATTTTTATCTAAAGAAAAGACAACATTGGATGAATTAATAGGGAGCATGGTGAAAAATGGCTGAAAGAAGAAACCAATATGTCCATGCAACAATAGAAAAGATTATCGAGCATAGTGAAACTATGCGAAGCTTTGTCATGGACGGGCTTTTTGACTCAAAACCAGGCCAGTTTGCAATGGTATGGCTACCTGGCATTGATGAAAAACCAATCTCTTTGAGCGGAAAAAACATGGTAACTGTCAAGAAAGTAGGGCCATTCACTGAAAGATTGTTTGAGAAAGCAAAAGGCCAATATTTAGATGTCAGAGGCCCGTATGGAAATAGTTTTCCGCTGATGGGATTCAGCACTCTTATCGGAGGAGGATGCGGGATTGCTCCATTATTCTATTTCTTTACTCAATCAGGAATGCCTGGTGTGTCTTTTGTCTTGGCTGGAAAATCAAAAAGCGATTTGATTTTTTTAGATGATATCTTAAATATGACTGAAAAACAGAAAGGTTATGCAAAGAGCCAAATTATTTTAGCCACAGAAGACGGTTCTTATGGAAAAAAAGGCCTTGCAACAGATGTAGATATCCCAAAGCCAGGAGGGAACTATTACCTCTGCGGCCCTGAAATAATGATGCAGAAGGTTGCTGAAAAAATAGTTAGAGAAGGAGTTTCTCAAGATAAAATCTATCTAAGCATGGAAAGGTATATGAAATGCGCAGTGGGAATATGCGGAAACTGCTCTTTCTCAGGATATAGGGTATGCGCAGATGGTCCTGTTTTCAGATACGACTTAATAAAAGATTTGCCTCATTTCAGCAGAGCTCACAGGACAAGGACAGGAGAGTTAATACAAAAATGATAGATCCTCATGCGCATCTAAGGGATTGGGATCAAAGCAAAAAAGAAACAGTAAAACATGGCTTGAAAATGGCTTACAGGTCAGGAATTGATGCTGTTTTTGAAATGCCAAAACACAGAGCCTCCGCTTACTTCTAAAGAAACGATTGAAAAAAGGATTACGTTTGCCAGGAAAGCGCAGCAGGAATTAAGAGACGAAGGAATAAATATTTTTTATGGGCTTTATGCTGGAATTACTACTAATCCTAAACAAATCCAAGAGGTTGTAAAAGCTCAAGAAGAGATTCTGCGGGTTGTTGGATTGAAGATGTATGCAGGCCATTCAACAGGCAACATGGGAATTATAAAAGAAGGTGAGCAAAAATTAGTTTATAGCACTCTTGCTAAATCAGGCTATAGGGGTATTCTTGCTGTCCACTGCGAAAAGGAATCTTTGTTAAATCCAAAAGTATGGAATGCAGCAGAGCCATTCACGCACACTTTGGCAAGGCCTCCCGAATCAGAAGTTGAGTCAGTAAAAGACCAGATAAGATTTGCAAGTGAAGCAAGTTATAGGGGAATTTTACATATCTGCCATGTTTCTGTTCCTGAATCTGTAAGTGTGATTGAAATGGCTCAAAAGCAGGTTGGTTTTAAAATAACATGCGGAGCAACTCCTCATCACTGTATGCTTTATGACAGAATGATGGAAGGAGAGGATGGCTTATTATTAAAAATGAACCCTCCCTTAAGGCCAAAAGAGATGGCTGAAACACTGCTTAATCTTCTTAGGGATGGAAAGATTGATTGGATTGAGACAGATCATGCTCCTCATACTTTAAATGAAAAAACAGGAAAAGCCCTTGATAAAAATGGGAATCCGATTTATGCATCAGGAATTCCTGTTTATCCTTTTTATCTCAACTTCTTGAGAAAACTGCATGAAAAAGGAATTTCAAGGCCGAGGCTTGAGGAAATCACGCATGAAAATGCCTCAAAGATGTTTAGGCTTAGTTTGCCCAACAGGAGAAGCGAAACATTTTATGAACTCTCTGGAGAATATGAGGCAAGCCCTCCCTTCTTAGAAACCCTTAAATAATAATTCTTACTTATGTCTGTATCATGGTGGAAATATACGAGTCAAGAGAAGACACTTTTCTTATACTCAAGGAGATAAAGTATTATGCAACAGGCAATGTCCTTGACATGGGCACTGGCTCTGGTGTCTTGGCGTTGGAAGCTGCAAAGACAGCTGATTATGTGTTTGGAGCTGACATAAATGATGATGCTCTTGAATATGCAAGAGCCAAGGCAGAAAATTTAGGCATCAGGAATGCAGAATTTGTGCATTCTGACTTGTTTTCATATTTTAAGATACACCCATTGAAGTTTGATCTGATAATATTCAATCCTCCTTATCTGCCAGAAGATGAAAAAGAGCCTCCTGAAAGCGCATTGGCAACAACTGGCGGAAAAAAAGGATATGAGACACTTGAAAGGTTTTTCTCAGAAGCAAGCTATTATCTAAATCCATTTGGGAAAATCCTTGTTGTCTTCAGCACATTGACTGGAAAAGACAAATTGCATTCTATCATGGAATCTTACAGCTTTAATTTCCAGAAGCTTGCAGAAGAATCATTTTTTGCAGAAACCTTGTTTGTCTATGTTGCTGAGAAAAGCGAGCTATTGAAATCTCTTGAAGCAAAAGGGATAACTCATGTCAAAAAGCTTTCAAAAGGCCATAGAGGAATCATATTTACTGGAAAATTGCTCAACGTCAAAGTAGCTGTCAAAAAGCAAAGAGAAGATATACAAGTCATCGGCAGGATAGAAAATGAGGCAAGATGGCTGAAAGTGCTTAACAGGAAAGGCATTGGGCCAAAGATTTTGTTTGTTGAGGATGGATATTTTATCTATGAGTTTGTTGAAGGAGAGTTCTTGCCTGACTATCTGGAAAAAGCTTCTAAAGAAAACATCAAGAAAGTTTTTACTGATGTTTTTAAGCAGTGTTTTGTCTTGGACCAAAGAGGGATAAGCAAAGAAGAGATGCATCATCCTTTGAAGCATGTTTTGGTCAAGAACAATAAAGCTGTGCTTATAGATTTTGAAAGGACTCATGCAACAGAGAAGCCGCAGAATGTAACCCAGTTCTGCCAATATGTATCTGGAGTAAAGGTGCTGAAGCTATTGCAGGAAAAAGGCTTTAAGTTCACTAAAACACAGATAACAATGGCTGCAAAGAGATATAAGAAAGATATAAATGAGAAAAATTTTAAGGAAATAATAAATGCATTAAAGTAGCTATTATTCTAGCTTTTTTAACATCTTGTTATACATGTCAAGGCATAATTGGGCATGCTTATAGCTGCCATTTGCAGAGTATGCTTTTTCACATACAGCAGATGCATACCCAAACATTATCGCTGTCCTTATCATCTCCTTCTGCTCAGGAGTTAAGCTTGCATCTGCAATAGCTCTTTCTAGGCTTTTCTGCGTCTTGTCTAGAAAAGTCCTGATATCATCATCTGGGCCCATATTATTCATGATAATAGTGTCTTTCTGCAGCAATTTAAAAAGCTTAGGGATTTCTTGCTTTATTTTCTTTTTTTATACCAATTAACCAAGAATAAGATTCCTATTAGGAATGCTGGACCTGCAATGGTCATGCTCCAGCTTATTGCCATATACCATGGAACTCGCACAAGAGTTAGTATAATATAGGCAAGCCCTGCTAAGATAAAGACAATCCCTCCGACAATCTCATATTTCCAGGAGATCAACAAGACTGCTAAAAGGATAAGCGATGGAATATTATGCATAAACAATCCAACCACTGTTCCCCAGAAATTCAGCTTCATGTCAAAAATATCCAAAGAAAACAGAGCTAAGAATAAGATAAACATTATTGATAATATTCTTGGCGTCCAATATACAAATTTGCTGATCTTTTTTGCCATAGTTTAATAATAGAGGATACATTTATTTAAACTTGTTGTTTTAGAAGTCAATGACAAACTTTAAATAGTATTTTTTCATATTGAATGTTATGAAACCATTCCAGGAAAAAGTTCTTTTGCTTGTCAAGAAGATACCGCAAGGCAAGGTTACAACATACAAAGAGATTGGCAAGGCTTTGCACAGAAAAGGGCAGGTCTACAGGGCAGTTGGAAGGGCTTTGCATGACAACAAATTCCCAATTGTGATACCTTGTCATAGGGTAGTTTCATCAGATGGAAGCATTGGCGGCTATTCTCGCGGTGTTAAAAAGAAGATTGCTTTGCTGAAGAAAGAAAAGATTTTTGTCAAGAATAACAAAATAATTGATTTCAAAAAAAAGCTATTCTCCTTTACCTAGCCTTTCTGCAAGCTTGTCGAAGTCATGAGTTATTAATCCAGCAGTCATCCCTTCATTCCCCCACATCTTTATTTTCCTCATTGCTGCTTCAAAATCATAAGACACTCTCCTGCATTCAACTGTGTTGTCTCTATCATCATAGACAAAATAAGAGGCTCTTGGATCGCAGTTCCTTGGCTGGCCAACTGCACCCACATTGATGATTGATTTTTGATGCCCTAGCTGGAATACATTAGTGCCATATTCCTCAGAAGGGAACATGTAAGCATACCAGTCGTTTATACCTCCTTCGACAATCTCTTCTACAAGCATTTCCCTGCTGTCTGGGAATCTAATCCTGATTTTTGATTTTTCTCCATCGTCTGTAATGCCTTCGACTTTGAAATTTTCCCCAAGATTGGAGTTTATGCATGGGATATGGTTATGCCCGCACCATGCCAATCTTTCAACTATGCCAAAATTTTCATGTAATTTCCTTAATGCTTCTGCCCTATATGCCTTGTACATTGATGGCCTTTTGCCATAATATTTTTTCATGTCATCCGGAAGGCTTCTCGAGTTAAGGTTGAGTATTGCAATGTCTCCGCTGCTAAAATACTCCATTACAGGGTCTCTTGGAGAGCCATGTACATACATCACCCCATTCTCTTCATACGAAGTTGGTAGGCGCTGCATAAACATCCATCTCTCCTCTTTTTCAGACTCTTTACCTTCCTCTCCTGTAAACTTATAACCAAAATCAGGGATTAAATCCTTAGGCGCTAACCTTGCTTTTGTCAATATGACAGAATCAGCTGCCTGTTGACGAAATGCATCGTTTTCAATTTTGCCTGTGACTGCATTTTCATGATTTCCTTGCAGGACAACATCGCAGTTGCTTCTGACAATGTCAATGCATTCTTCTGGGTCTGCTCCATATCCAATCGTGTCTCCCAGGCAGATAATCTTGTCGGCTTTTTGCATAGAAATATCATTAAGAACTTCAACAAGCGCTTCCAAGTTTCCATGTACATCTGAGATTACTGCTGTTCTCATCGTCTTAAAAGAGTATACATTGACACTTTATAAATGTTTTTTACTTTGCTGGAAGAGAAGCAAGAGCTGCTTCAATTAACTTTATTTTCTTGTCAAGGGAGTCTGCAGCATCTCCTCTGCTCTTCTTTTTTTCATCTTCTTTTCTAGTCTTGGCTCTTTGTAGCTTCTTGACAACATCAGGGACCAGCTCTGCTACAGAAGAATCATATGAAATGTCTATGCCTCCTTGTACATAGGTCATCAAAAGGAAATCAATCATTTGATCCCTTGTATATGATTTTAAAGAATCAACATACTTGGGATTATTTGTCAGCAATGCTCTTCCATCACTATCTGCTCCAGCAGGAAGTTCTTGAAATCTCTTGTATGTTGCTTTGTCTATCTTAAATATTGTGTATCTCATTAAAAGAATGAGAAAATACCTTATTTAAAAAGTTAATGAAAATATAAAAATTAAGAAAAAAGATTACTTCCTTTTCCTTTTCTTTGTCTTCTTGATTTCCTTCTCTAGCTTTAATTTATCCAGAAGCTCTTTGTACCTGTTCCTGATTGTAACTTCTGTGACTCCTGCTACATCTGCAACTTCTCTCTGAGTCCTTTTTTCTCCATGGATAAGTGCAGAGACATACAAAGCAGCTGCTGCAATCCCTGTTGGTCCTCTTCCAGAAGTCAATTCTTCTTTCTGGGCCATCTCAAGTATGTCTATTGATTTTGACTGGGCTTCTGCTGAAAGTTTTAATGCAGATGCAAACCTTGCGATATAATCAGCTGGGTTTGAAGGCATTATAGAAATTCCTAGCTCTCTTGTGACAAACCTGTATGTCCTTCCAATCTCCTTTTTCTCGATTCCAGATGCTTCTGACAATTCATCTAATGTCCTGGGAACATCATGCCTTCTGCATGCAGCATACAATGCTCCTGCTACAACAGACTCCATGCTTCTTCCTCTTACTAGTCCTCTCTGGACAGCTAGAGTGTATATCCTAGCTGACTCTTCTTCAACTGATTTTGGAAGCTTCAAGTATGAAGAAACCCTCTTTAGTTCTGCCAGCGCAAGCTTTAAGTTTCTTTCAATAGCAGTAGAAATCCTTGACTGCCATTTCCTTAGCCTAAAGAACTTGTTCCTGTCTTTTGCTCCTAATTTGAATAGGTCTCCTGTCTGGCCGACTTCTGTCCCTAATCCTTGGTCATATTGAGTATAAGTCATTGGTGCTCCTGTCCTTCTCTTTGTCTGGGCACCGTCTGAATCAAATTCTCTCCATTCCTGTCCAAAGTCAACCATCTTGTCTTCGATGACTAATCCGCAGTCTTTGCAGATGACTTCTCCTTTTTCACGATTCCAGAATAAGTTAATGCTGCCGCACTCTGGGCATTTCTTGATTAATTCAGGCATATTTATTCCCCCCTTGTTATGAAGTAGCCTATCTATTAACAGATTAAGCTATCTTCCACCCCCACTTTTTATGAATGATAAATAATGACAATAAGTTTATATATGTTCTTATACACTCCTTTATAAAGGTTTCGGTTTTTATCTGCTTTTGCGAAAAATATTTATAGGGCAAATCACAAGATTTGCGATATGAAAGAGCCGCTTCCAAAAGAATTGTATGATATTCTAGCTTGTCCTGTATGCAAAGGAAGCCTGAAATACAACAAAGAAAAGACAGGATTGGTTTGTGAGCACTGCAAGAAAACCTATCCTATCAAGGAAGGGATACCTGTTTTGCTGCCAGAATAAAGCAACATTTAAATATGGTTAGAATACTTTTTCTCTTTATGCCGCCGTGGCACGCGTAAAGATTGCTTCGCAACTTTACTGGCGCCACTCTGGCATTTCGAATGCCGCCGTGGCACAACCTGGTACTGCGCGGGCCTTGAGAATTCTGATCAAGCAAGCCCGTTCCCGAAAGGGTATCTCGGTTCAAATCCGGGCGGCGGCGTAGAACTATTATTTGGACGCCGTTCCAAAAAGGGCGCATAAATAATATTCCCTTACTGGGCGGCGGCGTTCTATTTTCCATCACCTTTTTAAAATTCTTGATATAACCTATTTTAGAATGCCAGAGTACTACACTGAAACAGATGCAGATGGAGACGTTGACATGGGTAATTATACGACCCGCGTATATGAAAGTTTAGGGATACCTGCACGAAATAAAAGAGTAGTATTCAGGAATGGGGTTCCTCATGTTATAGGTGATATCTCCAGAGGAGATGACGGCAGAACCGAAGCTGATATGTTTGAACATCCAGTGCCTGAGCACATTGGATTGGACAACAGAACAGAAGCTGATATGTTTGAACATCCAGCGCCTGCTGCTCACATAGGGCTGGATGACAGGACTGAATCTGATACCTATTGAACTTTCTGTACTAACTCTATTCTCCAACAAAACCAAAGTGATTTATCCTTACTCCGCCAATCTTCCTTAGAATGTGAAGCGCGTATTCCAGCTTTACAGGACTTTCAGAATATATTGTGAACAATGGCTCTCCTTTCTTTACCATCTGCCTTTCATGCTTGTGGATATAGACTCCTGCTGCTTTGTCTCTTGGAGCTCCTGCAATCCTAGCCATCTTGTTTATTGTGATATTGTCAATATCATAGATAAGGCCTGTTTTAGGTGATTTGTATGTAAAGGAATATTTTCCAAGCTTCATCTTATCAGGGTCAATATTAGGATTTCCTCCCTGTGCCTTGATTATCTCTTTCATTTTTTTATAGGCTGCTCCTGAATCAAGAATATGCTGTGCTTTTTTCTTTGCATTCTTTATCCCTATCATCTCCATTATAAGCGAAGCCATCATCACTCCTTTTTTCTCTAAATCCAATGGCCTTCTTGGATCTCGTCTTAATATGTATAATGCATCTCTTGCTTCCAATACAGGGCCTGCGCCATTGCCTATTGGCTGTGTTCCGTCTGTTATTATGACTTTGATGTGCATACCGAGCTTCTGCCCTATCTTGATGAATTCATTTTTCAAGTGTTTTGCTTCTTTTTCTGTCTTTATTTTTGTGTCTTTACCTATTGGGATGTCAATGAGAACATGTGTTGAGCCTACTGCTGCTTTTTTTGCTAATATTGAGGAAAGAAGCATCCCTTCGGGGTCCATTGACAAAGAATGCCTGACTCTTATCATCTTATCGTCTGCTGCTGCTAAGTCAACTGCCCCTCCCCAGACAATGCAACCGTTTGTGTCTGTCACAACTTTTTTTATCTTCTTAAGAGAAAGCTCAACAGGAGCCAATACTTCCATTGTATCTGCTGTCCCTGCTGGAGAAGTTATGCTCCTTGAAGATGTTTTAGGTATAGTCAATCCAGCTGCTGCAAGTATAGGCACTAGAATCATTGTTGTCCTGTTTCCTGGAACTCCTCCTGTGCAGTGCTTGTCTATTATAAATTTCTTATTGAACTTCAGATGTCCTCCATGCATAACCATTGATTTTGTCAAAGCAACTGTTTCTGCCAAATCCATGCCTCTTGTATAGCATGCTCCTATATAGTAAGCCAATTCAAGGTCTGTAAGCTTTCCTTCAACAACATCTTTTATTATGTCGTCTATTTCTTTGGCTGTCAGCTTGTAACCATCTAATTTCTTTTTGATTGCATAGACAGAACTAGGCTTTTCCTGGAGATCCACTTCGACTATGTCTCCATTTTTCGCGCCTATTTTGCTAAGCACTTCTTCAAACAATCCTATGCTTCCATGACGAACTGCTTTTCCGCTTTCTGCAATGTCAACAACTGCAGTTGTCACTTTTCTTCCTTTTCTTATGAATATCCTGTCTTCATGGTAAAGGTCAAGCTTTCTAGCGTCTTCTACATTGATGGTTGCTATAAGAATTCCTCCTGTTGCAATGTCCATGTCTTTGACTTTCAGTTTCATCTTTCTTTGACAAACATTTTGATAAAGAGTATTAACAGAGACAATATGATTGGGCCGATTATAATCCCTACAAATCCCATCATTTTAAGCCCCCCAAGCAATCCAATCAATATAACAGCTGGATGGACAGATGATTTATCACCAATCAATTTCGGCTTTAGGAAAGTATCTATATATCCCATAATAAGTCCGCCAACAGTTATGCCAACCACATCTCCAATCGAACCATCCAACAGCTTAAGTATTGCTGCAGGGATCCATATAATGCTGCTTCCTATAAACGGCACTAATACAAGAAGCGCAATCACAACACCCCATATTATAGGAGAAGAAACTCCAAAAATATAGAATGTCACAACTCCAATAATACCTTGCAAGATTGCAACTACAAAAAAACCATATATTATCGCATGCACAACTTCATGTATCTGGTTTATTATCTCATTTTTATGCACTTTTTTCAAAGGAACCTTTTTTTCTACTGCACTGACTATCTCCTTGCCATCTCTCAAGAAGAAGAAAGTTATGAAAAATGTAAGGAAGATGTCAATTATTCTTGATGGGATGCTGAACACAAACTCAGATGCATTCTGTGCAATGCGCGAGGCTAATTTCTTAAGGCCGTCTTCAATATAAAACTTGATTTCAGGCTTGCTTAATGCATCTTTGACAGGACTCCAGACACTACAGAAAAAACCTTTGCCGCACTCTCCTTCAAACAACCCAGGACCTGCTAATTTCTGCTTTACTAAGAGATATCCTACATTGACTTCTTTTGAAAGCTGGTATACTATGAAACTGAATGGAATAACCAACAGAAGCACTATCAACAAAGAAACTAACAATGCGGATATGTTCTTTCTTTTTACCTTTTTATTTACCAACTTGTAAACTGGATAGAATACATATGCAAGAATCATGCTTGTTAAAACAGGAGTTATGAAAGGAAAAATTACTACAATAGCTAAGATTATAGTCAAAAGAATCAATATTGCTGGAAAATATTTCCTCAGATTTGTTTCAGTAATCCAAATCACCTTTTTTAACTGTTTTTAGGAATAAGTGTTTATAAATGTTACTATATCCTGTAGAAATGAGAATAATGGGCCCACCCGGAATTTCGTTTATGGATTACGCAGCCGTCCCAACGTACAACACAACGTTCGGGTGTAATCCTTAAATTCGAACCGAGGACCTTCACCAGTTTGAGTTTGTCTGCAATTTAACTTGCGACTCACTCGTCAAGGTGACGTCATAACCGCTAGACTATGGGCCCTTAATCTTTTAATTTAAGAAAGATATATAAAAAGGTTTCTTTAATTAAGTTGTATGGCATTTTTCCAGAAAACAGAGGAAGATATCAAGAAAGAGATTGAAAAGAAAATAAACAGGCTGATCAAAGCAGGAAAGACAAAAGAAGCAGAGGAATTCACCAAGTTCCATGAGCAAGAAGATCTAAAAGACGCTTTCTTCAATAAATTATTCATGTGGGGCCATACTAATGATAAAGAAAAAAGAAGGCAGTTGTTCAAGGAAGCTGCAAACCTGGCAAAGAACATATATGGGCTGGAAGGATGGCCTAATGATGCAAAAACATTTTGGGATGTTGAGTCATATGGATGGTTACTTAGGATACCAAAAGATATAAGGGAGTTCATAAAAAAAGATTTGTTAAGCAGGATTGATACTAAAAAATCCAATTTGTCCTTGGGCTGCGGCTCTTATCCTTATATTGAAAACTCTGTTTTAGTTGATTTCTCAGAAAATATGCTTAATTCAGTGCCAAACGAGATGGCAAAGGAAAAGGTTTTGCATAATCTGGAAGACAAAACCCTTCCTTTCAAAGACAATAGCTTTGACTCTGTAAATCTTGTTTTTGTTGTCGATTATATCCAAAACTTGAAGAACTTGTTCAAGGAAATAAAGCGTGTTTTGAAAAAGAACGGAAAACTGGTCATCGTACAGAGCAAAGAGCCAATTGATGAATTCTACAGGACTCAGGAAGTGAGACATCTCGCAGGAATGGACTTAAAAAAACTCTTAATAGGTTTTTGCGTAACAATCGATGAGAAGCAGATTGGGAACAAGGTTTTGGTGTTTGTTGAGGCAAAAGTTTAAATTTACACTGGTCACTGGACATCTGCCTGCGCAAAGCTTTAATAAACTAACTTCTTAAAATTAAATATGAAATGAGAAAGAAAAAGAAAGTTTTTTAAACCTAATTAAACCAATTTCTAAAAGGCCAGACATTTAATGCGAGGGTTAAGGTGTAAGTTAAATCTTTGCCTTCCTCAGAGCAAAGTCTGGTCAAATGCGCAGGACTTAAGGCGTATACGAAAGAACATTCGTCTGTAAGCTAGAAATCCTGTTCCTTAGTGGATCCGAGAGATGCTTGTAAAGAACAGGTTTCCGGAAAGGTTCAAATCCCTTCCCTCGCATTTATTTTAATAAGGCTCTGGGATGAATAGGAACAGGAGCCTTATTTTTCTTCATTTATGCACTGGTCACTGGACATCTGCCTGCGTGAGGTATATAAATAGAAGAATACTATATACCTATATGGATTTGACAGAAATTAAATTAGACAACAAGATATGTGAAATCATTGGGGCATTCATAGGAGACGGATATATTGGCAAGTATAATAATATCTATACGATAGGGTTTGCCGGAAATCAAAAATTGGATGAAGACTATATAAACCGCCATTTATTTAACCTAATAATAAAAAAGTTCCCTTATACCAACCCACATGTGAAGTATAGAAATGATGAAAACACAATTATGCTAAGGGTATATTCTAAAAGATTGTTTAATCTATTTATTAATTTAGGTTTCAAACCAGGTAAAAAATCACATAGCGTAGAGATACCTTCGCTGATACTAGAGAACAAACAATTTATGAATTTCACAATAAGGGGGATTTTTGATACAGATGGTTGCATCTTCTTTGATAGAAGAAAATCTTATAAGAAACCATACCCTCGAATCACATTACAGACAGCAAGTATCCCTCTTATAAACCAACTTGAGGTATATCTATCAAAAACGTTTAAGTTGTACGTAAGTAAATCAAATAGAGACGGTTATAGAAATTATATTGAAATTTATGGACATAAACAACTAGAAAGATTTTTAAAACAGATAGGTTTTTCAAATAAAAGGCATTTAGATAGAATATGCCTCTGTAGCTCAGTGGTGGAGCGCCAGACATAATAAATGTCCGCTAGACCTTGGTATCCACTGACTCACTTCAACAAACAGGTGGAGGTCGCGAGTTCAATCCTCGCCAGAGGCTTTTCACTTCTTAGTAAAGAGAAACGCTTATATATGATATTCTTAACTGATTATCACAGAATGTTTAAAGACCCCATAAGTGCAGGAGAAAAACAAAGGCTTCTTAAGAAATCTGAGATTAGCTTATGGCTTGATCATTATGATGATATATTCTCTGACTTTGATTCAAGGCCTTATTCTGAAAGAGCAATATCAGAAGACTTCTTGAATGAAACAAAAAGAGCAAGCAGGGATAAGCCTTCTGGGCAGATTGAATTAAAATTCCTGATACCTATACACCAAAGAAATATGGGCCATGAAGCTCTTATCAAGAAGAGGCTGCATGAGCATTTCAAGAAGCACCACATGCTAAAACACCAGGAAGTCAGGAGCATGTTAAACAAAGGATTGTTTTTTGTGGTGACAGGCATTGTACTGATGTTTGGCGCATCTTATCTGTTGTTTACAGATTCTGACAAAAACCTGGCGCAGAATTTCCTGATTATACTTTTAGAGCCAGCAGGATGGTTCTTTTTCTGGGAAGGGCTAAGGCAGGTTATATTTGAATCAAAATCATACAAGAAAGAGCTTGAATTCTATGAGAAGATGGCCCGCATTGAGATAGAGTTTACTTCTTATTAGTCAACTTAAAAGCTTTTTTCAAAAGTTGATAGGTACAACTAGGAGAATCATCAGCAGTAAAGCTATTAGTTTTGATTTCATTTTGATTACCTCCTAGAAATTTCAATATATGGATAAGGGTAAGAATTCTGGAGCCTAACTCATTTTATACGCAATCGCTGACTAAATGGGGATGATAAAAACATTTAAATACTTCCCAAAATATTCTTACTATCATGTATTGTTGGAGGGATACAAATGATGAACCTAATAAAAAATGCAACAAATATGTTAAGACATAATAAGAAAGGTAGTGCATGGGTTTGGATTATCGTAGCTTTAATTATTGCTGCTGCCATTATAGTTGCAATGGTAATATTTACAGGAAGCCAAACACATCCATTTTGGGAAATAAAATAATTTTTGCCCATTTAGTCAGCGACTTCTTCGTCACTTCGCTCCTCGACCACGTTGCACTCTCGCCTTCGGTTCGCTTTGGGGGCGGGGAACCTAACAATCGTTATTGCAATATTACTCAAACAAAAATTATATAAACCTACACATATCTACTACAAATATGTATGAGAAATTAAAAATAAAATATGATTACTACAAGACTTGGCTTCTAACAAGTATAAGTCTTTTTATGACTTCTTCTATTGGTATATTTACAGTAGATAATTCTGGATTTAAATTGGCATTAACTGCTATTTGGGTTATATCAGTAAGTATGTATTTTATTTTTTATAACAAACTTCACAATGTTTATTCTAAACTAATATGATTTGGTCTTGCGTCATACTTTCTCGCATTTCAGCTCGAACTTTTCAGCACTCAAACGCTTTCTATCCTTCAAATTCGGCAATTTTCGTCTAGAACGTGTTCCATTCAATTATTACTCGGGCACTCTTTCTTTTTACGACGATGGGGCGAGAAAACCGAAACCTTTATATATTACTCCATGTTATACCATATAATATGGTGTTATTATGGTAAAAATATTGATTGATTTGGCAGATAGTGAGGATAAAGTAGTTGAAGTATATAAATTAGTAAACAATCTGAAAACAAAGCAAGAAGCAATAAAACAGATGATACGATATTTTGAAGTTAATATAACACCTAAGAATCTTAAGAAAAGTGAGGATTATTACAAAAAATCGCTTAAATTTTAGGAGGCAAATAAAATGAACCCATTAACAATTGGAATTTTAGTCGGCGGAGGCATTATTGTTGTAGGTCTTGTCAGTTATACATGGAAGACATATAATGAACTAATCATTGCACGTCTTAATGCTGAAAGACAAACTAGTCATGTTGAAGTACATTTGAAGAAAAAGTTTGATATGATTCCTGCACTTGTTGAAGTTGTTAAGGGTTATGCAGGACACGAAAAAGGAACTTTAGAGGAGGTTACTAGACTAAGATCTCAGTGGGGGCAAAGTAAAACATCTGAAGATAAAATAAAATCTGCTAACATGTTAGAATCTGCACTATCAAAACTTCTTATTATACATGAAAGGTACCCTAAATTAAAAGCAGATAGGAGTTTTATGAATTTGCAGCATAATATTAACCAAGTAGAAAGAGAACTAGTACATGAAAGAAAAGTTTACAACAAGAGAGTTAGCTGGTATAATGGAAGAGTGCAACTATTCCCAAAGAACATTGTTGCTAAAATATTTGGATTCCAAGAAAAACTTTTCTTTTCAATAGAAAATGAATAGGCAATTTCAAAATAAGATAATGGGAAATATTAAGTTTACAGTATCTCTTATTATCCTATTTTTATTTTTAGATAAACTTTTTGAATCTATAGGGACGTCAACATTTTTTGGAGTTAATTTTCAGATTGTGCCTTGGATTCTCCTCTTATTTGCAGTAATCTCTCTTGTTTCTGATTTAAAGGATGTTGAATGGATTCAGAAAATATTAAATAAGATATTTAGATAGGTTTTCTCGCCTTGTTCTACTTAGACTATATTGCACTTCGTGCCTGAAAAAGAGTGTCCTGCATCCTACTTTCTCCTCACTTCATTAATTTTAAGTAATCCCTGAGTCATCGGGGGCTGTTATCCCATCCTGCCTTATAACTGCAGTTTTCCTCTTGCAGTCACGCATCTATCAAAAAATATAAATAGTAGTAGAACCCACCTTTAACAGCAGAAAGCGTTTGGGGTGTTCAGATGCTGCTTTGGGCGGGTCCTATTTCTACTTACACAATGAATTTCTTTCAGAAATTCAGGCATTAAACTTTTTCAAAAGTTTAATACAATGAAATTTCTTCAAAACTTCAAGCATAAACTTTTTTCAAAAGTTTAATATACTAGTCTTACTATATTCTACAGCATGGGGCAAGTTGGGAGCATTGACAAGAAGACAATTGAAAAGAAGTATAAGAATATTCTAGCTTCACGCGACCTTATAGAGGATGCTCTGGATTTTGACAAGAAGCTTGCCAGGATAAAAGACCATCTCAAAGAATTTGAAAAAGACATAAGCCCTTTCAAAGACAAGGACCAGAAAAAGATAAGGGATTTCAAGAACTAATATCTGTGCAGCATAAGATAAGATTTTATGTTTGTGTGCAGGAAATGGGTGTCATCAATCACTTCTCCGTAATATTTTTCTGAGTAGAACCTGTAGATGTATCTGTCAACCAATGCCCTTAAGAAATAAAACCCAGGCTTCTGCTCCCACCTTTTCCTGTAGTCTGTCAACACCCATGCATCAAATATCATGTTTATCTTTCCTTCATTCATCCTTGTTTTGACATTGTTTTTCAGCACTTCAACCTCTTTCATGTTAGTTATGTTAATCCTCAGCTTTATCATCAAAACATAATATTCTGTTTTTATTTTAGTAGGCCTGAGCTCTATACTGAACTCTTTTCCAGAAGGAGTGACTATCTCTTGCCTTCTTTTTTCTCTTTTAACATATCCTTTTTCTTCAGAGTATTTGTCAATAGTTGCAAGAAGGTCATTCAAGTCAAACAATCCTTCATAATGCAGTTCAAGCCCGTCGATGACTATTTTTTTCTCTGGCATTTTATCTAAACATGCTTTTCATATCTATACAGGTTCAAAAACCTTTGTATTCTTCCATGGATATCAAACAGGTCATTTATGACCCATTTTTCAGCTTTTGCAAAATATCCTTTGAATATATACTTGTCAAATAATGTCCTTATGAAAAAGAACATTGGCTTTTCATCCCATTTATGCTCATAATCAGACTCAAGATAAGCATCAAATATCATCATTATCCTTCCTTGCTGCAGCTTTAATTTGACTCCTTGCTTTTCAATCTCGACATCTTTAACATTCACAAACTTCATCCTTATCCTTAATATGTTTTTGAAGTAGTCAGTTGTCTTTTTCCATGGCAATAGCTCTATTTCAATGTCTTTTCCAGTAGGCAGCACTTGCTCATAATTTTTTTGCTCATACCTGTCATATCCTTTTTCATAAAACCACGCATCTATTGTCCTGTACAATCCATTCAAATCAAATATCCCTTCATAATTCAGCTTCATCTGGTCAACAACAAGTTTTTTCTCTGCCATTATTCATTATCACCCAAATAACCAGCATATTCATTGCCTTTTGCCTGCATATCAAGATATTGCTTTATTGCATCATGCAGCTTGTAAATCCTATACCTCAATTCATCATACCATGTTGATTCTATGTCTTCCTTAATTATGTATTTCATAAAAAAATCCCTTATATTCTGCCAAAATACATTTTTTTCAAAGCGTTTTTCATAATCTATATTCAAGTTTCCGCTCAAAACAATCTCCATCCTGGCGCTTGTCAATGTTTTCTTGACTCCAGCTAGCTCAACTTCTACTTCTGTCATATCCCATAAATGGAAATCAACAACAATATTATGCTGGTAGAATTCTGTTACATCCTTTGATCCTTTGAAAGTTATTTCCTGCTCAGCTCCTGTTGGCAAAGGGACTTTGTGCTTATATTTGGTTTCCTCAAAATAATAGCCTTGTGCCTTCATCCATTGGACAATAAGATTATATAGGCCGTCAAAGTCAAACAGCCCTTTGTATCGTATAAAATGTTTTTCAATGACAAGCTTTGTTGGATATGCCATATCTGCGGTTCCTCTTTTTAAGAATATTGTAGTATTTGCTATTTAAATGTTTGCGTTAAAATAAATAAAAAAAGTTTAATAGGTTATCAGCACTTCAACATCCTTGCCAAATATCTTCTTCAAGTCATCAAAGATAGGCTGCTTTATGAATACTCTTGGAGGGATGTCTGTCTTTGCAAGTGCTTTTTCCATCTCTTCAAGGCTTGTTTCTGTTGGTGTGCCTAGACTGCCATCTTTGTTGATAGGAGCCTTTGAAAGGTATTTCTCTTCTGCGTCAATGTCATGGATAATATAAGCGATGTCTCCAAGCAAGATGACTTCTCCAATCTTTTCTCCATGCTTTACCCTGATCCTTGTTTTCTCAAGCTCTCTTCCTCTCTTTCTCTGCAGGTATTCAACCAAGTGCTTGACAAACTGGCCTGATTCTTTCTTTACTTTCTCTACTTCGTGCTTTGTCAGCTTCTTTGCATCATAGTCTTTCTTGGCCTGCACAATATCCTGCAGTATCCTTAAGAACCTGTCAGGAACCTTTCCTAAATCAACCAGTGCGTCTTTGAACATTGGCACGACATTCTCATCGCTGAACTTATCAATTCCTTCAAATCTCAGCACATCCCTTATGATAGATACAACAGAATCATAGATATGGACCATTGACTCTTCTTCCTTGATCTTCTCAATCTGAGTGAATAATCTCCTTATCCTCTTCAGGTATTTTTCAGAAGCAGTCAATAATTCATCCAGTTCTTTTCCTGTCAATTCCTTTTTCTCTCCGTGCTCTATCTCTTTTCTTATATTGATTGCTTTTTCAAGAGTATCAACAAATTTGGATTCCAATAATTTCTCTTTCTGGACAAATAATTCCCTCATAACCTGGGGTGTTTCCCTGGGTGTAGGTGGAGGCAGTCCAAAAAGCATTATAGCTGCTTGTGATGGAGTCAAGATTGCATAATAGATATCTTCCATTCCAATGTCTTTCAGTTTTTCATGTACTCTTACAAGCATCTGCTCTCCAGAGCCCATGAACATGTCAATTGCCTCTGCAGATGGCTTTATTTTTCCCATCTTAAGCAATAGTTTCCAGGGCATGAATACTCCCCTGTCATAGAATGGAACTCCATCCCTCAATAATGTGAATATAATTGGATTTGCTTCTTTCAAGCTGTCCCAGAAATCTGTCAGGATATAGACCTGGATGTTTAGTTTGTTCCTGATTCCAGTTATCTCTCCTGCTTCAATGCCCATACCAATTATGATTGCCCTTAATTTGTCTTTTAATTCAGCTCTTGTCATCTTCTTGACGTCAGTGTCATCGATTACAACCCATACATCAATATCAGAAGTAGGAGTTGCTTTTCCCTGCACTAATGAGCCTGCAAGAACATAGCTTACAATGTATTTCTCAAATTTCTTTAAGATCATTGTTTTGTGGATCTCTGCTATCTTGATTGCTGAAAGCATTCCTCTGTCATGTATAGGGGCGCCCATTGCAATCAATTGCAATAAGTCAGATTTACCATCATAGCAGTTTTGCCATAGCTCTGACAGCAATATTGTTTCTGGAAGAATGTTTTCATCTATCTCTTTTGCAGTTGTCCCGATAATAGCAACAAGCTTGTCTCTAAGCTCTGCTTTAGACATCTTTGTAGGCTCTGAATCATCAATAAGTACCAAGACGCTTATCTTCTCTTTGTCTGCTTTTTCCCCTTCTTTTGGCCTTGGAGGAGGCAACAGAGCTACTCCTATTATGTATTTTTCAAATTTTTCAATTATCTTTTTTGAGAACTTGTCTAGCTTCTCCTTTATCTGCTTTAGCTTTTCTTCAACTTCTTTTGGGATTTTAGGCTGCTGTTGAACAGGAGCAGCTGGTTTTTGCTCTTCTGCTTTCTTTTCTTCCTTTGGTTTTTTTTGTTTTGATTCTTTTGCCATGAATATGACCTCCTGAAACGATTTGATATGACTTTTATGTCACTACATGGTTATAATGCTTGCTTTCTTATAAGGATTCATATATTAAAGTATATATTTTTGGGACAAAAATGTCATAATCATTATATTGCCACTATTAAGTGATAAAAAATAGAAAGGTTTATATAGAAGTAATACATTTATTTTGATTATGGATACATACAATTGGAGAGGAAAGCTGCATAAACGCAAAATTTAAAAATGCTTGCAACAATCGATTCTATCATGGCTAAAGAAGAGAAAGATGAGAAGTACGAGCACATAAAGAAATACGAAAAAAGAGCAAAAGAAGCAGGGAATATTGTCACGCATATAGATCTCACCCATATGGAGACTTATGCAAAAGCTGCAAAGAAAGTCCTGAAGGTTGAAAAGGATAATGTTGAAGACATAAGGCAAAAAGATCTTTCTAAGCTAAAAGAGACAAAGTTTCAGGAGAAGTTGGCAGATGAGATGGCTGACTTGTACAAAAATAATGCAAAAGAATATTTCAGGCTAACCAAAGAAAAAGAAGGAAAAGATTGGGAACTAGACCGGTTTGATGAAGCTCTATTGACAAGAGCTGTATATGGGACAACAAGAGCTGAATTAAAGCACCTTATTGCAGACGCAAAGGACAAGTTCACTCCTACAACATTCATGAACGAGCATAGGCCTGAATTTATGAAAATGGTAAGCCATGATCTTAAGGCAGCTGCTGCGCAGCATCTCAAACCCGAACATATTGAAGATATTGTAAAATATACTAAAATAGACAAGTTGCATGATGTTGACCCTGCACTTGTCAAATTGCCTGAAGCAATAAATTATTTGGAGATCCACAGGCAGCTAGGTGCAGTTCCTAAAGATAATATACCTGACTACCATAAGAAGAAAAAAGATAAAAAGGAAAAAAAAGAACCTGAAGAAGAACCTGAAGAAAAACCTAAGAAAAAGAAAAAATCAGGAAAAAAAGAAGAATCTGACGAAGAAGAGTCTGAAGAAGAAACTAGCAAAGCAGCATAAAACCGCAACTAATCTCAACATCACTACGTTCGTTTCGTGAGTTGCGATTTTCTCGCAAGCTCAAAAACCGCAACTCTTTTAAACTAATTCTTGTTTGTGATATCTATGGCAAATATAATAGACAAAGGAGCTGAGGCAACAATCTCTGTTGATAATGATGAAATCATCAAAGACAGGGTTGCTAAAGGATACAGGCTTCAAGAGATAGATGAAAAGCTAAGGAAATTCAGGACAAGAAGAGAAGCAAAGGTCTTGGACAAGCTTGAAGAGATAAAGTTCCCTGCTCCTAGGCTATTGAATATGTGCGAACAGGCAATGCAGATAAGGATGGAGATGGTAAAAGGCAATAAGATAAGGGACATCCTGTACAGAGAACCTGTTGCATTGAGCCAAGAGATTGGAAAGAAGATTGGAATACTTCATTCTCATGATATAATCCATGGTGATTTAACCACATCAAACATGATACTTGATAAGGAGATCAAATTTATTGATTTTGGATTGAGCTTTTTCTCTAGCAAAGAAGAGGATAAGGCAGTTGACCTTCATCTATTAAGGCAAGCACTTGAGAGCAAGCATTATGATATGTGGGAGAAATGCTTTGAATCAGCCTTGAATGGCTATAGGCAAGGAAACCCCAATGCTGCAATTGTATTGAAAAGGCTTGAGCAGGTTGAAGCAAGGGGAAGGAATAAGACTAAATTCTGATAAGAAGAGTAGATTTAAATATTTATATCCAATAGGCTCAGTAGAAAATCTCAAATGAAATAACTCCTAAATTATATGCGATAAGCCGCATATACAACTCAGCTCGCTGAGTTTTAGCGCTCAAGCTAGACAGGCTATTTCCAAATAGCCTCTTCAAA
>Ga0315289_10000178_pt1 | contig 101340 bp, 84 predicted proteins | sample YL17G11_40_MG_FD_203452 | JGI IMG/M metagenome (GOLD analysis project Ga0315289, IMG submission 203452) | Sediment microbial communities from Yellowstone Lake, YNP, Wyoming, USA - YL17G11_40 | ecosystem: Environmental > Aquatic > Freshwater > Lake > Sediment | place: USA: Wyoming | collected... | reverse complement strand
GGAGGATCGCTCCTCGCGGGAGAAGTACAGGTTGCGGGCGAGTTGCTGGGTGATGGTGCTTCCCCCGGCGACGATCTCACCCGCCCGCAGATTCTGGACGAGCGCCCGGCCGATGGCGAAGACGTCGAAGCCCGGATTGCGGTAGAAGCTGGCGTCTTCCACCGCAATGGTTGCTTCTCGCAAGCTCCCGGGGATTTGGTCGAGGGGCACGTAAGTGTGGGTGCCCTCGCGGGCCAGCGCCACCTCGTACAGCAGGCGGCCGTGGCGGTCGTAGATCCTAGTGCTATCTTCAAGGGCAAAAGGGTGGGCCACCGTAGGCGCGGGCCAGAACGTGAGCAGGAGGAGCAGCGCTATCAGGGGCCCGTATGCCACCGCCATGAAGGCGACGTTTACACGCCAGTGGCTCCTGAAAAAGCAGAGGAGTCTCGCCAGGCTTTGGCCGGTCACTGGTTCATCGACTGTCATAGCTCCTCGTTCCTTGTTCTGTGCATTTGGAGCGGAGACTATGTGTTCTCGCATGTGCCACACTTGACGGGCATCCTATGGTTCCCTTGCGAATGACTTTCGGTCGTCTTGCGGCCTATTCCGAACACCTTGGCCCTCCTGGCGCTTATGAGCTGGAACCGGTGCAATCCTGTGCACTCTTACCCACATGCTAGAGCGGGGGGCAGTTCGTTGCCTGATGCAACGCTTTCGGCTTGCCTGCGAAGACCTTGCTTTTACCTTGCGGATGCCCTTCGCAGGAAAAAGCGGGCGCTCTCTGGAACCAAGACGGCAAAGTCCACCCTGGCGTGTCCACTCAAGTGTTCACGGCGGCAACCCCTGCGGTATAATCCCTGCCGTGAAGGGACAGTTGCTGGCTGTGATTCTCCTGGCCGCTTCCTTCCTGTTTGGTCAGGGCGGTGCAATGGCCGAAGATGTCGACCGAGGGGTGGACGAGTTTGTCGACCAAGTCGTTGAATCGCTTAGCACTGAAGAGAAGATCGGTCAACTGGTGATGGTGTCGTTCGGGGGGCCAGACGCGCCACCCGATTCAGACATAAGCCGACTGATCCTCGATGATTAAGGTGGGAGCGGTCTACCTCAATTACTTCCACTGCAATGTCCTGAACGGCGACGGCGGGGATCCTTCGTGGTGTCAGCAGGTGGCGGACGATCCGGATACTCCGGCCCAAGTGGCTCGCCTGGCCAACGACATTCAGCAGCAGGCTGCTGAGTCCTTCCAGAGAGAAGGGCATGACTTCTTTCTGCCCTTGCTGATCGCGGTCGATCACGAAGGGGATGGGTATCCGATGACTCACCTGCGAAACCGCTTTACGCCCATGCCGAGTCAGATGGCTATCGGGGCTACGTGGGATGAAGGCCTTTCCCAGATGGTGGGTGAGGTGGTGGGCAGGGAACTCGCTGCCGTCGGCGTGAACATGCTGCTGGGTCCCGTGGTGGATGTTATGGCAGAGCCCAAGCCCTCGCCTCAAGATAGAGGGCTCAGAGTCTTCGGTAGCCTTCCAGATTGGGTCGCCGGCATGGGCAAGGCCTACATTCGAGGCGTGCGAACTGGCAGTCTGCGGGAAGATGTGCCACGGGTGCTAACTGTCGCCAAGCACTTTCCGGGCCACGGTGCCAGCGATCGCAGTCCGGACCTGCAAATCGGCCGGCAGGGGGCTTCTCTGGATGCTCTGTACGAAGTCCACCTGCGACCCTTCGCGGAACTAGCCGAGGCCGATGCATCGGAAGAGGTTCCGGACGGCATCATGGTTTCGCATTTGGCCTATCCAAACATTGCGGGCTGTGAAGCGTCTCCCGGCGGGCTGGAGCCAGATCCCATCAGCCTCAATCCATCATGCATGCAGGCCTTTGTCAGGTTCCTTGATCAGAAGTCGGAATCCGGTCGTGGCTTCTCCTCTTGGCAGGATAGCCACGTGACCATCGCCGATTCTCTGGGAGTTCACGCCCTGAGGAACCAGTATGGCTACGTTGGAGATGAGCAGCTTTGCTGGGTGGCACAACAGGCCCTCATGGCTGGAAACGATATCCTGACCCTGGTGGAGTGGCTGGATGCTGAAGACATGGATAGGGGTGGCTTGGTGGAATGGGAACGAGCCCACATCGAGCACACGCTGGACTGCTTGCGCCAGGAGTATGAAGCGAATCCAGATTCGCCTTTCGGCAAGCGGGTCGACGAAGCGCTGAGACGTGTGATCCGCCTCAAGCTCCAGCTCTACCCCGAGCTCCTACAAGGCGATGCTCAGGCTGCACTCGAAAACGCGGTCAAAGTCGATCCCCAAGCCGCGACCGATGTCGTTCGAGATGGCCAGGGGGACGAGCTGAAGGAACTGGCGAGGCGGGCCCTCACTCTGATCTCGGCCAAAGGGGGACAGTGGAAGGGCATTCCGAGGCTGTGGGAGCAGCACATTCTGTTTGTGGAATGCTGGGACGACAACTATTGCCAGCGATCGCCAGAACTGCCCAATGGCATCCTTGAGCGCACGCTTAGCCAGCGCGCCGCACGCAAGCCGCCATCGGAGAACCTGCGAACACGTACCCTAACGGAACTGCAGACGGGCTCCGAAGAGGTGAAGCAGGACGTACAATGGGCAGACTGGATCGTCTTTGGCGTCTCCGAAAGCGCGGTAAGCTGGGACCTGCACTTGCCGTGGCGAGAGCTGGCCAGGGTGGTCGCTGGTCTCTATCCGGGACTCGAAAGCGTCCAAAGCAAGTCGAAGGTGATCATCGCCTATGGCAGGCCGTATCTGGCTGACGAGACGACCGTGATGGCAACGGACGCATTCCTGGCAGCATATGGCAAGATACCTTCCGCTGTCGAGGCGTCCATTGAGGGTCTCCTTGGCACGTCTCGACTCGAGGGGCGGCTGCCGGTGGCCTTTGGCGCAGCCGGATATCCTGAGGTAGTTCCACCAATCACTCCGACTGCTCTACCGACGGCCAGCCCCATCGCCACGCTGACGCCTATCCCAACTGCTACGCCAACTGCCACACTCACCGCTACGCCCGGCCCTCAGGTAACGGGATCTACTTCCCACGGTGGCGGCCTTCCGTGGCTCGTCGTCGGGCCTTCTCTTGCCGGTGTGCTGGCTGCAGGGGGGGCAGTAGGCTTCCTACTGTACCGACAAGGACGAAGACGCCGTCGGCTGGCCGTGAAGCCAGCGCCTGAGGTGGAACTAGTGGTCGACTTGACGACGCATCGCGTCTTCGTGAAAGGCAAGGAGATCGTGCCAGCTCTATCCAGGGAGCAGTACGAGCTCCTGGCGCATCTCTACGAGAACGCTGGCAAGCTGTGCAGGCGAGAGGAAATGGTCCGACGGGTGTGGCCAGATGCTGACTTGGCCGGTGTCTCTGAGGAGGCCCTCGATTCCCTCGTCCACCGGCTGCGTGACCGGCTGCAAGAAGCGGGCGCAACTAGACAGCTGATCGTCACCATTCGCGGCCACGGCCTGCGGCTGGATCTATAGGCAACCGCGCTGGGGGGAATAGCCGGGGATGCGGGTGCCCATCCCAACTATCGTGGCGTCGCTAGTCGGTTGGTTCTGCTAGAGGCAGAGCGGAATACCCAGGCCAAATTCGGTGAGGCTGATCTCGCGCGGCTCTACAGGTTGTTGGTCGCCTCGAACGGCTGTAGTATCGGAAAAGGCCTCTTGGCGTCCACAGAAAGGCCGTGGTGGCAAATGAAGAGATATGGGGGAAGCTTTGCGGCCTGAGCACCCAAGAATTGGCGAGGTTGAAGCACGAAGGGATAATCTGAAGGATGCTGGGTGCACATGCTCGGCATCTTCCGGACCTCTTCGCCCATGTTCTAGTGCACACTCCGGCAGGCATCTCGCTGCCTGACCGCCTGATAGAATGCTCTCCTGAGTGCTAGGGTCCGCTGTTTCACCTCCTTCCTGCCCTCAAGGATCTCCTCCCGACGCTCATAGCAGACATCGGCCGGCGTGACGCGAGCCGCCGCGGGTTGTCGCGGGTTCGATGCCCGCTGACCGCTCGCATGGTGCCTCGGCGCTCTTGACTCGGTGGGCGTCCACGCTCACCGCTGCCGGTCCGCGAGCAGTTCATCCCGGCGGACCGGATGGGCGACCGCCTGGTGCCACGAGTCCCCACTACGGATGGAATCTCGCCGCCCCACAGCATCAGTAACAGTCTGTCCGCGCAAGCGTCTAAGATGTCAGATGAGCGGTGTGTCGAGTCTAGGCAACCCTCCCCGATACAGGCGAATCCCTTCCTGCAGGAAGGTGGCTGCACTCAACCGACGCCTTTTGCCTGTCCTGGTGGTCCTGTACGGCTTTCTGCTCCTTAACCTTGCTGGCTCGAAATGCGGTGCGGAAGCCGCGGGCCAGTACGTCACGACCAACGAGGAGCTCGTGAGCGCCATCAAGTCGGCGAAGCCTCTGCAGGCCGAATGGACCGACGGCACAGAGACCAAGCCAATCGTCGCCGATTTCGACGGCGACGGGCACAGGACCGACACCGTCAGGACCTGGGCAGTGCACGGTGGCGCGCCGGAGGCCGACGGACAGGCCGGGGTTGTGATAGCCGTCTTGAACGTGACTGAGGAGCTGGGCAACTCAAAGGTCATGTGGACTGATGGCTACGTGACCACAATCAAGAGGGATGAGGACGGCCCGGTTGACGGCCTAGTCCCGATTGTGGACATCGCTGATAAGACCGACGACGGTCGAGACGACCTCCTCTTGCGCTGGACTGACCAGTCTGGCACCTTGATAGACACCGAGGTTTACTCCTGGCAAGCCAAAGGGATGAAGTGCATCGAAGGCTGTGACTAGGCGGAAGCCGTCGCGTGTCAGGATGCCCAGTAGACCCAAGCGGACGTTGCGCAGCCTTTGCGCGATGCACCGCTGGACGGTGACCAGATTCTCCTCCGGATGACATAGGCACACAGGGCCACCTTCCGCATCGCCCCTATCTCCCTCACCTCCTGGCCGAGCAGCTCCCGGGCGACGCCTCGCAGGCCACGTGTGCTCACCCCCGGACGTAAACCGGCCTTGATATTGACATAATGATGCCTTCATGGTACAGTGTAAGGCCCATAGCATCTTGATATTGACGGAAAGCTCCACTTATGGTAAAACATCTCTTACCGTCTGCAAGTGGAAGGGGGGATGGTATGAAGGGAAGAGGCGAGAGCGAGGGGGCCTACCGCTGCTGGCCAGGGGCCGCTCGGGGAGCGATGCGGCCTTGGTCAGTGAGGGGTTGCTGAAGCGCAACTCGTCTCTCATAGGGGCAGGCGTTGGTACGGCCCCTGACAAAGCGGAATCAGGAGAAGCGGGCTTCCCGCCCCTAGCGGCGGGAGGGCCCAACAGGGAGGGAGACCAAATGCTTTACATCGCTAGTTTCATGCTCAGCCGCGTCATCGTTGGCGTGAGGGGCATCGCGGCTCGGTACACCGGGGAGCGCGGCCAGGACCTCATCGAGTACGCCCTACTCGGCGGGCTGCTCGCTGCAGCGCTGCTCGCCGCCGCCACCTTGACCGGGTTGACGACCGCGATCGGCGGCATGGCTGCCGGAATCGGCCGCTGCATCGACTTCGATAGCACCACCGCCTGCGGCTAGGAAGGCAGCGGCTGCGATCCCGTGTAGGAGTCAGCAGCAGCGAAGGCCACTCGGCCGAACAAGCTCCAGCCGCCAACGGCGGACTGATGGTGATTAGGAGAATAGTGGCGCACCGCATGAGATGCTTCGCTTCGCTCAGCATGACAGCGAGTGAGGATGTCACCCTGAGCGCAGCGAAGGGTCTCTGCCGACACGCTTTGGCTGACTCCTGCTGACGATGAGCCATCAATTCGTTTATGAGCATAAACCCGCAGCTTCGAGGAAGCTGCGGATTTCAATCCGCAGGAGTGGTCTATTTTATCTGTGACCATTAGTCCGCGGGCAAAGGGGCTGGGCAGAGAATAGTCGACCGTCCCGCGTGCGCCCTGTGTTCAAGGGACGCGCACGTGGGGCGTGTGCGGACGGCGGAGGCTGTGTCTATGGGCAGCGCGGTATGGAAGATGGGGACGGCCCTCACGTTTCCCCGGACGCGGCTCGTCGTGCGGAGCCTTGTCCGGCGGCGGCCGTGGGTGGGGGCCTTGCTGTGGTCGTTCCCGGTCCTCAAGGCCCTGCCACGCCTTCGCCTGATGGCCGGCTCTCCCGGCAGACGGCCAGCCTTGCCCCTCCGCCCGATCAGAGAGGCCCGACAGCAGGAGGGAGGCCAGGCGCTCATCGAGTTCGCTTTGGTCCTGCCCCTCCTCCTGGCCTTGCTGCTGGTGCTGGTGGACTTCGGCCTGGCGGTGGACCACCGCCTTGTCCTTCAGCACGCCGTCAGCGAGGGCGTGCGCGAGGCGATGGTCACGGACCAGGCCTCGGAGATCATAGCCACGACGGTGAACCAGTCCCAGGGTCTCCTGACATCCGGCAACGTTTCGATCTGCTACGATGACGTGGACGGCAACGGAAATTCGGGGGACATTGGCGACAACGTGCACGTCGCGGTGAGTTACACTTATCAGTTCAGCCTGACAGCCGGTGTCGGCCTGCTGTCCGCCATCGGTGTCTCAATCCCCGGCATCGAGATGGACCCGTCCTATGATGCAGCGCTGCAGACGACGGTGGAGGGAGCCACGCCATGTTTCCCATGAGCAGCCTCAGCCGGTGCGAAAAGCCCGCGGCAACGCCGCTCCGCTCCAACGGCGAGAGCGGGCAGGTCCTGATCCTGGTTGTTCTAGTCATGACCTTGGTCCTCGTTGTTGGCGTCATCGTCGTGGACTTCGGCATGTGGTTCAGCGGGCGCGCGAGCGTGGTCAACGCCGTGGATCAGGCCACGATGGCCGGCTCCCTGTACCTCCCCAAGGACGGCGCGAAGGCCGCGACTGTGGCCCGGCAATACGTCCTGGAAAACGACCCTGAGATCGAGGACAAGGACATCGAGGTTAGCTTTCGCTGCATAGTGGGGGACCGCAACGGGGACGGCCAGCCGGATTCCGGCGACATACCGGCCGTCTGCCCGCAGCTCACGGCCGGCGCCTTCACCTGCATCAACGACCTCTGCTACGCCAACTGCAGCTTTACGGGGACAGCGAAATGCAACACCCTCGTCGTCAAGGCCAGCAAGGACGTCCCCTTCGGCTTTGGCCCCATGTTCGGCGTCAACGACATGACGGCCGCCGGCTTCGTCTCCGCCGCCTGCCGCGGCGCCTGCGGCGGGCCGCCCACGGCGCCCCTGGACCTCGTTGAGATCATCGACCGCACCAACAGCATGTGCCCCAACAACCAGCCGCAGAACTGTATGGGCCCATCAACGGACCTCACCAACGCCAAGAACGGTGCGAAGGCCGTTCTGGAGCTGTACAACCCGGAGGTCCAGAGGGTAGCCCTGGCAACCCTGCCAAAGAGCCTGCCTAGGGACGACTGCACGGCCGTGGCGCACAACGACGACCCGGGCAACTGGACGCTCACCCCTCTGCTCAGCGACTACAAGAATCCGGACGATTCCCTCAATAACTCTTCAGAGATAGTCAGCGACATCAACTGCCTGAAGCCGCCGTCGTGGGTTTCGGCGCAGACGGACCTGGGCAGCCCCACTGAGGCGGCCAAGGAGCTTCTCATGGAGACGGGCCGGCTGGACGTGAAATGGGGGATCATTCTGCTGACGGACGGCGCCGCCAACCAGCCCACCGAGGATACGGGCTATCTCAACTGCGCGGGGCAGACGGGGCAGGCGCCGGCGCCCGGCGGGCACGGCGACGGCTTTGAGCACAACGCCATGAACGCCTGCACCGACGGTTCCGGCCAAGCAGAGGACAGCCCCAGCGGCACGAACAACAATACAGGCTGCCGCGACCCCGCCAAGGATCAGCATGACTTCTACAACTACGGAATATCGGTGCCGGGCGGCAACGCAATTGTAGGCATCGAGGTGCGGCTGGACGCCTGGGTGGATTCCACATCTTGGTTCTCCACTCGGCGCATGTGCGTGCAGCTTTCCTGGGACGGCGGCACCAGTTGGACGACCGCCAAGCAGACCTCCAGCCTAAGCACAAGCGAGGACCAGTACACCCTCGGCGACAGCGGCGACACCTGGGGCTACCCTTGGACGCCTTCCGAGCTGTCCGATGCCAACTTCCGTGTGCGGGTGACCGACGTTTACAACAGCACAAGCAGAACCTTCTATCTGGACTGGGCGGCGGTCAGGGTATACCACCTGCGGGACAGAGGCCCCTGCGCTTATGCGGCCAAGCAGGCGGCTGCCGCCAAGGACCTCGTCCCGCCCATCGAGATCTTCACCATCGGCTTCGGTGTCAGCAACCAGAGCTGCACAGCCGACGCCCCGTCCTCTCCGTACCACGACGTGCCAGTTACGAAGCTCCTGGCAGACATGGCGACTGACTCGCTGGACGACCATAACCACTGTCGCTACGCCAGCGACATCGTCGCGGAAAACGCCGATGGCGACCACTTCCTGTGCGAGGCCAGGGGCGCCGACCTGGAGCCCATCTTCAGGGGGGCGGCGGAGATGCTGGCCTCCGGCAGCCGGCTGGTTTCAATACCGTTCTGAGACACATGAAAGCGACAACGCGACCCACGGCAAGCGAGAACAACTTGTGACAGGGAAGGTGGACTGAATGGCAAAAAAGCCAACCAGCAGCGTGACGCAGCGGTCAAACCGCTGGGCCCTGGCTCTGGCCGTCGTGTTTGCGGCGGTCGCCGCTGTCGTGGTCTTCGTGATCCTTTATAACAGCGACAGTAACAGCAGCGACAAGACGGACACCCTCGCGGGGAACACGGTCAACGTAGTCACTGCCGCCAGCGATATCCCGGAGCGCACCAGCCTCAGCGCAGACAAACTGAAGGTCGTCGCCGTCCCGGCGGAACTGGCGCTGAGCGGATCGTACAGCGACACGGCCGGCCTGGTGGGCCTCACCACCCGCTACCCACTGGTCAAGGGAGAGCAGGTCACGGCCTCGAAGATCGGTGAGGAGCAGTCGGAGGACAAGGACAAGAGCCTGTCACGCGTCGTACCTGCGGGCAAACGGGCCATCGCCATCCCGGCCGAGCAGCAGTCCATCGTGGGCGGGCTCATTTTGCCTGGGGATTTCGTGGACATCATCGCTATCTTTTCCGCTTCGGACGTCGGAGTAGACAAGTCCGTGACAATACTGCAGAACGTAGAAGTGCTGGCGGTTGGGGAGGAGGCGCAGGAGCCCATCCCGCCGCCGGCGGCCGCCAGCGCGACGGCAACGCCCGGCACTGTACGGCTCGGCCAGGCGCCGGGAGATGCGGAACCGCAGCCGGACGCCGAGACGGTCACCGTGGCCGTCACGCCGGAGCAGGCCCAACTGGTGGCCCTAACGGCGGAGAAGGCCAAGCTGTGGCTGGCCCTGCGGCCGCGTGCAGAGGAACCCAACCCCGTGCTGGGCGAGACGAACCTGAGCGCGTTCGGGATCGGGCAGTAGCGCTTGGTTGTGAGTGTGTGGAGGGAGGCTGACTAGATGGCGCGCAGGCCGGCGATACTGCTAGTCGATCAGGACCCGGACCGGCGCTTCAAAGTGAAGCAGCTGCTCCTGCAGTCGCAGTTTGACGTCTGCGGCGAGGTGGGCTACGGCAAGGCTGCCGTCTCCCTGGCCACAGAGGTGAAGCCGGACGTGGTCTTCTGCGCCATGGAGAAGCTCATGAAGCGCTCCGCCCAGACCGTGGAGTCGCTCATCGACGTCCTGCCGGAGGCGCCTGTGGTCGTCTACTCTCCGGACGGCGACCTGGAGGTCGCCCGCCAGGCGATGCACAGCGGCGCCTGTGACTTTCTCCCTATGCCCATCAGCCAGGATGACATAAGAAGGGCAGTCGGCCGCGCCCTGGCCTCGGAGGCGCGGCGCCGCATGCGGCTGAGTGGAAGCCCGCCGTCGAGCGCCGAGGGCATCGTCGTCACCGTCTTCGGCCCCAAGGGTGGCATCGGCAAGACCACGGTAGTCACCAACCTCAGCGTCGTCCTGGCCCGCTCCGGGCAGTCGGTAGTCTGCGTGGACGCCGACGCCGGCTTCGGCGATGTCGGGAGCATGCTGAACATCGAGCCGGAGCGCACGATTGTGGACCTCAGTCAGCACATCGACGGGGTGAAACGGGAGAGCCTGCCGCGCTTTCTCACCGCGCACGATAGTGGACTCATGGTGCTACCGGCGCCACCCATGGCGCTGGAGTGGCGCAACGTTGCGCCGGACAGCTTCGCCAAGGTTGTGGGGGCGCTGGCCCGCAGCTTCGACATGGTGCTCATCGACACCTCTGGAATCCTGGATGAGTTGAGCCTCATTGCCCTTCGCGCCTCGTCCTTCGTGCTGTGGATCACCACTACGGAGTACACCAGCATCAAGGACTCCCAGGCCGCGATGACCGCCCTTCGCAGCCTGTCGTTCCCATGGGACCGGATCCGTCTGGTCATTAACGAGACATCACGGACGCGCGACGTGCGCCCGGCAACTGTGGCCGAGACCCTGGGGCAACCGATCTTCTGGCACATTCCGTACGGCCGGGAGCTGCGTCGCAGCGCCCAGGTGGGCCGACCGGTGGTGGAGATGGCGCCGTCCAGCAAGATGGCGGAGAACTTCGAGGCCCTGGGACGGCTGATCAGCGGTGCGGTTCCCGAGCCGAAGGGGGGCCTGCTGAAGCGCCTGCGGCTGGCAAAAGAGAAACCGAGGGAGACGGAGAAGCCCGTGACCGCGCCGGCCCTGACAAGGGAGGAGACATGAGCAACTGGGGAAGCACATCGCCGCCGGATGACGGAACGGGGGCCGGTTGGAGCATACCGCAGGAGGCAGACTACTCGGAGATTGCCCACCAGGTTCATCAGCGCCTGCTGCAGGAGCTGGACCTGGCCGCCATCGCCAAGATGGAGCGCTCGCGCGCCCGCGAGGCGGTGGAGACAGCGGCCAGGAGCCTTCTGCCCACAGCCGCTCCCAGCCTGTACGGCGAGCAGAAGGAGTTGGTGGTGCAGAGGGTGGTGGACGAGGCGGTGGGCCTGGGCCCGCTGGAGCCGCTCCTGCGCGACCCCTCGATCTCCGAAGTGATGGTCAACGCGCCGAATGAGGTGTACTACGAGCGCGACGGCATCATATGCGAGTCCGATGCGCACTTCCACGACGCCGACCATATCATGCGGATCGTGGACCGCATCCTGGCGCCCCTGGGGAGGCGCATCGACGAGGCATCGCCATTTGTGGACGCTCGACTGCCGGACGGGTCACGGGTGAACGTCATCATTCCGCCGCTGATCCCACGCAGCCCCACCGTCACCATCCGCAAGTTCCGGCCGGACAAGTACACCATGGAGGATCTCGTCGCCAACGGCACCTTGAGCCAAGCCCTGGCGGCGTTCCTGGAGAGCTGCGTCCGCCTGCGTCTGAACACCATCATCTCGGGCGGCACCGGCACCGGTAAGACTACGCTGCTGAACGCGCTCTCCAGCTTCATCCCGGAACAGGAGCGCATCATCACCATAGAGGACCCGGTGGAGCTGAAGCTGCAGCAGAGGCACGTCATCTCCAGCGAGGCGCGCCCGCCAAACATCGAAGGCAAGAATGAGGTCACCCAACGGGACCTCTTTCGCAACAGTCTGCGCATGCGGCCGGACCGGATCATCGTCGGCGAGGCCCGTGGTGCGGAGGCCTTTGACATGCTCCAGGCGATGAACACAGGACACGAGGGCTCGCTGACGACCGTCCACGCCAACTCGCCCAGGGACGCCCTCTGGCGGATCGAGAACATGGTGCTCCTCGCTGGCCTCGACCTGCCCGTCCGCGCTATCCGCGAGCAGGTGGCTTCCGCCTTGCACTTGGTGATTCACCTCGCTCGCTTCCCTGATGGCCGGCGCCGCGTCACCCGTGTGAGCGAGGTCGCCGGGATGGAGGGCGACACGGTCACAATGCAGGACCTCTTCCGCTTCGAGCAGACGGAGATCGGTCAAGATGGCCGCATAGAGGGAGAGCTGAGGCCCACCGGCGTTGTTCCCACTTTCATGGACCTCTTCAGTCAAGCCAGCATCAACATGGACACGGACCTCCTTTCCAACCCAAGGTGGGCCTAGTATGCTGCCGGCCCTAGCTGCCGCCGTCTTCACCTTTCTCGCCATCATCTCGCTCATCGTCGGCGTGCGCTCTCTCTTCGAGAGACGCAGAGAGCCCGAGACCCGCGTAAGAGCCCTGACCAGGAGCGAGGCGAAGGGAGCGGCTTTCCGGCAGCCCTTGTTCCGCCGCGCTCCGTCCTCCATACCTGTGCTCAGGGCCATTCTCAGCGGTGTCTGGGGAGAGCGCCTGAGGTTCGATCTGGATCGCGCTAATCTAAGGCTTCGGCCCGGCGAGTACGTGGCCATGAGGCTGCTTCTGGCGGTGTTGTTGTTCCTAGCCGTGATGATCCCGCTGGGCGCGTGGCCGGGGTTGTTGCTCGGGATCCTGCTTGGTTTCCTGGGCTTCATGCTGCCCGCTCTCTACGTGCGCCGTCGCATCGCCAAGCGGACCGAAGCCATCACCGGGCAGCTATCTGAATTTCTCAGGTTAACGGCAAACGCCATGCGTGCCGGTTTCGCCCTCCCGCAAGCGCTGGAGGCCGGGGCGAGAGAGCTGCGCCCCCCCCTCTCTCAAGAGCTGGAGAGACTGCTCGTTGACACCAGGCTCGGAGCCAGGACGGACGATTCCCTGCGCGCGCTGGCGGAGAGGGTGGGCAGCTATGAGGTGCGGATGATGGTTGCGACCATTCTCGTCCAGCGCGCCACCGGGGGGAACCTGGCGGAGACTCTGGAGAAGGTGGCGGAGACGATAGAGGACCGGGAGCGCATCCGCGGCGAGGTTCGAACGTACACTGCGCAGCAGCGCCTTACCGGCAACATCCTGTCCGTGTACCCATTGCTGCTCGCTCTTCTGTTCACGGCCCTGCATCCCAGCCTCATGTCGCTCCTCTGGACAGAGCCAGCTGGCCTCGTCATGCTGAGCATCGCCGTTGTCCTGCAAGTGGCCGGGTTCTTCATCATTCGCCGCATCCTGGCGGTCGACTACTGAGCGACTACCATGCTGCTTAGCCTGCTCGCATCGACAGCCGCCTTCACCTCCCTGGTGCTGGCAGCGTACTGGGCCACTCACCGCTCCGCGCCCACGGCCGAGGCGCGCGTTCGCAGCCTGGCCTACGGAGGGGGGACTCGATCGAGCATCGACGGTTCGTTCGGTGAGCGTATGGTGGCACCGCGCCTGGAGGCTCTGGCCCGCGCCTTCCTTTCGATTTTGCCCGCAGGCATCATGGCACGGACGGAGAAGCGCCTGGAAGTCGGCGGCCAGCCCATGTCTGCGGGGGCGTTCTTCAGCCTTTGCCTCCTGCTGGCAGCAATCCTGCCGCTGGCGGGGTTGGGAGTAGCCTTTCTGATCTGGGGTGGCACCCTTTCAGCGGCTGTGATCCCCATCATGGCCTGCCTGGCCCTGCTCGGCGTGTCGGCGCCTTTTGGCTGGCTGCGGACGCTCGTCCGTCGCCGCCAACTCGCGATAAGGAAGCGGCTGGCCGACGCGCTGGACCTGCTGATGCTCTGCGTCGAGGCGGGTCTGGGGCTGGATGCCGCCTTCCGCCGCGTCTCGGAAGAGATGGAGGGTCCATTTGCCGAAGAGATCAGGCAGATGCTACGGGAAGTGAGTCTGGGGAAGCCCCGGCGTGAGGCCCTGCTGGAGATGGCGGCCCGCACCCAGATCCCGGAAGTGGGGGTAGTAGTGAACGCCGTCATCCAGTCCCAGCAGATGGGCAGCAGTCTAGCCCAGACGCTGCGATCTCAGTCCCAACTACTCAGGCTGCGCCGCCGGCAGCGGGCGGAGCAGGTGGCCCGCCAGGCCTCGGTGAAGATGGCGTTCCCCCTCGTGCTCTGCCTGATGCCTTCGCTTTTCATCGTTGTCCTTGGGCCCATCGCGATAAACCTCATCAAGGTCCTGAGTGAGTGAGCCCGCACGGATGGGCGAACTGCCCGCCTTACACACAACTCGTATCGCCGTCGGATGCTGATCCCCTCCCGTCCCCGTTGTGATAGACACCGACACCTCGTCGTCGCGGAAGTCGCTGAAGGCCTGCACACCTTCCCCACCTGGGCCAAGTGCGCGATGCCCTCCGTTGTGAGACGTACCCTACTTGACAATAGAATATGTGTTCTATACAATGGAGTATGAGGACCCCTCCATGCGTATCGCCTGCGTCCACATTCCTCGCTTCGCCGTCGAGGTCGAGCGGCAGCGCCGCAACGACGTGGCCACTCGCCTGATGCTTAGCCTTTGACGCGCTGGCGGAAATAGGCCCAGGTGCCCACGGTGACGATCGAATAGAAGGCCAGCAGGCTCAGCGCTGCTATGACCTTCCTCTCCGGGAGCGCGTGCAGGTAGGCGCCTTCCTGGTTCAAGAGCACATGCCAGAACAGGAAGGCTGCTGCTGCAAACATCAGGAACCACAGCAAGCGGTTCCATTGTGCGATCTTGGCCCCGTCCATGAAGCTGAGGGGGATCATGCTGAAGAACAACCCTTCCAGACCCCCCACGAACACGGCGACAGCCGCTCCCACGGGCAAGGCCGCCCACCCGGCGTCGGTTCCTTCTGTGACCTCCCGCAAAGGGATCACCAGAAGCCAGGCGATGATGCTGAGCGCCAGCAGGGCGATGGATGGGAAGAAGATGAGCTGCCCCGACTGCTTGCGGTCGAGAGCCGCGGGTGCCAGCAAGGTGTAGGAGGCGACAAATCCGAAGAGGAAGCCGGGCCGAAAGCCCACCAGGCGAGAAAGCAGCACGCTGACAGCGGCGATGGCCAAGGCCACCACGTACAGCTTCACCCCTGCCCTAAGCCTCAGGCGACGCGCGGTGAAGAGGACCTGTCCTCCCTTGTACGCGTAGGTGATGGCTCCCGCCCCCACAAGCAATGAAGCAAATAGAACCACGCCCTTGGTGTTGAGGCCGAAGTCCGGGCTCAGGAAGCCGTTGATGAGGCCTATCAGCACTAGTATCACGGCGGGCCCCGCCGCTTGCTGAACCCAGGGCTGACGCTCGGCCACCGCCTCATATCCCCGCCCAACGAGGCTGCCAAAGCGCTGCACGGGGGTAAAGTACCTCCCGACCCAGCCCTCGATCTCCCGCCGGTTTGCGTCCAGGGTCTGGTTGAAGAGGGTGGAGGTGAAGGCGAAAGCGAAGACGACGAGGAGGGTCAGGAAGATGTTGGTGCCTATCACATCGGGGTCGGTGGAGATCTCATCGGGGGCCGGCACCGACGCCACGAGCTCGGACTGCGGGGGACCGAGGTTTTCGAGATCGTCTTTGGACAGCCCTCCCCGGGCTGTGGGTGTGGGCGCAGGCGTTGGGGTGCGCTCAGGCGTGGGCGTGACGGGTCGGGGGGTAGGGGTCACGGGCCGAGCGGTGGGCGTGGGCGTGGGTGTGCGCGTGGGTGTGGATCTCGGCGTGGCGAGCGTGCGCCCCGTAGTGCCGGGCGTGGGCGTAGGCGTGGGCGTCTCACCAGGCAGCCCCGAGAAGGTGAGCGAGCCGACGATGGCATCGAAGCCCCTTTGGTCCCACTGGGCGACTGACTCGCCGGTCTGGAGAAGCAGGTCGATGTCGCCGGTGCGCTCCAAGCTGCCCCCTGCCAGCAGCCCAACGCGTGTCCCCTGAGCCACGGGCAGCACCACGATCAAGAACGTGGTGTAGCTTGCAGCGTCAACTGTGCGCACCCGCAGAGTGTAGCCTTCAAGCCCGCCTGCGGTTAGGTCGCCTTCCGCCAGGAGGGAATGGGGGTGGTTGCCCCAATGTTGCTCAACAATCTCGTGCGCCGCTTCTTTGGGCGTTCCTTCCGAGGAGAAGGAGGGCAACCACTCAATGAAGAACGATACCTGGGAGGGCCCGGAGGGATCGTTGACCACTGTCGGCCCGCCGGCCTGCGCCTGGTCCGAGCTCTGGTCGGTCACCGTGTAGTCGGCTGGAAGGTCGAAGCCGTAAACTACCTCGCCCATGCCTTCTACGGTCTGGGACAGCTCAACGTGGGGCCCCTGGGCGTGGGCCGCGGGGGCGGGCAGCAGTGCCAGGGCTGCCAGTAGTGGGGCGAGAAGCAGCAAGCACAAGCGTCCCGTCATGACCTTCGACACCTTTCGGCGCACCAAGCGCGATAGGATCGCCCCTGCGAAGACCGCGTCGCTGCAGGGCTCAAGCCCCACCTCTCGGCGAGCCATTTTGTTCATGACCATAAACCTGCGGCTTCCTAGAATCAATAGATGATGCCGCGGTTCATCCCGCGGGGTCGGAGAGTTCGCCCGCCAGCGGCGAGCCGGCTCCTCATAAGCCTCCCTGTTGGCTCACCCGATCGGGCTGCTACAATGGGGAGCGGGACGAACACCCCCAGGATTTCAGCTACGCGAAGGAGGTCACTACATGCGCGAGGCGGTAATTTGCAGCCCCCTACGAACCCCGATAGGTCGCTATGGCGGCAAGCTGCGTGAGGTGGATGCCCAGACCCTGGCGGAAATCATCGTTCAGGGCCTGCTCGAGAAGACAAAGCTGGACCCCAACGTTGTCGATGAGTGCGTATTCGGCCAGTGCTATCCCACGATGGAGAGCCCGGCCATAGGCCGAGTCGCTGCCCTGGCGGCCGGCCTGCCTGTTGAGGTGCCGGGTTCCCAGGTTGACCGCCGCTGCGGCTCCGGGCTCCTGGCTATCTGCATAGCGGCCATGCAGGTGCAAACAGGCGTGGCCGATGTAGTCATCGCCGGCGGCGTGGAGAGCATGAGCACCGCCTACTTCTACAACGCATCCATGCGCTGGGGCCCGAACCGTGGCGTCATCAACCTCGACGACGCCTTGAACAGGGGTCGGGTGACCGCTGGCAGCAGACGCTATCCTGTGCCAGGCGGGATGCTGGAGACGGCCGAGAACCTCCGCCGGCAGTACGCAATCCCTCGCCAGGAGCAGGACGAGTACGCCCTTCGCTCCCACCAGCGGGCCGTCGCGGCCTGGGACGCCGGCAAGTTCGCTGCCGAGATCGTGCCTGTACCGGTCAAAGGCAAGAACGGTGAGGCAGCGCTCTTCGATCAGGACGAGCATCCGCGACGCGATACGACTCTCGAGAAGCTCGCCTCGCTGCGTGCCGTGCTCGTCGCGCAAGACCCGGATGCCACGGTGACAGCCGGCAACGCCAGCGGCGAGAACGATGCGGCCGCCTGCTGCATCGTGACGTCGCCGGAAAAGGCAGCGGAGCTCGGCCTGAAGCCAATGGGCAAGCTGCGATCCTGGGCGGTGGCCGGAGTCCACCCGGCGTACATGGGTCTGGGCCCAGTGCCCGCAACGAAGAAGGCTCTTGAACGGGCCGGGCTCAGCCTGAGCGACATGGATCTGATCGAGCTGAACGAGGCGTTTGCTGCGCAGGTGCTGGCCTGTACGCGCGAGTGGGGATTCACCGGGCGCGACTTTGAGCGGATGAACGTCAACGGCTCCGGCGTAGCGCTCGGCCATCCCCTGGGGGCGACTGGCGCTCGAATCATGGCCACGCTGCTTCACGAGATGGAGCGGCGGAACGCCCAGTTCGGTCTGGAGACGATGTGCATCGGCGGCGGGCAGGGCATGGCGGCCGTCATCGAGCGCGTGGCATAGGGGTGGAGGGCTCTCGCCGCCTCGGTCGCGTTCGCCCTCATGCTTTTCTTTGTGTCGCTCACGCTGGGCCGCGAGTCTTCGAGGCCTCAGGAACCGTTATACAAAATGGCTCAGAGAGTATTGACAGGACCTGTGCGGGCGGCAGTAGAACAGGCCGGACAGGAGCAAGGGGTGGCGAAATGACGAAGCGGCTTATCCTCGGAGTCTTTCTGGCGGTGGCACTGGGCGTAGGCTCCTTCTTCGTCGCCTACCGGCTCTGGCCGGACGGCGGTCAGACAGAGGCCCAGCCTGACATCATAGCCGAGCGTGACCAGCTCACGCGGGAAGAAGCAGCCAAACCCCGGTTCGAAGGAGTGGTGAACGGCATCCGCCTGTACTCCCTGGACGCGGGCCCGGACGTTCAGCGCAAGGACGCCTGCTCCGACGCCAAGCCTGAAGAGGCCGAGGAACTCACCATGAGCGACGTTGCCGGCACGCCCATGGAGATCATCCCCACATACCTTCCCCCCGGCGCTGAAGAGGTGGCTCCCATGGAGCCGCCTGTGGCCTGCAAGGGCATAGTGGTTAACGTCCAGCGGTGGTGGGCCATGCGTGGCAAGGGGGACTTCTATGTCTCGCGCCGTCAGGGGGAGCAGGCTATCGCCAGCAACGCCTCGGCCGACCGGGTGTCGGCGGCAACCGTTGGCGGCAAACCGGCAGTGGTGGTGGCGCCCCTCGCGCCCGACGGCTTCGGCCAGTCGACGGTCATCGTCGCCGAGGATTTCGGCATCACCATCGTGTTCGCCGACGGCCTGCCGATCGAGGAGACGGTAAAGATAGCGGAGGGCCTCAAGTAGATGCGGGGGGCTCCTGGCGCTCTGGCACGCGAGCCGCATGAGCGTGAGAAAATGCTGACGAAAAGTGCGCAGAGGGTATTGACAGGGCAGCCGTGAGCCGGAGTAGAATGATGCCGATAGGGATAAGGGGTGTGCTGATATGAAGAGCTTTCTAGGACGATCGTCGGGTTCATGGAGTTGGCGGCTGGCCGCGGGTGTGGCTGGTATCCTCCTTGCCGCGGGCATTGCGCTGGGCGTTTACTTCGCCATCCAGGGCGGCGACGGCACCAGCGTGGCCCAGGAGCCTGACCAGCCCACGGCGACAGCGGGGCAAGGAGACTTCGTCGAGAGGTTGGAGCAGACTCTGGAGGCGGACAGGGCCAAGCCGCGCTTCAGGGGCGAGCTGGGCGACTTCGTGATCGTCGATCCGAATACCAGCAACCACTATCCGTGTCCCGAGGGCGCTCAGCCTGCGACTAACGTCGAGCAGTCTGAGCTCTACTTCAACCTTCCCGGTGCGGTCATAGACATGGGAACCTCCGGCTCCTGCCAGGGCATCTTCACCAGTATTACTGCCTTATTTCCGGGCGCGCCAAGCGAGACTATCGTTGGCCGCGGCTACTTCCTCGCTCCCAGGCTGGAGCTGAACGCCGAAGCTCCCGCGGACCGGCTGAAGCTGATCACCGTCGGTGGCAAGCCTGCCCTGGCGGAGGTGCCCATCCCGGATTGTACGCTCTGCCCTGGCCAGGTTGTGGTCATCGAGCGTTTCCCCACCGAGGCGGCCCCGGGAATATTCACCTGGGCCCGTACCATCAACGACCTGGACAAGGCCATAGCGCTCGTCGAGCAGATCATGGGGGTGCAGCAATAGCACTGTTTCGGCGCGCGCTAGAGCTCCTTCTCGCCCTCGTCGCGGTCGGCGCGGTCTGCGCATCGGACCGGGGCTCGGATCCCTCGACGCTGCAGGCGTCGCCCGGAGTCGGGAACGTCGACGTCTACTGGATGTCCGGCGTGACCCAGAACAGCAGGGCCTGCGTCGGCTCCCGGGGCCTGCACGACAACAACGCCTACGACCTCATTGCGGACGACTCCGGGCCGTGCTCCGGGCCGGAGTCCAAACCAGTGAACCTGAGGACAATTGGGTACTCGTCTGTCACCCACGTGACCCTAATTGCCTTAATCGTGTCGGGCGAGTATCCGGGTGGTTGTGACTACATTGAAGCTCAAACCACGCAGGAGCCCGGGTACGAATCGCGGGGCACCTATCGCTACTTCCACGCGCGCGTCCAGGGTCCCGACAATTATCTGATCTACATCACGGCAGGGCGTGCTTGGCCCACAACGGACATCCCGATGGGTTCCACCACCTACGACAGCAACTGCTGCAGCAGCACCGGTATCTGCTGGGACGGCTATCACACCCATCAGGATGCCGTTAGCGCTCCCTCCGCCCCCAACCTTAGCCTGCCCGTCAACGACGACATCCCCCTGTGGTCCTCAGACTACTACATCCACAAGTGGACTTACCCCCTGCCGGATACAGACGGCGACGACTTCGACGATGAGACCGAGTTCTACCTCGGCACCGACGCCTACGACAACTGCCCCGACGGCTCCTGGGACGACGCCTGGCCGCTGGATATCAACAAGGACCGGGGCATCACCGTCGTCGGCGACGTCTATAAATTCAGCGGTCACATCGGAGCCACGCCTGGCAGCCCCAACTGGTGGCAGCGGCTGGACCTCAACACCGACGGCGCCATCACCATGGCCGATGTCTTCCTGTACGCGGGCAAGATCAACACCACCTGCCTGTAGGCGCCGCTACCCCAGCCTAGCCAGCGTTCGCTTGCCGCCCCGCCTCGCCTTTGACAAAGCCCCCGCTCCCGCCTACACTGTGGCGGGGATTGGGCGGTTGAACGTTGCCGTTGGCTCGTAGGAGGTCGCGACATGATTCTCACACCGTTTCGGCTCGTGCTGGGGGCGGTCGGCATTGTTGTGGGAGGAGCGGCGTTGGTGGTTGTTCTCACTGCGGCGGCGGCCTTCGTGGGCAGCCCCGGTGGGTGCGACAGCGGCGGCCGCGAGGTGCAGACCAGCGACGCCCTGGCCCAGCAATTCCAGGGCAAGCTAGACGTATTCAACGACCAGTTGGATGCGGGGCAGCCGGCCTCGTTCACCTTTGACGAGAGCGAGGCCACATCGCGGGGGCGTCAGTTCCTGGATGACGAGAACGCCCCCATCAACGACCTGAAGGTGTGCTTCAACCCCGACGGGCCGTCGGCCTCGGGGAATCTCAGCGCCGTGCTGGGCCTCGACGTGAGCGTGAAGGTCTCCGGCCACGTCGATTTCAGCGGCGAGCATCCCCATGTCTCCGACCTCGACATTGACGTCGGAGGCGCGCCCGGATTCATCACCGGCAACTTCAAGGGGGTCGTGGAAGGCGTGATCAACGACCAACTGGCGCACATCGACACCGCGCATCAGCTTTCGATAACCTTCGGCGAGGGCACAGCCACCCTGAGCGGCCAACCCTGAGCCATCAAGGGCTCCCGGTCGAAAGCCCCTGATAGCGCCCCAGGGCCATGAGGGGGAAGTAGTCGCGGTACATGTGGTAGTTGATGAAGAAATCGCGCGGGAAGCCTGTGCCGGTGAAGTATGGCTCCTGCCAGGAGCCGTCCCCTGCTTGGGTCGCCAGCAGATAGTTGACGCCTCGCAACCCGGCCTCGCTGGCTCCCTGACCGCCAGCCAATAGAGCGAGGAGGGCCCACGCCGTCTGGGAGGCGGTGCTGGCGCCCTTGCCTCGCAGGCCTGGGTCGGCGTAGGAAGCGCAGGTCTCGCCCCAGCCGCCGTCCTCGTTCTGGTGCTCTTTCAGCCAGCGCACAGCCCTGCGCACGTAGTCCTGCCCCATGTCCTCGCCGACGGCTTGTAGGGCTGGCAGGACTGCCCCCGTGCCATAGACGTAGTTCACTCCCCAGCGGCCGAACCAGCAGCCGTCGGGCTGCTGCTCGCGCCGCAGGTAAGCGAGGGCGCGGCGAACAGGCGGGAAGGTCTTCTCGTAGCCCAGCCGTCCCAGGATCTCCACGATGTGGGCGGTGACATCCTCGCTGGGAGGATCGATGACCTCGCCGAAGTCGCAGAAGGGGATGTGAGTGATGAAACGCCTGGTGTTGTCGACGTCGAAGGAACCCCAGCCACCGTTCTTGCTTTGCATGCTCAGGAGCCACTGAAAGCCCCGCTCCAGGGCTTGGGCCTTTTCGTCCTCTTCGGGGATTCGGGTGCGCAGGAGGGCGATCATCACCTCGGCCGTGTCGTCGGTGTCAGGGTAGAGGTCGTTGGCGAACTCGAAGGCCCAGCCGCCGGGCGGGCCCTTGCGGTTCTTCACCTGCCAGTCGCCGCCGCTGAGGATCTGTTCCTTCAGCAGCCAGCGGGCAGCTTTGACCAGCGCCGGATCATTCGGCGGCAGGCCCGTGTCGAGCAGGGCGTTCATGGCCAGGCAGGTGTCCCAGAGGGGGGAGAGGCAGGCTTGAGGGCTGAAGGTCTCCTCATCCTCAATGGCGAAGCCCTCGAAGCCCTGAAGGCCTTTGGCCATCACCGGGTGGTCCAGCGGGTAGCCCAGGAGCTTGAGGGCGATGAGGGAGTAAACCCACGGCGGCTGGATGCCGCCCCAACTGCCGTCGGCCTCCTGATGTTCGATGATCCACCTCTCGGCAGCGAGGGTGGCCCGGCGGCGGAAAGGCTTCCAGCCCCAGCGTTCACAGAGACGAAAGAGTCTGTCCACAGTGAGGAAGAAGGTCTTCCAGCTCAGGAGCTTGGAGCTCTTGGGGAGGGAATAGTCCACCTGGTCGCGAGGGGCAGGATATAGCTCATCGATGCGGGCCTCGCTGGGGATGGGGCAAACGGGGCGTCGGGTGAGGATGACGAGCATAGGGACGATGGTGGCCCGTGCCCAGGAGGCGAACTCATAGATGTTGATGGGGAACCAGGAGGGCAGGAGCATGAGCTCTGGTGGCAGGATGGGCACGCCTCGCCAGTCCCACTGGCCGAATAGGGCCAGCCAGATCTTGGTGAAGATGCGGACCCTCGGCACGCCACCACGCGCGAGGACGAACTGGCGGGCCTTGGCCATGGCCGGCTCGTCGGGGGAGACGCCGGCCAGCTTGAGGGCGAAGTAGGCCTCCACGGTGGCGTTGAGATCGCTGGGGCCGCCGTAGTATATGCTCCAGGTGCCGTCGGGGAGCTGCTGGCGGCGCAGGTAGCTGACGATCTTGTCCCAGCGGCGCCGGTCGGCCGTACCCAGGAAGTGACTCAGCAGCAGGTATTCAGCGGCCATGCAGACATTGGTCTCCAGCTCGCCCCACCAATAGCCCTCGGGGTATTGGATGCTGAGCAGGTGGTTCCGCGCGCGCTGGATGGCCAGCCCCAAGGCTTCAGAGATATCGGCGGTGTCCTTGCCAAGGGCGATCTTTGGCTGGGTCTCTCTCATTGCTGTCTCCCAGGCGAATGCGAAGCGCCGAAGGCATCCAGGAAGGCTTCGGCGAAGACGGCCAGCCTCTGGCTCGCCCGGCGGCCCCTGGCGGCCAGGCGGATCAAGACTGGTGCCGCCCGTGGTCGCGAGAGGAACTGACCCAGGGCTCGATCCCTGACGACGGCTCCACTCTCGTCGATCACGTTCGCCAGGTCGGGCAGGCGGTCGCTGGCTTCATCCAGGACGGCTCGCACGATCAAGAAGGGGATGCCTCTATCGGCGGCAACGCGGCCCACCCAGTAGCTCTCCATCTCCACCACCTCGACCGACAGACTGTCTCCGATTCGCTGCTTGACTTCAGGCTGGCTGACCACCTGGGGGACGGTGAGAGAGGCGCCCTCACGGAAGGCCAGTCTCCTTTGGCGAGCGGCCGCCACGGCCAGTTCCACCATCGCAGGGTCGCAGGCCAGCGGGTTGGGCGCCGCCAGCGGCCCCTCATCGGGGGGCTCCTCCAGGGCATATACCTGGCGGGCGATGACCAGATGGCCCGCCCGAAGCTCGCCCACTACGGAGCCGGCGAAGCCAATCGACAGGATAGCCTCTGGCTTGCAGCGCCGTATCAGAACGGCGGTGGCCTCCTGCGCGCGGGCACGGCCCATCCCCGTCCGCACCAGCAGGACCTGCGCTCCAGCGAGCGTCCCTTCGCTCATGACTGGCCAAGGGGGCGAGGGGAAACGCCTGGCCCTGGCTTTTCTCTCCAGGGCCGATAGCTCGGCGTCCAGGGCGGCGACGATAGCGATCAACGTCTGCCTCCTACCTCGGGGACAAGAGCACTCGCCTCGCCAGTTCCCAAGCCGCTGCCGGCTTGTCCAGGGCCTCCAGGATCGCCGAGCCCTCGTAGCCGCAGTGCATCATGCAACTGGCGCAGCGGGGGTCTCGGCCGAAGCCGTAGCTGTGCCAGGGGGTGCGTCGCATGAGGTCAGCGAAGGTGCCCGCGTGCTGGTCGGCGATGAGATAGCAGGGTTGGCGCCAGCCCAGGGGCGTCCGGGTGGGAACCGTCCACGGGCTGCACTGGTAGTGGCGCTTGCCCTGAAGGAAATCAAGATAGAAGGGGTTGTTGTAGAAGCGGGTGCCGTTTCGGCATCCTGCAAAGATGGACTGGAAGAACTCGACGGCCTGCTGGCGGGCCAGGAAGATGTCCTTCGTAGCGACCTCCTCGAATTGGAACGCTGGCGAGACCATGATCCCCTCGACGCCCATCCTGGTGAGCATGGCGAACAGCGCCTGAAACTCCCGCGGTTGGATGCCGTTGTAGAGGGTGGTGTTGGTGCAGACTCGGAAGCCTGCCTGGCGCGCCAGCCGAATAGCGGTGACAGCCGCGTCGTAGACTCCCCGCCGGCCCACCGAGCGGTCATGGGTCTCGCGCAGGCCGTCGAGATGGACGACAAAGGCAAGGTAAGGAGAGGGGCTCAAGCTTGTCAACGCTCGCTTTACGAGGAGGGCATTGGTGCACAGGTAGACGAAGCGCTTCCGGCGGATGATGCTTTCCACGATTCGGTCGATATCGGGATGCATCAGGGGCTCGCCGCCAGCGATAGAGACGACCGGTGCGCCGCACTCCTCCACAGCGGTCAGGCACTCCTCCACCGTCATCATCCGGTCGATGACCGGCGCGTACTCTCGAATACGGCCGCAGCCCTCGCAGGCCAGATTGCACTTCTCCAGGGGCTCGAGGATCATGGTGAGGGGAAAGCGGCGGCGCCCGCGAATCCTGTTCTCGACAAGGTAGCCGGTCAGCTTCAGAGCTAGCCCCACAGGTTGTCCGGCCATGCAACTCCCCTCGCCGTCGGCGGGTTCGCCACGCTCCTAGAATTCGCGCTCCAAAAGGAACTTGGCCATCGCCTCGAACTCGCGCCGGGCTTCCGGCTCTATGTCTGCCAGCGCCAGCTCCGCCAGAGCTTGCTCCATACGCTCTTGGGCCATCTGCTGGCAGTAGTCGTAGGCCCGGTGGCCGTCCAAGATCTGGAGCACGATGCCTACATCCGCATCACCTGGCGCCCCCTGGCTGTAGATCCGGAGCAACTGCTCCCGCTCCTCAGCCTGGGCCACGGCCATAGCGTAGACCACCGGCAGCGACTTCTTGCGGCGGCGGATATCGGCCGCGACTGGCTTGCCGGTGACATCGGCAGCGCCCCAGACGCCCAGGATGTCATCGCGAATCTGGAAGGCCAGGCCGAGGAGGTGGCCGCAGCGGGCGAACCGTTTCACCTGCGGCTCGTCATCGGTGGCCACGAGGGCGCCCAGGTGAAGGGAGGCTCCCAGGAGAGCGCCAGTCTTCCTGGCGATCATGTCCAGGTATGCCTCCACACTCACCTCTCGCCTGTCTTCGAAGCCGATATCCAGGCATTGTCCTTCGATCATCGTCAGGCAGGCCTCGTCCAGCACGCGGCAGGCCTCCATGACCTTGCCCGGGGCCACGCCTCGCTCCTCCAATCGCAGCATGGCAAGACGGCCGAGGATCAGCAGGCTATCGCCCGCATTGATGGCCTGGGGCTGGCCCCACAGGCTCCAAACAGTCGGTCGATGGCGCCGCTCCCGGTCGCCATCCTGGATGTCGTCATGCACGAGGGAGAAGTTGTGCACCAGGTCCAGGGCGGCGGCCGCCGGCAGGGCGGTTCGCCAGTCACCGCCCAGTGCCTGGCAGGCCCAGAGACAGAGGGTGGGACGGAGAGCTTTCCCCGCGCCCTCGGCCAGGGGGCGGCCCTGATCGTCCTCCCAGCCAAGGTGGTAGCGCATCATGCGATAGAGGAGCGCCGGGCTGCCCTCCGGCAGGGCCGATCGGAGATACTCCCCCAGCTCGATGCGATAACGGGCGAAGACGCTGGGCAGTTCCACCCTACTCTCCCACCATCTGAACCACGACCTCTCGCTCTCGGCCCCGGTCGAGCTCCACCAGGAAGAGGCGTTGCCACTGCCCCAGGAAGAGCTGGCCAGCGACGATGGGGATGGCTTCGCTCGCTCCCAGGAGGAGCTGCTGGCAATGGGAATGGCCGTTGGGCTGCTCGACGTCGCTCATGTTGGCGGTGCGGCGGCTGAAGTCATTGTGGTTGTAGTAGGCATGGGTGGGAGCGACCTTCTTCAGGAAGTGCTCCATGTCACGCAAGAGCATGGGCTCGTTCTCGTTGATGCGAATGGCTGCTGTCGTGTGGCGGGTGAAGACGATGGCGAACCCGTTCCGGATGGTCGACTCTTGGACGAGGCCGGCGACCCCAGCGGTGATGTCGATGAACTGGGGCCCCTTGTCCGTGCGAACCATAAGGCTGCGCAAGGAAAACTTCACACCCGGCAAGCCCCCGCGCTGTTCGCTCACCGCTCTTTGGCGCAGGTTGGCTAGCTCCTGGAGGTGCTGCACAACCTGGTCGATGGACTCGTCGGGGGTGGAAGCGCCGGCGGTCACCCCGACCGAGTCTTTGCCCACCAGCCAGGCAGGGTCGATCTCGGCAGCCGTCTCCACCTGACGGGTATCCACGCCCGTATTGGCGCAGGTATCGGCCAGCTTGCGCGTGTTGGCGCTGTTCCTGCCCCCGACAACGATGAGGAGGTCGCATTCCTTGGCCAGCTCGCGTGCGGCCTGGTAACGCTCCTCGGTCTCGGGACAGGTGGTGTTGATGACCCGCAGTTCGTTCATGCAGCCGATGTGTTTGGTCATGAACTTGGCCACAAAGGCAGTGAAGGATTCCTCGCTCTTGGTAGTCTGGGAGAGGAGGGCCACCTTGCGTCGGCGAATCGCCAGCGGCGCCTCCGGGTTCTGCAGGGCAGAGCCATCGCCATTGGTCCAGGCCAGGACAGCCTGCACCTCGGGGTGATCCTCGTCACCGTAGATCAATACCTGGAAGCCGTCGGCCTGCAGGTGCTGGGCCATCTTCTGCAACTTGCGCACGATGGGACAGGTGGCATCGATCAGGCGGAGCCCTCGCGCCGAAGCTTCTTGCATCACTTCGGGTCTGGCGCCATGGGCGGTGATGGCGACGGTGGCGTTCGCGACATGCTCCAGCCCATTCACTACGTCAACGCCCTTGGTAGCGAGGCGTTTGACCACCTCCGGATTGTGCACTATTGAGCCCAAGCTGTCGATGGGCCCGTACTCTTCCACTCCTCGCTCCACTATCTCGATAGCTCGGCGCACTCCGAAGCAGAACCCTAGGGCTTTGGCTTTCTTGATCTTCATGCCTTGCTCCTAATGGATGACGGATGAAGATTGCTTGTCGACCGGGCTTGAGTAGGGGTCCCGAAGGTCTGTCGACCACCTCCTTTCTGCACGGCTCGAGGCGCGAGGCGAAGTATCTCTCTGGCACAGGCAAGCCCGCTCCGCACGGCCCCCTCCATGGTGGCCGGCCATCCCGTAGCCGTCCAATCGCCAGCCAGGAAGAGGTTTTCGATGGGCGTACGGCAGGGGAGCCGGTATTTGGCGGAGCCTGGCACGGCAGCGAAGGTGGCCTGTCGCTGCTTCACCACTAGGCAGCGCTCTACCCGTGCCTGGCGAGCCTTGGGGAAGAGCCGGCGCAGCTCGCTGGTGAAGCGCTCGCTGAGCTCTTCCTTGGGTAGGTCGATGTAGCGTCGTGCCCCACTGAGGGAGATGTCCAAGTACTGGCCGTCGCCGGCCAGATGCCACATTTTGCTCTTGTTGAACACCCATTGCGCCTCGCTGTTGATGAAGGCGGCGAAGTCGAGATCCATGACCGGCCGATCATACCAGAGGTGGATACTGACGATGGGGCTAATGGTGAGCTTGCTCGCCCGTCGGAAGAAGGGATCGCTGCGAAGACCGGGCGGCATGACGGTGAGGAGCATCTGGGGGGGCACTGCGCAGACGTAGCACTCCCCCCGCAGGATGCTGCCGTTGGCGAGCCTGGCGCCCCCAATGCGCTTCCCCTCCAGCAGGAGCTCTTCCATCTTCTGGCCCAGGAGGACACAACCACCTCGCTCCTCAATGTAGCGGCGGGCCTCCGTGCCGATGAGGCTGGTGAGCCCCACCGCGGCGTAGCCAATGTTGGCCCCGTCCGCCCGCTTCAAGAAACCCTCCTGAAAGACCATCATCGCCAGGTCGGCGCTAACCCTTCGGATGTCGTCGTTGAGGGCAGCGCGAACGAACAGGTTCCAGAAGCGGTCGATGGCCGCCTCGCTCTGACCGTGGTCCTTCAGCCAACGATAGAAGCTGATGGAATCGAGTTCTTTGTTCTTTGTCCGGTCGGTGAAAAGGATAGAGAGCATGGCGTAGACCGCTCGCACCCTGTCGAGGGGCGAGAGGTGGCGGAAGCGCAGGAAGGAGGGCAGGAGATGGAAGGGGGCGGGCAGGGAAGAGCCCTCCAGGGTGCAAGCCCCCGTGCGAGGGTCGATGACGGTCACCTGCAATCGCTTCTGGAGGCGGGTCTTCTGCCATACGCCTAGCTTCTGGAGGAAACGGATGTAGTAAGTGCAGCACTTCAGGAACACGTGCTGGCCATTGTCTACCTCTCCTCGTCCCTGGGGGTCGGAGAAGGAGCAGGCGCGACCGCCCAGGGAGGACCGCCGCTCGACGAGGCCGACCTTGCACCCATGCTCCGACAGCTCACAGGCCGCCGCCAGGCCGGCCAGGCCGCCGCCGATGACGATTGCCTGCAGTCTCTCCTCGGTCACGCCACCAGGCTCCGAACAAGCTCGCGGCCAGCCAAGGCCAGCTTCTGGCTGCCACTCAGGCTCACTCTCTCTCGCAACACAGCGAATGGCTGAGCCTCCACACGCTGCAGGATCGTGCTGTAGATGCCCTGGAGAACGGCTGCGCAGGCGCGGGAGCGGCGCGGGAGGAGAGGCAGCAGCTTTCGCCCCTGCTCCAGGTACTGCCGTGCTCGCTTCACCTGGAACTGCACGAGGCGCAGGAACGCTTCATTGGCGACGCCGTTCAAGATGTCCGCTTCGGAATAACGGAAGCGCTCCATTTCATCCTGGGGAACGTAGATGCGGCCCCTCTGAGCGTCCTCGCGGATATCCCGCAGGATGTTTGTGAGCTGTAGGGCAATGCCCAGGTCTTCAGCGTGCTGGCGGGCCTGCTGGCCGTCGCGGTAGCCGAAGATCTCGATGCAGATGAGGCCCACAGTGGAGGCGACGCCGTAGCAGTAGCGACGCAGGTCGGCGAACGTGGGGTAGCGGCGCACGGTCAGGTCCATCTCCACGCCGTCGATTAGCTGCCAGAAGTACTCAGGCGGGACACGGTATCGGCGGATGGTATCTTGCAGGGCCAGGAAGATAGGGTCGGAGGGACGGCCGTGCAGGCATTGCTCCAATCGGCGACGATATTCGGCCAGTTGTCGGATCTTCTCCTCCGGCTCCAGGTCGTCGTCCGCAATGTCGTCGCAGCGGCGGGCGAAGGCGTAGCTGGCGTAGATAGCCTGTCTCTTTGCAGGCGGCAGGAGAATGAAGCCGTAGTAGAAGTTCTTTGCTTCCTGCTTGGCTAGCTCTTGGCAGTATCGGTAGGCCTCCGGCAATGAGCTTTCCACGGCTCACCTCCCTCAGCGCTTCACCTCTGGGCGGCTCGGCAGGAGGCCGCGGGCAAAGAGGGCAGCCTTCTGCCAGCGCGAGAGCCGCGGCCGGCGACGGAAGACGTCGTAGCCGTTCGTCTCGATAGCCTCCAGGACAGATAGGCCGCCCAAGCTGAACAGCTTGATGTCCACCTTCAGACGGCCATTCACCATGTCCAGGAGTCCCAGCCCTCTGGCGAACAACTCCCTTGTGCGGCCGACCTCGAACGCCACAAGAGCACGGAAGCTATCGTTTACGATAGCGTGCTCCAGCTCCTCTTCGGAGTAGCCAAAGCGGGCCATATCTTCCTGTGGTATGTACACCCGGCCCTTACCCAGATCGACAGCGATGTCCTGCCAGAAGTTGGTGAGTTGCAGGGCGGTACAGGTGGCATCGGCGAGACCCTGGCGCTCAGCGTCCGCATAGCCGAATAGGTAGAGGAACAGGTGGCCAACGGGGTTGGCGGAGTGATCACAGTAGTGAAGGAGTTCCTCAAAGGTGCGATAGTGGCTTATCCGCTGGTCGATGCGGTTGGCCTCGATGAGCTTCAGGAAGGGCTCTGGCGGGATGGCAAAGCAGCGAATGGTCTCCCGAAGGGCCACGAAGATGGGATGGCGGGGCGTCGAGTGGTAGCAGCGCTCCAGCTCCGCCTGCCAGTCGTCCAGCAACCTCAGCCGGTCGGCCGGCGCTTCATCGCCCAGGTCGTCCACGTGGCGGCAGAAGGCGTAGACAGCATAGACATGCCGGCGGAGCGCTCTGGGAAGAAGCCAGGAGGCCACGGTGAAGTTCTCGTAGTGGCTCAGAGCGACCCGCTGGCAGTAGACATGTGCCTCGGCAGGGGTGTAAGCGTTCGCCGGCTGCCGTTCCACCCGTTGCCTCCTCCTGGGCGGCCAAGAGACCCGCATGCCACCCGTCCGGCGGCCGAATGGCGGATATGAACGATTCGACTCTTCGGGCGAAAGCGGGGAGGAACTCCGGGCGTCTCTGGGAGGTGCTTCGGGGATTACACCGACAATACAATAACGATAGCTAGTGATTCTGCCTCTATAGCACCCCAGGACGGACCCGACCCTTTCCGCCTCTGCTCGATCCGTGCGACGGGCAGCAAAATGCTAAGTTACCTGTACAATCCCTCCCTTCCTCTTCCTTGGGCAACATCTTATCGCTAGTCGGGCTGTTGTCAATAGAAGAGCGTTGCCAGAAATCTCTGGGATGCTCGACGCCTGTTGCCTGCCAAAATCCCGTCCGTCCCTTCGCAGCGCTGGCGCAGGTCGGGGTTAAGCGGCCGTCAACTGTTCACCAGAGAATGGCCGAACGTGTCCGACAAGCGCTCACGACATACAGTCACGCATCTTCTGCACTTCGACCGCAAACATGTCCGTCGGCGCTTTGTCCGTGCTGCGCGTCCGGCCAGTCGACAGGTCGTCCACGCTCATGCGCCCATGCATGGCTAGTTGGAAGGGGCGTTCATTCATGAGGTGGACCCGCTCGCCTTCGCCCTCGACTCTCGCGCGGCGGCGCCGAATATGCCCTTCGTGAGCGTCGCCGTCTCTTGGGAGACCCTCGTCCCGTAGATCTCCGCGCGCAGCTCGTGCACCTTTGGGTTGTCGGGCTCGGCGGCCGCCGCCCACTCGATAACGTGACAGCCAAGGCGCAGGTTCCCCTGCTCCATCAAGGTGCGCGCCCGCTTCATCAGGGCGGATACTCCACCGGCGAAGGCGACTATCTGCGCCGCCTGCTCCGCCTCCGGCGCCGGCTTCACATGCGACGGGTTGAAGTCATACCAGCCGCCGTACAGCCGCCAGATGTTCCTCACTATGTACTCCGGCTCGTCGTAAACGGGCTGCAGGAAGGGGCGGTCCTTGAGGTGCGCCGGCGGTTTGACAGTTTGAACGATGGCATCGAGCGTTGCGCCTTCGTTCATCAGCGCCACCGTCTGATCGTTCAGCGACTGCAGGAACTCCGCCGTGTCGAGCAGGATCTGGCGTACCCTGTCCTGGCCGACGACGATGATCCCGTGCCCGGGCGATAGCACCTCCGCATTGAGCGTCGCCATCTTGCGCAGCGCCTCCGCCCACTCGGCGCAGTAGCGCTGCACCTTCTGCGGGTTGCCAGCATTTGGCACCGCCCAGATGATAAGGTCGCCTGGGCAGAGCACCTTGCGCTGCGGCACCCACACCCACGTATGGTCGTCCGTCTCACCTCGTGCGTGGTACAGCTCGAAGCTGACGTCACCGCTCGTGAGCACCATCGACTTGTCATACGTCACATCGGGGTAGATATACGAGGTCGGCCACTCGATGTCGAGGCCGAACTGACGGCTGTTGATTATCGCGTTGTACCCGGCGGTCAGCACGTAGCGATCAAACCGCGCCGCCACCGCCTCATGGCCGACAACTCGCGGCGGCTGCCATCCCTTCTCCTTCGCCTCTTCGGCGAACGGTGGCACTCCGAACACGTGGTCCACGTGGCCGTGCGTGTAGACGGCCGTATCAAGGCGGGACTTTGACCACCCGCGAATCGCCTCGTACGTCTGGGCTTGATTGAAGAAGGCGCCGGTGTCGATGAGGACGAGGCCCGCATCCGTGTCAAAGGCGGTTACGTTGGCGAAGGAGCGGTAGAATATTGTCCGATCGGCTATCTCCTCGATGTCGCCCAAGTCGGATGTGAACGGATGGTGCTCATAGGTTGTGATTTCGCCCGTCCACAGCTTCTCTGCCAACTCTCTTACCGAACCTATACGGCCCGGCGTTCCCGAAACGGACGGCCGTGTTGTCGGCGACGCAGGAGAAGGCTGGACTGTCGGTGACGCAGGGGTAGGCTGGGCTGTCCCCTTCGCCGCCTCCTCCTCTTCTCCGCACGCCACCAGTCCCACACTCGCCGCCCCAATAGCGAGGGCCCCTAGCTGTAGGAGTTCCCGTCGCGAGACCCGGGTCCACAATAACCCTTGGTTTTCGCCCGAGGCTTTCATGAGCGCCCCCTTCTAAGCTACCGGCCGATCCTAGCCACCCCTATGCCCCTGGATGAGCCCAATTGTTGATGCGTTGGCGGAGAATGTCAACAAGACAGGCTCCTCTTGGCGGCCGACGCGCCTTGTCCCGCGAAACCCCGTGCAGAGCGAATCATTGCTCCAACTCATTCCTCAGAACGATGCGCTCGATGGCCCTCTCTGGGCGGGGCAACCGCATGGCCAAGATGCGCGCCAGCGGCGGCGCCACCCCCTTGCGGCCTCCTTGCCCCACTAGCTGCCCCTCGCTACAATCAGGTGCAGGCTGGCAGGAGGCGCGATGATGATCGAGCAGTCGCTGTTCTTTGGTGACACGACGATACAGGTGAGCCTTCCCGACCGCACCCGACTGGTGGGTGGCGACGGCGGGGCACCCCGTCTGGAGCCGGTGGCAGACCAAGAGGCGGCCGTTCGCGCTGCCCTGGCACAGCCGCTCGGCCTGCCCCGCGTCGGCCAGATGGTTCGGCCTGGGGCGCGGGTGCTTATTGCCTTCGACGATCCGACAGCGCCGTCGTTTGGGCCCATCAGGCGATTGGCCATCGAGGCGATCCTGGAGGAGCTGGCGGAGGCCGGCGTGCCGGAGGAGAACGTCTCGCTCGTTTGCGCCAATGGGCTTCACCGCAGGTGGACGCACCAGGAGCTGGCCTCGATCCTGGGGCAGGAGTTGGTGCAGCGCTTCGGGTCGCGTCTGACCTGCCACGATGCCGAGGATCCGGATGGCCTCGTGTATCTGGGGACAACGCCCAATGGGTATGATGTCGAGGTTCACCGCCTGGTGATGGAATCGGACCTGACTGTGTACATTAACGCCGTCTGCTACCTGGGCTTCAATGGCGGCTGGAAGTCCGTCTGCGTTGGTTTGTCCACCTGGCGCTCCATTCGCTGGACGCACACCCCGGACGGCATGACGATGTCTGTGCGGGGCAACCGCATGCACGACGTCTTCGATGAGATGGGCCAGCATCTGGAGCCCAAGCTAGGCCGCCGCGTGTTCAAGGTGGAGACGTTGCTGGCCAATATGGCGACCATCGGCCGGGTGTTTGCGGGCGGCGTGAACGAGACGCGGGCCGCCGCGCTCGAGGTGCAGTCTTCGCTGTATCAGCCGCGGCGCGCCGCAGCCGACCCCGCCGACGTGGTGATCTACGGCCTTCCAGCCTGGAGCCCATATGCCACATTCGCTCGCATGAACCCCATCCTAACCCTGATCTCTTCCGGGCTTGGCTACCTGGGGGGCTACATCGAGGCTCTGGGCAAGGCAGGCTGCTCGGTGATCATGGCCACGCCCTGCCCCGAGGACTGGGACCTGGAGCACCATCCCTCGTACCCGGAGGTGTGGAGCCGGGTGCTGCCGCAGACCCTCGACCCGTACGAGATCACCGCTCGCTTCATGGATGAGTTCGCCGGTCGAGCCGACTACATCGAGCGCTACCGCAACGGCTACGCCTTCCACCCAGTGCATGGGATACTGGCGACGCATCCCCTGAAGCGCCTGCGACACGCCGCTCGCGTGTTCGTGGCCGGAGCGCGGGACCCGGCGGTGCCACGACACCTGGGCTTCATCCCGACCGCCAGCGTCGAGGAGGCCGTAGCCGAGGCAGAGCGAATCCACGGCCGCGACTGCTCCATCGTCTGCATCAAGCAGTTCGTGGGCATGTAGGCCGCTGCTCCCCAAAATGATGGGCGTAGCCGGCGGCTACACCTCGCCAAGCAGGGCTTCCGCCATCTCGATGTGCCTGGGCATGCCGATGCGGCGATACATGGCGATGGCTTCCGTGAGCAGCTCGCGGGCCTTCTCGCGGTCGCCGGGGGCGTCGCGGTCGATGAGCATGCGGGCGTACCAGCGCCGCACCTCCGGCTGCTCCATAACGACCGGCCACTCGTGCGTCTGGCGCAGGGCCGTCTGGTAGTGCTCCTGCGCCTTGCCCCACTGCTCTCCGGCAGCCGCCGCCATGCCGGCCACGGCCTGAAATAGCTTGTTGCCAGCCCAGCTCATAAGGGCGCCAGTATCGATGGCTTCCAAGACCAAGGGGTAGAGCTTGGAGGCCTCGTTCCGTTCACCGAGAACGGCCAGCCCCTCGACCACCGCGAGGAGCATCGCCAAGGCGCCGAGGGTGTTGGCCTGGCCGGCGCGAGGGAGCTTGTCCCGCCGCTGCCCCAGCATCGCGAGGGCCGCATGCCTCTCGCCGGCATAGGCCTTCGATAAGAAGAGAAACGCCCAGTCTACGCCAGCCACGAAGCCCGGGGGCTCCAGCTTGACGGCCTCCTGGGAATTCTCGAGCGCCTCCTGCCATCGGCCTCGGTAGAAATGAACCGCCCCGAGGGAGGAGTAGGAATGGGAGATCCAGGCCATCCCAGCGCTGCGGCAGAGCTCCAGGTCCGCTCTGGCGAACTCCTCGTACTTGTCCAGGTCCGCCGTGACCATCAGTTGACGCGTCTCTCGGGCCCGCGTAGCGACCAGGAGGGCGCCCAGGTGGCCCAGGCGGGCCGCCAGCGGCTCGAGTTCCTCGCCAATTTGGGCAACCTCCTCAAAGCGGCCAAGGACCAGCACGGCCCACTGGATGTACCACAGCGTGCTTGCCAGTTGCCAAAGGTCGCCCGCTGAGCGCACCAGTTCCGCCGCCCGCAGGCCGGTATCGACCACTTCTCGAGGTTGCATGTAGGCCCAATGATGGCCCGTCTTGTAGCGGAGGGCCTCCCCCAGCAGGCGCTCGTCCCCCAGTTCTTGAGCCATGGCCACGGCCTGAGTGGTCATTCCGTCGCCAGCCGTGTAGTAACCAGCTTGGCTGAGGGTCAGGCCGGCGCAGCCCAGGAGGCGACAGCGGTCGGCGCTCACCCGCTCCCCCAGGGCGACGAGCCCGCGGCGGCTGATCTCCAGGGCTTCCACGTAACGGGCGCCCCACAGCAGTTGGGCAGTCACGTCCGAAGAGAGGCGGCCCACGGCCTCAGCGTCGCCCAGTTCCTCATAGGCGGCCAGGGCCTCTCGCCAGTCGGCCAGCGCCTCCTCCCAGCGGCCCAGGCTGCGGAGAGCCCGCCCCCGCTTGTAGAGCAGGTCGGCCCGCCCTCGGCGGTCGTCAGCCGGCTGCAGGGAGACGGCGCTGTCGTAGTGGCGCAGGGCGTCCTCGAACGCCGCTGCCTCCATGGCTTGGTCGCCGGCCAGCGCCAGGTAGCGCACCGTCTTCTCGGGGTCGGCGGCGGCCCCCGCCTGGTAGAAATGGTGGGCCAGGTCGGTGGCATGCTCCGCTAGGGCATGGGCGTAGAGCCGCTCCATGGCCTCAGCCACCCGCAGGTGGAGCCTCTGACGGCGGGGCAGGGAGAGGCCGCTCACCAGCGTCTGGCGGATCAGCTCGTGGGCGAAAGTGAAGCGGGCCTCGCGGCCGTCCCCAGCGGATGTGATGAGGTGGGCCCGCTCCGCCTCGTCGATGGCGTCGAGGAGGGCCTCCGCATCTACGTCGCCCAGCGCCTCCAGCAGCTCGAAGCTGAAGCCGCGGCCGATTACGGCGGCGACGGTCAGGACCCGCCGGCAGTCCTCGCAGACGCGCTCCAGCCGCCGGCCGATGACCAGGCGGACCCCCTCCGGCACGTTCAGCTCGCTCACGCGGAGGCCAGGGTGCCAGCGGCCCTGAGCGTCGAACAGCTTTCCCTCCTCTGCCAGATGCTGGAACACCTCCTCGACGAAGAAGGGGTTGCCCTCCGTCTCACCGTAGACGGCCTGCACCAGCGGGGCGGGCGGCTCCTGGCCGCTGAGGGCCTCCAGCATCGCCGCCACGCCCGCCTCAGGCAGCCGCCGCAGGGCGATGCGGTGGGCCAGGCGCTGGCGGAGGAGCCCCTCCAGGGCCCTGGCCAGGGGGCGGCCCACGTCAAGCTCCACATCGCGGTAGGTGCCCAGAATGAGCACCGGCATCTCACTGAGCCGCTGGGCGATGTGCTGGAGCAGCAGCATGGTGGAGTCGTCGGCCCAGTGCAGGTCGTCCAAAACCAGGAGGAGGGGCTGCACGCGGCCGGCCCGGACCAGGAACTCGCACATGCTGTTGAAGAGGTAGCGGCGCTCCTGCTCCGGCGGCAGCTCCAGAGGCGCCGCTATGTCGGGGAAGAGGCGACGCAGCTCCGGCATCAGCTTGGCCACCTCCGGCGCCGAATCGCCCAAGGCCTCCCGCAGGGCCGACGCCGGCACCACCCGGGCCGTCGCCTCCAGCATCTCCACGAAGGCGATGTAGGGCAGCGCTCCCTCCATCTCGTAGCAGTGGCCGGTCAGGACCAGCAGACCACGCTGGCGTGCCTCGGCCGCCAGTTCCTCTGCCAGGCGCGTCTTGCCGACGCCGGGCTCGCCCCCTATCATTACCACCGTGCCGCGACCGCTGGCTGCCTGATCAAGGTGGCGCCGGAGTTCGGCCCGCTCCGCCTTCCGCCCGACGAAGGGCGTCCGCTCCACGAGAGCCGGCACGACGGCGTCAGGTGCTCCTCCCCTTTGCCAGATGGCTTCGTAGAGACGCCAGCGTTCGGGGAAACCCTTGAGGCGAAAGCGGCCGCGGTCGACCAGCTCGACGTCCTTGGCCCGGCCCAGTACACCCCGCACGCTATCGGAGAGCAGGATCTGGCCGCCCTTAGCCTTGGCGGCGATCCGAGCGGCGGCGTTCACTGCCTGTCCAAACAGGTCCGCCTCCTCCTGGATGGCCTCTCCCGTGTTCAGGCCGATACGGACCTGCACCTGCTGGTCGGGGTGCTGGCGGTTGTGCTGCTCGAGGGCCCGCTGGATGCCGACGGCGCAGGCCACAGCCTTTCGCGCCGAGGCAAAGGCCACCATGAAGCCGTCGCCTAGGGACTTGACCTCGTGGCCGCAGTGCTGCTCGACCTGCTGGCGCACCAGCTCCCGCTGGGGGCGCAGTATCGCCTGTGCGGCCTCGTCGCCCCGGCGTGTCGTCAGATCGGTGGAGCCTTCCACGTCGGTGAAAAGGACGGTGACAGTGCCTTCGGGGAGCTCATGGGTCATGTTGGCAAACCCCTGCTCTGAACGTCGTAGATTATCCCTCATTCGCCAGGAATAGTCAAGGTGTGGTGAGTGCGCGTCGTCGGTAGCTCTCGGGGAATCTGCATAGGCAGTTTGTGATGGGCGCCTGAGGGCTTGCTCGCGCTCCTCAAGGGGCGATACGGTATTGTCACCAGAGAAGAGAAGGTTGACACGAGCTGGAGCCGGAAGTAGCATACCGTCCGTCAGGAGCAGTGCTCACAGGAGGCATAGCATGGTCACCACCAAGCAGGACATCGTGAAGGCTGTAGGCGCCTTTGTCGACAGAGCGGGGAGCATAGCGGCCAGCCTCTCCCCTGCCGACTGGCAGAAGACGGTCTACGAGGGCGGCTGGAACGTCAAGCAGGTCTACTGCCACCTGGCCGCAATGGGTGGGAGCTCAGCCTTCCTAATCAACATGGCCGTCAGCCCGCCCCCTTCCTCTGGCGGCGGCCAAGGCGGCTTCGACGTCAATGCCTGGAACGCCCACGAGGTTGGCGCCCGCCAGGACAGGCCCGTCGAGGAGATCCTCGCCGAACTGAAGTCGGGCTACGCCAAGGGCATCGGCGTCGTTGAGGCGACCAGCGACGAGTTGCTGGCCAAGCAGATGACCGTGCCCTGGGGTGCATCTGGCACACTCGCTGAGATCCTCATAGGCTCGGTCATTGGCCACAACGCCGAGCACCTAAACGACATCGAGAGAGCAGTGCGCGCAGGCTAGGGGCTCGGCAAGCTCCCTTGGCCAGCAACTGCTTCAGCCGACGGGTCTGCTACAGGTGGCCCAGCTCGTGGTCGGCCAGCTCGCGAGCTGGGCGATGCTCGATAGTGGGCCTCGTTATGCGCCTAATATGAGAGGGTCAGCCCCGGCAGCACGGGTTGCAGCACTGGCTCTGGCCGGCCTCACGCTGTTGGCGATAGGGGCCGCTGCCCGCGCCGAGCCTGTCTATCCCCAGGACGCAGCCGTAGTGACCACGCTGACCCTCGAACCCGCTGGCTCCCAGCCCGTGGCCCTGGCGGTGAACGCTGGCACCGGCCGCATCTACGTGGCGAACGCCGGAAGCGACAACGTATCGGTCATCGACGCTGGCAGCAGCGCCGTCATCGCCACTATCGCGGTGGGTCGCGCTCCTCGCGGCGTAGCCGTCGATCCGAGGGTGAACCGGGTCTACGTCGCCAACAGCGGGAGCAACGAGGTGACGGTGATAGACGGCGAGAGCAACAAGGCCGTCGCCACCCTCCTTGTAGACGAGGAACCCTGGGATCTGGCAGCCGACCCGAATACGGGTCGCGTCTTCGTCAGCAACCGCAGCAGCGGCACCGTCTCGGTCATCGATGGTCGCCTAAACCTTCGCATCGGCACTGTGTCTGTGGGGCACCTGCCGACGGGGGTGGCGGTGAACCCCGACACCGGCCTCGTCTACGTGGCCAGCGGCGGAAGCGGCCATGTCGGGGTGATCGATGGGGCATCTAATCTGCTGATTGCTACCGTGCCCTTAGCCGGCGGTTCGTCTGTCAAGGCTTGGGACGTCGCCGTGGATAGTGGCTCCAATCGAGTGTACGTCGCCAGCGCCGCTGCGGGGGCGAGCGACGCTTCTGGCGGGACCATCGAGGTCATCGACGTCGGCAACAACTCGCTCATTGGGTCTATCGTTGTTCCTGGCCCAGCCGAGACCCTGGCGTTCGATCCCGCGAGCGGTCGCATCTATGTCGGCGGCGGTTCTGACGACCGCCTGTGGGTGGTTGATGCTCGTACCAACGTGGTGACCTCGGCGGTTGGCCTTGGCAGCGGCCTGTCGGCGATTGCCGTCGACTCGGTCATCGGTCGCGACTACGTAGCCCACGCCGACAGCGCCAGGCTCTCTTCGGTCTCCTGGCTGCCCGGCGTCACGCTGGCCCCCGGTTGGACGTACGCCTGCTACTTCGGCGATGAGCGGCCTCTGGACGATGCCCTGGCAGGCGCCCGCGACCATGTCCAGGCCGTCTACCGGCCGGGGCCTGACGGGAGCTACGAGCGCTGGTTCCCCAACCAGCCGGGCTTGAGCACCATCAGCACCGTTCGCCCCCGTGAAGCGCTGTTCATCCTGGCAGACGACTACGCCCCCTGGCCGCAGGGGCCGTCGCAGGCCGGCAGCGATTTCGCCCTGGCACCGGGGTGGAACAGCATATGCTACTCGGGGGAGAGCAAGGAGGCCACCGTAGCTATAGGAGAGATGAGCGACCAGATCGCGGTCGGCTATGGCCTGGCCGCCGATGGCACCTGGCAGCGAGTCATCCCCGCCAGGCCTGAGCTCTCGACCATGAACTACGTGCGGGGCTTCTCGCCGCTGATCGTCCTGATTCCGCCCCCGCAAGAGTCAGCCGCGGACTATTTCTCACAGGAGGTGTCCGAGGAATTCCTGGCCCTGCAGGCCGTTCTGGAGGAACAGATCCGCAGCTACTACGGCGACGTGGCCATCTGTGTGGCCGACCTTCAGACGGGCGAACAGATCTGCGTAAACGGCGATGCGCCGCACAGGACGGGCTGCACCATCAACATGTTCGGGCTGTTCGTGGTGATAGAGGAGTTCCAGGCCGGGAGGGCGAACCCCGCGGATTGGGCCTACTGGATAAAGATTGGCATTGGCCACAGCTCACCGCCACAGGTGGCCGTCTTCCTCCGCGGCATCATGGGATCGCTGGCGGAAGCCGTGAGGAGAGCCAGCGAACTAATGCAGAGCTGGGGAATGAAGGACTCCCTTCTTGCTCACGTGCCGGGCTATCCGGAGGGAGACTGGCGAAACAACATCCTGACCGCCAGGGAAACCAACATGATACTCGCTAAGCTCTATCGCGGGGAGCTGTTCTCGCCCGAGTGGACCGCCTATGCCATCGACCGTCTACTCGATATCAAGCCAGGGTTGAACTATGTCTTGCCCCTCTTCCTTCCCTGGGGGACGAGGGTTGCTCACAAGATCGGCTACTACCAAGACTCCGACGGTTGGGTCTACAACGACGTTGGGATCGTGATGACGGTGCAGGGCGACCAGCAGATCGCCTACGCGATCTCCTACCTGTCGCAGGCGATGCCCTCCGAGTATGCCGGGTATATCGCCGGCGCGGAGCTATCGAAAACAGTCTACGACTGGTTTGCTCAGCGGTACTGACGCTGAGAGGCCGCTGAAATACCCGTTATCTGCGCTCATGGTTCGACAGGCTCACCATGAGCGGAGATATGCCCAACAGCTCAACACCGCTCGCCCCGAGCCTGTCCTGAGCGCAGCCGAAGGGCCTGTCGAAGGGCGAACAGGGCGTTTTCAACAGGCTCGCTGACTTGGGCGTAATGCCGCCCGGGAGCGAAGGCCGCCGCCGCTAGCTGGGCTTCATGCTCGCCAGGTACTGCATGGTGGCGTCGGGGTAGACGGCCACCTTGGCCCCATCGGGATAGCTGGCGCGCAGCTCGGCCATCACCTCGCCCCAGTCCTTCGCCCAGGTGACCGATTGGGCGTCGCCGAACCAGTCCACGCAGGTCAGATCCTTCAGCGGGTTCAGCACGATGACCTTGAATGCGGAGGGTGGTATCGTCCGCTGGACGTACTGCCTGCCGCCGTAGGTCTTGCCAAAGCTGCGTAGCAGGTAGTGGGTGATCTGGCCCTCGGGCGCATTCATGATCAGCACTATTGTCCCGCCTGGCAGCTTGATGGACCGCATGGCAGCGAACATCAAGATGACCGCTTCGTTGGCCTTGGCAAAGGCGTTGCTCACTACTATGTCCGCGCCTGAGATGCCCTCGCTGGCGTAGACCTCCTTGGCCAGCTTCACCCCCTCTTGGTGCTCCAGCAGCGGGTCGCCCACGAAGAGGGCTGAGATCTCCCCCCGCATGTTGAACAAGGCGTCCACCTTCACATCGAGGCCGGCCATCCTGGCCGCCTCCTCGGCGTCGAAGCGCATGACGTTCTCGTCCCAGTTTCCCATGCCCGTGGTCTGGGGGGCGCTGGCCAGGACCTCCCGGTGGAAGTGGTCGATGCTGTCGATGTCGGCCACCCCCGGAAGGATGATCTTGCCTCCGCCCCCAAAGCCGACCCGCGGGTGCGGGGCGATGCAGCCGATGCCGATCTTGAGGTCGCAGTTCATGACCTCGCGATTGACCGCCAGGGGCGTCCCGCGGCTGGTCTTGCCCAGCGGCGTGCAGTTCTCGTAGGGGTTGTGGTTGTAGACGGGGTAGCGCTCGAGTATGTCCTGACCCAGCTTCTTGCGCAGGGCGTGGTTGTCGTGGGCTCCGTGGGCGCCCAGGGCGACGACAAAACGGATGTGGTCATCGGAGATGCCCGCCTCTTTCAGCTCGGCCAGGATGTAGGGGGCGATCTCACCGACCGGGGTGGGACGGGTGATGTCATCGGAGATGATGGCCACCTCCTGCTTGTCCCGAGCCAGCTCCCCAATCCGCTGCGTCCCGATGGGCTCGGCGAAGGCTCGCGCCATCTCCTGGGGGCTCAGCCTTGGCCGGTCGTGGCCCTTCGGGGGCAAGAAGTGAACGTCCCAGGAGTCAGGGAAATCCAACTCCAACTCGCTGTTGCCGTACCAGAGAAGCTGCGGCACCTTAAGCTTCATGGCTCTTCTCCCCTCGGCGCTGGCCTGTCGGCTGCCTCCGCTGCGGGCTGGCCAAGCCCGATGCTGGGCACCTGACTGGCCTGGTCTACACTTATGATTGTACACTGGCTCCCTCCTACCAGGAAGACGCATGCTCCGGGCGCGCTGGCTCGCCGTTGGTGGTTTGATTCTCGACCCCCGCCTGATGGTCATGAACAGAATAGCTCGACACAAGGCAGGGCTGAAGCCCTGCAGCTACGACCCCGGCCCCTCTTCATCTTGTAGCTGCAGACCTTTAGGTCTGCCTGGAGAGGGCAACTAGGGATGTCGGTTCATTTTCTCAATGACCATAAGGCGGGGGCATCGGATTCGCATCCCCATGCCCCAGCCTTGAGGCTGGGGTTGTATGCGAACCCGGGAGTTCAGAACCCAGCAATCATGAACCAGTTACGTTCTGGGCGCGCTGGCGTTGGCGGCAGGACAGAGCGGAGTTGACAGCCGTTCGCTGGGGTGCTAAGCAATGAGCAGTCATCGGCTGTCTATTTGGGGGCAGAAAACATGCGCGAGAATGCGGTGAAGCGCCTCTGGGAGCAGGACCGGCCAGCGTTCGGCGGCTGGCTCACGATCCCGAGCGGCTTCTCGGCCGAGGTGATGGCTCACCAGAACCTCGACTGGCTGTGCATCGACATGCAGCACGGGCTCATCGACTACGACACGGCCTTGGCTATGCTCCAAGCCATCTCTACCACAACCACAACCCCTTTCGTGCGCGTGCCCTGGAACGATTCGGGTATCATCATGAAGATGCTGGACGCTGGGGCCTACGGCGTCATAGTGCCCATGGTGAACAGCCGGGCGGAGGCGGAGGCAGCCGTCGCCGCCTGCCGCTATCCGCCGCAGGGCATTCGCAGCTTCGGCCCCATTCGCGCCGTCTACTACGCCGGCCTGGACTACTTTGCCCATGCCAACCAGGAGATGGCCTGCATACCCCAGATAGAGACGACGGCTGCCCTGGAGAACCTGGACGAGATTCTCAGCGTGGAGGGCGTTGATGCCGTCTACATCGGGCCGATGGATCTGAGCATCTCCCTCGGCCTGCCGCCGCAAATGGACAGCGACCTACCCGCCTATGCCGAAGCGCGCCAGCGCATCCTGGAGGCCTGCCGCCGCCACAACGTTGTGGCGGGCATCCACTCCACCGTTGCGACCGCCCCCAAGCGCATCGCTGAGGGATTTCGCATGGTGCTGGCCTCCTCCGACTCCGGCGCCCTGGCCCGAGCGGTGGCGGAGGACATACGAGCGGTTCGTGGGGCCGAACCCGGGGCTCCCGGCGGCCCCGCGTACCAGTAGGGCGGCATCTGCCGCCAGCCAAAGGAGCAAGCCTGGTGTCTGATTTGCAGCGATTCTCCGCCGCCAGTCTCATCGACTTTGTTGACCAGGCCCTACAGCGACTGGATGTGCCGCCTGAGGACGCCCGCCTGGAGGCAGAGATCCTGGTGGAGGCCGACCTGATGGGTATCGAATCTCACGGCCTCGCCCACCTCACGGTTCATCCCAGCTACGCGCTGGGATTCAAGCAGGGGCTGGTCAACCCTCGCCCCAACATTCGCGTCGTGCATGAGACCCCCTCCACAGCGCTCGTGGACGGCGACGGTGGCCTGGGCGCTGTCGTTGGCTATCGGGCGATGTCCATCGCCATCCGGAAGGCGAAGGAGTGCGGGACGGGCATGGTAGCCGTGACCGGCAGTCGCCACTACGGCGCCGCGGGGTACTACGCGCTGATGGCGGTTCCTCACGACATGATCGGCCTGGCCACCACCAACAGTCCTCCCTTCGTGGCGCCGACCTTCGGGCGAGGGCGCATGCTCGGCACCAACCCCATCGCCGTGGCCGTACCTGTCGGCAGCGGCTACCCCTTCTTGCTGGATATGGCTACCAGCGCTGCCGCCTTCGGCAAGTTCGAGATAGCCAGGAAAGAGGGCAAGCCAATCCCCCTGGGTTGGGGGGCGGATGAGGAGGGCAACCCATCGACCGACGTGACCCGGATCATGAGGACGGGCTGGCTGTTGCCTCTGGGCTCGACGCCTGAGGCTGCCTCCTACAAGGGTTACGACCTGGCGATGGTGGTGGATATCCTCTCCGGTGTTCTGCCTGGGCTCGGCTACAGCCTCCACATCGATTACATCAAGCACGTGGTGGGCCATTTCTTCGGCGCCCTGCGGATCGACGGCTTTCGTCCGGTCGATGAGTTCAAGGCGATGATGGACGAGATGCTCCAGACGTTTCGCAGCGCGCCCACCGTGGCGGGGGCCGAACGGGTGTTGATCGCCGGCCAGCGCGAGTTCGAGACGCGCGAGGAGCGGCTGGTCAAGGGCATCCCCCTCCATGCGGTGGTGGTCGGCATGCTCCAGCGGCTGGCGGACGAAGTCGGCGTGGCCATGCCCGAGCCCCTGCCCGCAGACCCCCCGTTGTGAGGCAGCTCAGGGTCTACTGTCTCCAGGTAATGACGACGCCACGCTGCCCGAGGTGAGGCCCTTCGCTACGCTCAGGGCGGCACAAATGCCTATCGTCATTCTGAGCAAAGCGAAGGATCGCAGCGAGAGGCGGCGGCGTATCATGGCGCCTCGGGGTCGGTCTCGCAGTCCGTACACATCACGTCGTCCCACGCCGCGTCGTTGACCATGGCGTCCACCCAGTCCCGAAACCGGACGCCGTTGACCTCGCGGGTGTAGAAGATGTCGTCCCCTGTGATGCAATGAATTGCGCCCGGGGCGGTGTAGGAGTGGAAGTTGGGAGCGCTGTCCTGGATCTCCTGGATGCTGGCGAGCATGAGCTCGGCCCAGTCGTCTGCGGTGCCGCCCATGGCGCTGTACATGAGCGCCTGGATTTGGTCATGGGCCGCATTGTACTGTGACCAGCGGTCGTTGGGATAGTAGTTGGCCACCGCGATATAGAGGTCGGCGAGCGACGAGACCTCCTCCCACGAACCGTCCGGCGCTGGGATCCAGTCCAGCCTGCTGTCTTCGATGTTCCAGTTCGAGGAGCTGTTTTTGAAGAAATCGCCCGTGTTCACGCCGGCGCCCGCGTCGCCGAGCTGGTAGAGGGGCACGTCGGGATAGAGCTTGTGGATGTGGGCCGCGCCCATGATCGAGCCGTAGCTCCCCGCGCTGCAGCCAGAGACGAAGATCTTCTCCGGCTGCTCAAAACTGTCCTGTATCCAGTCCAGAACTGCGCTGGCGTTCACAAACCCTTTGTGATGGATGACGACATCCTGGCCCCCTGACTTGTAGGTCTTAGTGTTGTTCCCCCAGTGGATGTCCGCCGTGCAGTAGGGGATGAAGACGAAGGACCAGTCCTTGAAGGGATTGTCCGGGTTCTCCAAGTCCAAGATCCCTTCCGCCGCCTGGGCCGGGTTGTCGCGATCGTCCGCGGCCTCCTTGAAGATCCTCCCGAGCGAGCAGGTCGTGTTGTCCCAGCAGGCACCACCGCCCTGGAAATAGACCACCAGGCGGTTGACGGTGCCCGGATGCACGAAGTAGACGAAGGGTGTGCCGCGCGAGCAGATGGTTTCCCCACCCGGCTCGATCTTCGTCCAGCCCGGCGCGAGGTCCGGGGCCCCTGCGATCGCCGTGGGCGATGCCGCCGCGGTCGCGACGGGTGTGGCGGTCGCTTCGCCCTTCTCTTCTTCTCCCTGACAGGCCATCCCGGACAGGGCCAGGCCAAGGACCAGAATCACCGTCAGGAGCCAACGCATGGCCTCGCCTCCCTTTGATCTCCAGGCTCTACCTAGGAGCCGTGGCACGCTCGCCGGCAGCGGGCGTCTTGCCCGTCTGACTCCGCCTATTCTAGCATGACGGCCGCCAGTTCGTTCTTTGCGACTGGCACGACGGCGTCCAGGGCTCGTTGGGGGCAGGGCGGCTCTTCTTGGGTAATCTTGACAAACAGGCACTCGGTTTGTGATGCTTTATGTACGTGCAGTCACGGCGAGGCGCAACGAAAGCTGTTGCGCTTTTGTGGTTTAATGTAGGAGAATTGGGTCAAGTCTTGGGACAGATCGTGATGAGCAGCGAGATTCCTGGGGGCTGTTCGGGGAGGTCAGCATGGCGCTAAGAGTTACCGTCGTGGGTGTGGGCATGGTCGGGGAGCAGATCGTTTCCATCTTGAAGGAACGTGGTTTTCCCATGCAATGGCCCCCTCGGATTTGTGCGACAAGAGCCCGCAGCGAAGTGCTTGCCGGGGAGGGCTTTCATGTCGAGGAGACCAGCGAAGGGGCTTTTGAGGGCGTGGACGTTGTCTTCTTCGCTGGGAAGGAAGGGGCCAAAGGAGCAAGCGTCCAGTGGGGCACGAAGGCGGTCGAAGCGGGTGCCATCTGCGTGGACAACGGGGGCGACTTCCGCATGGACCCTGCCGTGCCGCTGGTCGTGCCAGAAGTGAACCTTGACGCGGCAACCCCCGACAAGCGCTTCATCGCCAGCCCCAACTGCTCCACCATCCAGATGGTGTTGGCTCTCCAGCCGCTACACCAGGCTGCCAGGATCCGTAGGGTGGTTGTATCCACCTATCAGAGCGTCTCGGGATGGGGTGTGCAGGCGCAGCAGGAGCTTCTGGACCAGATCCCTCGTGCGCTCGCGTCTCTGGACGACATTCCCTATGATCCGACCGTGCTGGCTCAGCCAATAGCGTTCAACGTCTTTCCTCACATCGACAGGTTCACTGAGGATGGCTACACCAAGGAAGAGATGAAGATGGTGCTGGAGACCCAGAAGATCATGGGGGATGACACCATCAAGATAAGTCCTACGACCGTGCGGGTGCCCGTCCTGGTGGGGCATGGCGAGAGCATCAACATCGAGACGGAAAGGAGTCTGACCGCCGCTGAGGCTCGCGAGATTCTAGCGAGAGCGCCGGGCGTCGTCGTCATCGATGATCCGAACGACAACAATCCTCGCAATGACCCGCTTGAACGTACCTATCCTGTGCCTCTGGACGTGCGAAAGGCCGAATATCGGGACATGGTGCTGGTGGGCCGGATCCGGCAAGACCCAACCATCGAAAACGGGCTGAACCTCTGGTGCGTGGCAGACAATCTGCGAAAGGGCGCTGCCCTGAACGTGGTTCAGATTGCTGAGGGGCTCATCGAGCGGGGACGACTCAGTCCCTAGCACGGCCGGGGGCATGGCTCCCTCTCAGGAAGCCTTCGTGCAGGCGGGCGCGCGCCTCAGCAGCTCGGACGTCTCCTTGCGCAGGCAATTTGGCCGCACAAACTTGTCGTCGCAAATCCAGGACGGATGTAACAAATCGCGGGTATCGCTCCTCTATAACGATATAGAGATTATGGCGACTGGGATACTGATGAGATATTGCCGGGCATCTTCTCTGAAGCCTGGAAAAGACAAGTAGAGATAGAAAGCCTTACCGAGGGAGTATTCATGATTGCGCCTGACCCTGAGACGCCAGCTCAGTCATCCGCGATTGCCTATTTCTCCATGGAGGTTGGCCTTGACCCGGCCATGCCCACCTACAGTGGCGGCCTGGGTGTGCTCGCTGGGGACACCCTGTGCGCCGCCGCCGATTTGGGCGTGCCCATGGTGGGTGTGACGCTCCTGCACCGCAAAGGCTTCTTCCGCCAGCACCTGGATGCCAACGGAAAACAGACGGAGGGCCCTTCCGTCTGGTATCCAGAGGAATTCCTGCAGCCTTCAGAGCCCCGCGTATCTGTGACCATCGAGGGGCGGCAGGTGCAGATACGGGCATGGTGCTACCTTGTGCATGGCGTGTCCGGGCACATCGTGCCTGTCTACTTTCTGGACACGGCCCTGCCGGAAAACGACCCCTGGGATCAAACCCTCACCGACTACCTCTACGGCGGAGATGACCACTACCGTCTGTGTCAGGAAGTCGTGCTGGGCTTGGGTGGGGTGGCCATGCTACGCGCCCTGGGACATAAGAGGATCCAAACCTATCACATGAACGAGGGGCACTCCGCCCTCCTCGCCCTGGCCCTGCTGGAGGAACAGACCGACGGGCGCGATCTCCGTACCGTGGCCATAGCGGACACAGAGGCGGTCCGCCAGCACTGCGTGTTCACCACCCACACCCCTGTGCCTGCGGGCCACGACAAGTTCCCTCTGGATATGGTCAGGCGGGTGCTGGGCGAGGAGCCAACCGCCGCCCTGGAGGCGGCCCAGTGTTGCCTGAACAACACCCTGAATACGACCTATCTGGCCTTGATCTTCTCGCACTATATCAATGGTGTCTCCCAGCGTCACCACGACATCTCTCACAGCATGTTCCCCTCCTATCCCATCAACTCCATCACCAACGGTGTGCACGCCGTCACCTGGACAGCACAGGCCTTTCAAAGCCTCTACGACCGCCATATTCCCGAGTGGCGCGTCGACAACCTCTACCTGCGCTATGCCATAAGCATCCCCCTTGACGAAATCCAGCAGGCCCACGTTGAGGCCAAACGAGAGCTGGTGGCAGAGGTGAAAAGGCGGACCGGTGTACGCCTGGACCCGGCGGTCATGACCATCGGTTTTGCCCGACGCGCCGCCACCTACAAGCGGGCGGACCTGCTACTCTCCGACCTGGACCGCCTGAAGAGGATAGCGAGCCAGGCTGGCCCCCTTCAGGTCATCTATGCGGGCAAGAGCCATCCGCGCGATGAAGGCGGCAAGGCCATAATCCAGCGCATCTTTGAGGCTGCAGATGCCCTGGGCAATGCTGTACGCGTCGTCTACCTGGAGGACCATGACATGGCGTTGGGCAAGTATCTCTGCTCCGGCGTTGATTTGTGGCTGAACAGCCCGCAGAAACCACACGAGGCCTCCGGCACCAGCGGCATGAAGTCCGCGCTGAACGGGGTGCCAAGCCTGAGCGTTCTGGACGGCTGGTGGATCGAGGGACACGTGGAGGGTGTGACCGGCTGGTCTATTGGCGATGATTGGGAAGCCGAGAGCAATCCCTCCAAGGAGATCGCCTCTCTGTACGACAAGCTAGAGTACGTGATCCTCCCTATGTTCTACGGAAGGCCGACTGCGTATGCCGCGGTCATGCGCTCGGTCATCGCCCTAAACGCTTCGTTCTTCAACGCGCAACGCATGATGCTCCAATACCTGGAGAACGCCTATCAGCTCTTCGGTAGCAGGACACCTGCGCCTGTGCTGCCTTAGGGCGCGCAACCTTCTCCGCGTCGACCCGTCTGGCTGCTACCACTCGTCCTGATGCACTAGTTCCTCCAGTGGGATGCGGGGCGTGCCTTTGGGTCGGGGCCCCGAAGACGGCGGGTAGCCGAAAGCGAGGACGATGGAGACCCGGTGGCCCTGGGGGATTCCTAGGACGCGCAGGGCGCAATCGCCGTCGTGCATTGTGACCGGACAAGAGGCGATACCCTCCGCCCAAGCGGTCAGCGCCATGTTCTGAGCACAGCGCCCGGCGTCGAATTCACGACCGCCCTCTGGCAGCACGATGGCCACCACGACCGGCGCCGATGCTATATGCTGGGCGAACTGGCCGCAGGTGGCGAGCTCCCTCTTCTTCGGGGCGTCCTGGATGACCACGAAACGCCACGGCTGCAGGTTCTTGGCGCTGCCCGCCATTCGCCCCGCCTGAAGGATGCGCCGTAGAGACTCCTCGGGAATGGGCCTATCCTGATAGGCCCTGGTGTCTCGCTTGGTAAGAATGCAGGTGTAGGCGTCCATTGCTCCTCCTCCAAGTTTCATCGCTAAGTTTACCCCCTGAGGCGCTGCTTTTGAACGCTACAGAGTCATGTCGTCAGATACTAGAATGTTTCCAACGCTTGTTCTTCAGGTCGCTCACATGATACAGTAATCTGCGGCCGCCCAGGGCCATTGGCGGGGTGGATGTTCTTCGTTATGCAATGCAGCCGTTCCTTCGTGATAGGCTGAAAATATAGGAGGTAACCTGGCATGACTGGTTCTATCGGTGAGGAGTCCAAGTACTGGCCGCGGAAGAGATATGGCGAGGTGTACGACAGGTCTATCCGCGAGATGGAAGACTTCTGGGCGGAAGAGGCCCGCAAGCTGGACTGGTTCCGTACCTGGGACAAGGTGTTGGAGTGGGATGTGCCCTTTTCCCGCTGGTTCGTAGGGGGCGAGCTCAACGCCAGCTACATCTGCGTCGACCGCCACATCAAGAACGGGAAGAGGAACAAGGTCGCCATCTACTGGGAGGGCGAGCCCGGCGACACCCGCGTCCTGAGCTACGCTACCCTGTATCGAGAGGTGAACCGCTGCGCGTCGGTGCTGAAGAACCTGGGCGTGGCTAAGGGCGACAAGGTAGCGCTCTATCTGCCGATGATCCCAGAGCTGCCCATCTTCATGCTGGCCTGCAGCCGCATCGGTGCCATCTTCTCGGCCGTCTTCTCGGGCTTCACCGCCCAGTCGCTGGCCGACCGGATGAACGACCTCGACGTCAAGGTCCTGGTCACAGCCGACGCTGGCTATCGCCGCGGCTCGCCCGTCCAGCTCAAGCGGATAGCGGACGAGGCGATGGACCTTGCGCCCACCGTCAAGAAACAGGTGGTGGTCAAACGGGCCGGCCTCGATGTGGCGATGAAGGCGGGCAGGGACTTCTGGTATCACGAGCTGCTGGCGGAGGCATCGGATTACGTTGAACCGGAACCGGTGGAGGCCAGCCACCCGCTATACGTCCTGTACACCTCGGGCACTACGGGCAAGCCCAAGGGTGTCGTTCACTGCACGGGCGGCTACATGGTGTACACCCACTCCACCTTCAAGTGGGTGTTCAACCCCAAAGAAGACAGCGTGTATTGGTGCACGGCGGACATCGGCTGGGTCACCGGCCACAGCTACATCGTGTACGCCCCCCTGGCTTACGGCGCCACCAGCGTCATGTACGAGGGCGCGCCCAACTACCCCGACCTGGGCCGCTGGTGGAATATCATCCAGACCTATGGGGTCAACATCCTCTACACCTCGCCCACGGCCATTCGCATGTTCATGCAGGCCGGCGAGGGAGTGCTAGCCAAGTACGACCTGAGCAGTCTGGACCTGCTGGGGACGGTGGGAGAGCCCATCAACCCTGAGGCGTGGCTCTGGTACTTCAAGCACGTCGGCGGCGAGCGCTGCCCCATCGTGGACACTTGGTGGCAGACCGAGACCGGCGGCATCTTGATCTCCCAGGCCCCGGCCATCGAGCTCCCGCCTCTGAAGCCCGGCTCGGCCAGCCTCCCCCTGCCTGGCATTGAGCCCCAGGTGGTGAACGAGAAGGGCGAGCCCGTGCCCCCCGGCGAGCGAGGGCTGCTGGTCATCAAGAAGCCGTGGCCCGGCATGCTCATGACCCTCTACGGCGACGACGAGAGGTACAAGGAGGTATACTGGAGTCGCTTCCCTGGCAACTACCTCACCGGCGACTACTCCATCCAGGACGAGGACGGCTATTACTGGCTCCTTGGCCGGGCCGACGAGGTGATCAAGGTGGCCGGCCACCGTCTGGGAACGCTGGAGCTGGAGAACGCCGCTGTCGCCTTCCCTCCGGTCGCGGAGGCGGCGGCCGTCAGCAAGCCCGACCCGCTGAAGGGCGAGGCCATCGTCATCTTCGCCATTCTCAGGGACGGCCACCAGGCTTCATCCGATCTGCAAAAGGAGCTCGTCGCCCACATCCGGAAAAACCTCGGGGCGATTGCCACGCCGGAGAGCGTGTTCTTCGTCAACAAGCTGCCCAAGACCCGCAGCGGCAAGATCATGCGGCGGCTGCTCAAGGCGGTCGCCACCGACGTGGCCATCGGCGACGTCACCACCCTGGAAGACGGGGCCTCGATCGAAGAGGTGAAGGCGGCGTACGAGGAGCTGAGGAAGGAGCTGTAAGGAGGGGAAGCGCCCGCAAGCGCTCCAACGCGGCAAAATGGTGGAGGTTGCAGAGCGCTATGAGATGACATGGCGCAGGCTGGAGCGTTGGCTGGCCGAGCTGCAGCAGCCAGAGGGCGAAAGCATTGCCCTGTACGTTAAGCCAGGCCATTTGTTCGATTACCTGGAATCGCTAGGCCTCGAGCAAGTGGCCTGGTTGCATGAAATCGAGGGGCTTCCGGCCAACCTGGTCGAGTCCGAAACAGGTCTCGCTCTACTCTGGAGCGACGACCGCAAGTACGTCCTCCTGCCGCCTTTTCCCATCGACCTAGACCAGTTCCTTCCAGCCTGGGATACCTCCTATCTGCGGGCGCTTCTGGGTAAGAAGTACCTGCTGGGGGTTGTGCTTCTGAGGCTTGGAGGGTACTCCGTCGGCGTGTTTGAGGGCGACCAGCTTCTCACGTCCAAGACGGGCACCAGGTTCGTGAAGGCCAGGCACAAGGCCGGCGGTCGGTCCCAGAAGCGCTTCGCAAGGAGGAGGGAAGAGCAGGCTCGATGGCTATTCGACAAGGCCTGCTCGGTGGTGGCAACGCAGTTCGCCGCCTACGAGGAGCGACTCGACTACGTCTTCCTGGGCGGCGACAAGCTGACGCTGCACGCCTTCCTCAAGCGGTGCGAGTACCTGCAAAGGCTTGGCGGCAAGACCCTGGCCAGGGTTCTGCCCGTGGGCAAGCCCAGGTACGAGGCCCTGTGCAGCATGCCGTCGCAGATCTGGAAGACGCGCGTGTTCGTGGTGCGGTGATGGTGACGCGCTTGGCTCCGACTACTCCGCCCGGAGGCCACGGCCGAGGTATTTGCCCGCCCCATCGAAGACGAAACCTACCTCAAGCTCCCTCTCGGTAGCAGAGGAACGGCCCTTCCTTAACGGTAGCTTGACCACGAAGGTCTGTCCTGACACGCCGCCAATCACAGACTCAAGGGTGGCATATTCTGGCCACACTATGAGTATCTGTTGTCGCTTTGGGTCGTTGAGCGGCATCGTAACGGCTTCAACATAGGTCACCGCGTCAGCGGCCAGATCTTTGACATCGCCCAGAGCGTCGCGGACAGTCAGAACTGGAGGCGCGCCATTCAGGAAGGCCGGCTCAGGCCGCGATTGGTTGAAGAACGGATACGAGACTTGGCCCCAGTCCACGCGGCCTCTCTCATCATAGCTTTCCAGAAAGACGCCACGCTCCCTGAAGAAGGCGATGGCTTCCCTGGAGGCCCCTGACGCCTCCGCTTCGTTTACAATGCACTGAACTTGGGCCTCTTCGTCAACGCTCCAACACGACCACTGGACTCCACTCGGGGTCCAGACGTGGGCCGGGCCGATTTCAAGCAAGGTATCGTCGCTCTCGCTGACCTTATCTATTCCGATCCAGATACCTATTGCCACGCACGCACCCAGGACTGCGAGCCCTATCAGTGCTAGACCAACCAGCAGTGGCCTGCGGCCTGCGGGTTTGGCCGCGGGAGTTTTCACCCTTTCTACGGACGCTGCTCTCTCCTCGCGTCGAGGCTGGCTTGGAGCCTCGCTTTCGGCTCGTGCCGCTTCCCGTCTCGTGCGCTGGCGCGCTCGATCGTATTCTGCTCGCCTCGCAGGATTGCTCAGTACCTCGTACGCCTCGTTCAGCTCACGCATCCGTTCGGTTGCATCGGGGCCGGCGTTGGCATCCGGATGGTACTTCCGCGCGAGTCGTCTGTAGGCGGCGTCTATGACCTCCGGCTCGGCGTTGGAGCTCACCTGCAGAACGTCGTAATAGTCCTCCACAGCGGCCCCATTCTACTCGCAGCCGCGAGGGTTGACAAGGCGAGGGCGGCAGCTATCGCCCCGCGAACGCGCCCTCCGCCGCCTCGGTCGTTCGGTCGATGTCGTGCTCGCTGTGGGCCAGCGAGAGGAAGCCCGCCTCGAACTGCGAGGGCGCCAGATAGACGCCGTTCGCCAGCATCGCCCGGAAGAAGCGGGCGTACCTGTTGGTGTCGGACCTCTTCGCCGAGGCGTAGTCCACCACCGGCTCGGCGCTGAAGAAGGTGCAGAACAGCGAGCCCACGCGCGTCTGAAAGACGGGCACCCCGGCAGCCTCGGCCGCCGCGCGCAGGCCATCCGCCAGCCGCGCCGACCTCTCGTCCAGCCGCTCGTAGGTCCCGGGCTGCGCGAGCACCTTGAGCGTCTCGATGCCGGCGGTCATGCACAGGGGGTTGCCAGACAGGGTGCCCGCCTGATACACAGGGCCCAGGGGTGCGACCATCGCCATGATCTCGCTGCGGCCACCGTAGGCCCCAACCGGCAGGCCACCGCCGATGACCTTGCCCAGGCAGGTCAGGTCGGGCGTTACGCCGTACAGGGCTTGGGCGCCACCGTAGGCCACCCGGAAGCCGGTGACCACCTCATCGAAGACAAGGAGCGCCCCCTCCGCCTTTGTCACCGCTAGCAGGCCGGCCAGGAAGCCGGGTTCGGGCGGTATCACCCCCATGTTCCCGGCCACGGGCTCGACGATCACGGCGGCGATCTGAGCGCGATTCTCGCTGAACAGCCTGTCGACCGCCTGGAGGTCGTTGTAGGGGGCGACCAGGGTGTCCTGGGCGATGCCCTCGGGCACGCCGGCGCTGTCGGGTAGGCCAAGGGTGGTCACCCCCGAGCCCGCGCGCACCAGGAGGAAGTCGGCATGCCCGTGGTAGCAGCCCTCGAACTTGATGATCTTGCTCCTCCCCGTGTAGGCGCGGGCTAGGCGCAGGGCGCTCATCGTGGCCTCGGTGCCGGAGTTGACGAAGCGCACCATCTCGACGGAGGGCACCGCCTCCACCACCCGTTTGGCCAGGTCGGTCTCCAGGGCAGTGGGCGCGCCGTAGCTAATCCCTCGCTCCACGGCCTCCTTCAGGGCGCTCACCACCTGCGGATGGGCGTGCCCCAGGATCAGGGGGCCCCAGGAGAGGACGTAGTCGATGTAGCGGCGGCCGTCCACGTCGTAGATGTAGGGGCCCTCGCCTCTGGCGATGAACAGCGGCTCTCCTCCCACGGCGTTGAAAGCCCTGACCGGGCTGTTGACGCCGCCGGGCATGTACCTTTGGGCCTCGGCGTAAAGGCTGTGCGACTTGCTTGTCATAACCTCCTGGGCCGAGACGAAGTACTTCAGTCGCTCCTTCTTGTATTCCTTGGTGCTGAACAGGATGGCGTAGTCGCTGACACCCGCCGCCTGAGCGATCTTGGCAGCGATGGCCTGGCAGTCCTTCTTGCTCTTGGCGTGGATCAGCGTGAAGAGATTGTAGGGCCAGTCAGGGTAGGTGGGGCGCTGGTAGCAGTGGCTGACCTGGGGCAGCGAGGCGGCAACTGCCGCCGCCTTCTCGACGCTGTCCTCCGGCACCCGCCAGACGGCCATGCCGTTGGCGACATAACCTGCCTGCCGCTGTCTCAGGACGGCGGCGAAGCGACGCAGCCAGCCCGCCGCCTTGGCCTCGTGCAGCCAGGCGAGCACTTCTTCTTGGTTCACCCCCAGGCGCTCGGACACACGCGCGAAGGGCTGGGGGACGACCTCGATGTCCTCCTGCAGTTCGCGGATGAAGGCCCTATCGCGCGCGCTGGGGGTGAGAGCAGGGGTGGGGTGGCTTGGCTGAGCGTCGTCGGCGGGCGAAATGTCGTCGCCACCCTCCATATCGAGCTGCACGCCGATCTTGAATACCCGCAGCGCTGGGAACAGGTGGTAGGGATAGCCGCCTGCCTCGCCAACCAGCGCCTCGACGGTCGTCTCCAGGTCTTCGTCGGGCGGCACAGCCAGGGTGAACCAAAGGTTCCAGGCGTGGTCGCGCTGGTAGTTGTGGCTGACCCCCGGATGGCGGTTGATCGCCGCCGCCGCCCGGTCGACCTCGTCATCGGGCACTTGCATGGCCAGCAGGGTGCTCTTGTAGCCCAAGGCCGCCGTGTCGAAGATGGCGCTGATCTGGCGAATGAGCCGCCCCTTCTCGGCGCTCTTGAGGCGGCGCACGCGCGTCAGCACCTCTTCCTCGGGCAGGCCGAGCCTCTCCCCGATCGCTGCGAAGGGCCGTGCATTCAGGGGGAAGTCTCGCTGCAGGAGGTCGAGCAGGCGGCGGTCGACGGCGTCTAGCACGGCCTCGCTGATTCCTCCTGCACCGGCACCGGCCACTTGGCCGCCTCCGCCGCTGCCGGCGTCCCCGGCGCAACGCCGATCTCCTCGTCCGTCAGGTAGCAGGCGGGGTCAGGGGCCAGGAAGTCGCCGAAATAGCGCTCGGCCCGCACCCGCAGGTTGCCGTTGCAGATGTCCAGCCATTTGCAGACCCGGCAGCGCCCCTTGAGATGGGGCTTGCGGTCCTTCAGCACCCGCATGACCGGATCGCTGGTATCGCTCCAGATCTCGGCGAAGGGCCGCTGCCGAACGTCCCCAAGGGAGTGGTGCCAGGAGAACTGGTCGACGTGCAGGTGTCCCACCGGATCGACGCTGGCGACGGCGATCCCCGACTGGTTCCCACCGTTCCAGCGCAGCATCTGATAGACTTCCTCCGCCCGCTGGGGCTGCTCCTTGTGCACCCGCAGGTAGAGGTAGGCGTTGTCGGCGTGGTTGTCCACGGTGAGGATGTCCTTCTCGATGCCCCGCGCGTGCAGGCCCTGCGAGCGCTGGAAGATGTAGTCCACCGCCGCCCGCGTCTGGCGGGGCCCCAGGTCGAAGCGGCGCATCTTATCGCCTCGGCCGGCGTAGGCCAGGTGATAGACGCAGAGGCGGGGGATTTCCTCCTCCTCCGCCAGGTCGAATATGGCTGGCAGCTCATCGACGTTCATTGCATGGACGGTGAAGCGCAGCCCGACGGGGATGCCAGCATCGCGGCAGCGGCGGATGCCCTCCAAAGCCTCCTCGAAGGCGCCCTTCTTGCCTCGGATCTTGTCGTGCACTTTCCCCACGCCGTCCAGGCTGACCCCCACATAGGAGAAGCCTGCCGCGTTGATGTGCTCTGCCACCTCGGGGGTGATCAGGGTGCCGTTGGTGGAGAGCACGCAGCGAATGCCCTTGCCCGCGGCGTAGGCTGTCAGCTCGAACAGGTCCTCTCGCAGAAGGGGCTCGCCGCCGGAGAAGAGGAGGACGGGCACCCCGAAGTCGGTCAGGTCGTCGATCAGCCGCTTGCCCTCGACCGTGGTCATCTCCCCCGGCTGCGGCTTGTCCGTGGCGTCGGCGTAGCAGTGGGCGCAGCGGAGGTTGCAGCGGCGGGTCAGGTTCCACACCACGATGGGCTTCTTGTCCAGCGAGTAGTGGAGCAGATGCGACGGCCCCTCAGACGTGAGGCGACCGTAGCGCAGCGGGTCGCTGGGGGTGACCGTGCCGTTTAGCAGTCGGGAGACGCTGAGCATCAACCGCTCTCCTTCAGGCGGGGGTTGGGTGTGAACCCGGGATCCCACAACTTACCGAGCATCAGCCGCTCTCCTTCAGGCGGGCCGCTTGTGGCAGAGGCGGCGGCTCGTAAACGCAGAAGGGCTCCTCGTCCAGGTAGTTGCCGGTCATGCCGTACGCTCTCGCCCGACAGCCGCCGCAGATGCGCTTGAACTCGCAGCGGCCGCACTTACCCTGGAGAAGCTCGGGGTCTCGCAACTCGCGGAAGACCTTCGACCCGTCCCAGATCTCCGGGAGGGGCTGCTCCCGCACGCTCCCCGCCAGCAGCGGCAGGTAGCCGCAGGGGAAGACCTCGCCCTTGTGGGAGACGAAGCAGACCCCGGTCCCAGCCAGGCATCCCTTGGTCATGGCGTGAAGCTCGCTGGACGCGGCCAGCTCAGCGACTCGCTGGCGCTTCTCCGCCGCCGTCCGCTGGCGGACGATGCGGAAGTAGTGGGGGGCACAGGTGGCCTTCAGCTCCAGCAGCCCTTCCTGGTCCCGATCGTGGAACCAGTTGAGCACCTCCTCGTACTGGCGAGGAGAGATCATCTGCTCGTCGGCGATCTCCACGCCGCAGCCGACGGGTACCAGGAGGAAGATGTGGAGGGCATCGGCCCCCAGGGAGAGGGCCAGGCTTAGGATCTGCGGTAGCTCATCGATGTTGTGGCGGGCCACGGTGGTATTGATCTGGACGCTCATCCCCTGCCTGCGCAGGTGCTCGATCCCCTCGAGGGCCTGAGCAAAGCAGCCTGGGAGGGCGCGGAAGGGGTCGTGCGTCTCTGCCGTAGCCCCGTCCAGGCTGACCGCCACCCGCCGAATGCCCGCATCCACGATGCGCTGGGCCATGTGCTCATCGATGAGGGTGCCGTTGGTCGCTAGGGCGACGCGCAGCCCCCGGGCCACAGCGTACTCAGCGATCTCGGAGATGTCGGGCCGGATGAGAGGCTCGCCGCCGGAGAGGACGAGGATAGGATTGCAGAAGGCCACAATCTGGTCGATGAGCTGTTTCGATTCGGCGGTGCTCAGGTCCTCCGGCACGAGCCGGTCGGCCACGTCGATGCGGCGGCAGTGGGTGCAGCGCAGGTTGCAGCCGGCTGTTGTCTCCCAGAAGATGAGACGGGGCAGGAATTCCAGCGTCATCTTCTCTCTACTCACGCAGCCAGCGGGCGACATCCTTGGCGGAGTAGGTCAGGATGACATCGGCTCCCGCCCGTTTGATGGCGGTGAGAAGCTCGAGGGTCACCCGCCTCTCGTCGATCCAACCCCGCTGGGCTGCTGCCTTGACCATGGCGTATTCGCCGCTGACGCTGAAGGCGGCCAGGGGGTGGTCGAAGGCCTCGCGCACCTGGCGGATGATGTCCAGGTAGGCGAGGGCAGGCTTGACCATCACCATGTCCGCCCCCTCCTCGATGTCCAGGGCCACCTCCCGCAGGGCCTCGCGGGCGTTGGCTGGGTCCATCTGGTAGCCTTGACGGTCGCCGAACTGGGGGGCCGACTCAGCCGCCTCGCGGAAGGGGCCGTAGAAGGCGGAGGCGTACTTGGCGGCGTAGGAGAGGATGGCCATCTGGGTGAAGCCGGCCGCATCCAGCGCCGAGCGGATGGCGGCCACCTGGCCGTCCATCATCGCGCTGGGGGCCACCACATCGGCGCCGGCAGCGGCGTGGGAGACAGCCACCCGCGCCAGGATGTCCAGCGTCTCGTCGTTGAGCACGCGGCCGTCCTCCACGACGCCGCAGTGGCCGTGGTCGGTGTACTGGCACAGGCAGACATCGGTGATCACCACCAGCTCCGGCACCGCCTTCTTGATAGTGCGGATCGCCTCCTGGACGATGCCGTGATCGTCGAAGTCCTCGCTGCCGATGGCGTCCTTGACGGCGGGGATGCCGAAGAGGATCACCCCCGGGATGCCCAGGGTGGCGACTTCCTCCGCCTCGGCCGGCAGAAGATCGAGCGACCAGTGGTAGGTGCCGGGCATGGAGTCGATCTCCTCTCTGACCCCCCGGCCGTGAACGATGAACAGGGGGTAGATGAGATCGCTGGCGGAGAAGCGCGTCTCGCGCACCAGGCGGCGCAGGTTATCGAGCCGCCGCAGACGGCGGGGGCGGTGGAGAAGGGCAGCCGCTATCTCCTCGCTCTCCCTGCGAAGCCGTAGCCTATCGACAGTCTGCTCAGCGCTCATTGTCTCGCTCTCTTTCAGCCGCGGCGGTGATAATGGCCTCCACCAGCCCGGGGATCGTGTGCTCTTTGGCTACAACGTCCACGCGGATGCCCAGCCGCGCCGCCGTCCTGGCGGTGACCGGACCGATGCAGGCCACCAGGCAGCGCGACAAGACGTCGGCCGGCGTGAGGCCTTGCAGGCCGGCCACCAGATTGCGTACCGTCGACGAGCTGGTGAAGGTGACGATATCGACCTGCCCGTCCGCCAGCATCGCTCTCATCTCGTCCGGTGCGCCGACGGCCAGCGTTCGGTAGGCGGCGACCTCATCGACCGCTGCCCCCTTGCCTCGCAGGGCCTGCGCCAGTTGCTTCGGCGCCCGTGCGGCTCGCGGCAGAAGGATGCGCTGCCCGGCAACATCGCCGATCCCGGCGGCGATCTCCTTGGTCGTGTAGACCGATGGCAGGTAGTCGACCCGGAGGCCGCAGCCCGCGAGGGCCTGGGCGGTGGCCGGGCCGATGGCGGCGATTCTCAGTGTTCCCAGGGCCCCCATATCCATTCCCTTTTCGCTCATTCTGTCGACAAGGGCTCGTACACCATTGGCGCTGGTGAAGATCAGCCAGTCGTAGGTGGGAAGCCTGGCGATGGCCTCGTCCAGCGGGGCGATATCCTTGGGCGGAGCGATCTCGATGGCCGGGTACTCCAGCGGCTCCGCCCCCAGCTCTCGCAATCGCTGGGAGAGGGCGCTCGCTTGCTCCCGCGAGCGGGTGACCAGGACCCGCTTGCCGAAGAGGGGCTTCGTATCGAACCAGCGCAGCTTCTCCCGCAGACGCACCACCTCGCCAACGATCGTCACCGCTGGCGGCTTGATGTCGGCCTCGCGCGCTCTCTCCACGATGTCGGCCAGGGTGCCGGTCACTGTCTTCTGGCGCGTCTCCGTTCCCTGCTGGACGATGGCCACCGGCGTGCGGGGGTCTCTGCCGTGCTCGATCAGCTTGGCCACGATCTTGGACAGATTGCCGACGCCCATAAGGAGGACCAGCGTGCCTACCCCCGTGGCCAGCTTCTGCCAGTCGATGCTGGAATCGGCCTTGGTGGGGTCCTCGTGGCCGGTGACCACAGCGAAGGTGCTGGTGTGATCGCGGTGGGTGACAGGTATGCCGGCGTAGGCCGGAGCAGCGATGGCGCTGGTCACGCCGGGCACTACCTCGAAGGGCACTCCCGCCTCCGTCAGGGCTTCCGCCTCCTCGCCACCACGGCCGAAGAGGAAGGGGTCGCCCCCCTTCAGGCGCACCACCACCTTCGCGGCGAGTGCCTTCTCCACCAAGAGGGCGTTGATTGCCTCCTGAGGCAGAGCGTGTCCCTGGGGGCTCTTGCCTGCATCGATCAGCTCGCATCCCCGTGGGGCCTCGCTGAGCAGGGCCGGGCTGACCAGTCGGTCGTAGATGACCACGTCTGCCTTCTGGAGGCAGTTCAGGCCCTTCACCGTGATCAGCCCCGGGTCGCCGGGGCCGGCTCCCACCAGATAGACGAGGCCCTTACTGTCCACTTTCCGCCTCGCGCAGAATCTGGGCGGCGCCTTGGCTCAGCATCCTGTCGGCCAGGCGTCGGCCGATAGCCTCGGCGTGGCGAGGGGAGCTGCTGAGGCTGTCGCGGATCACCTTCTTGCCGTCTAGGTTTGCCACCAGGCCCTGGAGAATCAGTCGCCCATGAGCTACTGCCGCGTGGGCGGCCACGGGCACCGTGCAGCCGCCGCCGAGGGCGGAGAGGAAGGCCCGCTCGGCACTGATGGCTCTCTCGGTGGGGGGGTGGTTCAACGGCTGGACCAGCGTTCTGACCTCTTCATCGGTCTCCCTCACCTCGACCGCCAGCGCTCCCTGCCCGACGGCGGGCAGCATGAGCGTCAGGGGTAGCCATTGGCTAATGGCCGAGGTGCGTCGGAGACGTATGAGCGCCGCCGCAGCCAGGATCATGGCGTCATAGCCTCCGCTGCTCAGCTTCCTCAGGCGGGTGTCGACGTTGCCCCGGACATCCTGAACCACCAGGTCGCTACGATAGGCCAGAAGCTGAGCCCGCCTGCGGGCGCTCCCGCTGCCGACGACAGCTCCCGCCGGCAGATCGTCTAGGGTTGGGCCGCCGCGCGAGACCAGCGCGTCTCGGACGTCCTCGCGTGGAAGGACGGCCCCTATCTTCAGGCCCGTTGCCAGTCGCGTCGGCATGTCCTTCAGGCTGTGGACGGCCAGATCGATCTCGCCCGCCAGGAGCCTATCCTCGAGCGCCTTCACGAAGACCCCGCGCCCGCCGATGCTGGCGAGGCTGGCCTGCGGTTGGACATCGCCCTCGCTCCGTATTTCCCGCAGCAGCCAGGCCCTGTCGGGGTGGAGAGAGGAGAGCATCTCTCGCACTGCCTCGGCTTGCGCTCTGGCTAGTCGGCTGCCGCGCGTGCCGATGAGCAAGGTGCGGCGGTTGGCTATCAACATCCCTCGTCCAGCGCTATGCGTCGCTCTGGCTGTCCTGGCCTTCCGTGTCCTCCAGGGCGAAGAGCTCCCGAATCACCATCGCGTGGAGGTGGCCCTCCTGGCCGTTGGCGCGCTCTTTGAGATTAACGATAGGGGGATGAAGCAGCTTGTTCACGATAGCCAGCGAGAGGGCTTCAACGATCGACCTCTGCTGCTCGGGGAGAGGGCCCAGCCTGCGCAGGGCCTTCTGCAGCTCCGCCAGGCGGATCTCCTCGGCTCGCCCCCTCAGGCTGGTGATGGTGGGCAGCACCTCCAGAGCCCTGAACCAGGCCATGAAGTCTGTCTGCTCCCTATGGATGATGGCTCTCACCTTGGGGATCTCACGCCTGCGGCGCTTCAGGTTGGCCTCCACGACCTTCTCCAGGTCATCGATGTTGTAGAGGTGGACGTTGTCGATGCGGCCGACCTCGAGCTCCACGTCGCGCGGCACGGCAATATCCACCAGCAGGAGCGGACGCTGCTGCCGCAGGGCCATCGCCTGCTCCACCGCCTGGGTGCGAATCACCGGATGGGGCGCCGCTGTGGAGCTGATGACGATGTCGGCGGCGGAGAGAGACTGGGCGATACGACCGAAACCCAGGACCTGGCCCCCGCACTGGCGAGCGATGGCCTCGGCCTTGCGTCGGGTGCGGTTGATGACGCTGATCTCGCCGATGCCGCTTTCCATGAGGTTCTTCAGGGTCAGCTCGCTGGTCTCACCGGCACCCACCACCAGCGCCCGGCAACTGCCAAGGTCTTCGAAGATCTTCTTGGCCAGCTCCACCGCCGCGTAGCTGATGGAGATGGCATCGCGCCCGATGGCGGTCTCGGTGCGGGCTCGCTTGCCCACGGTGATGCTCTTGCGAAACAACCTCGCCAGCACCGGCCCTATCGCCTTGCTGGCGCTGGCAAGACTATAGGCTTCTCGTACCTGGCCCAGGATCTCGTTCTCCCCCACGATCATGGAGTCGATCCCTGCTGCCACACTGAACAGGTGGGCTGCTGCTTCCTCGTCTTCACAGGTGTAGAGGTGGCTTTCAAACTCGGCTGGGGGCAAGCCTTGCCGCTCGCTCAGGAAACGCACCAGATACTCGCGCCCCCTGGCGGCATCTTCGGTCAGGGCATAGATTTCGGTGCGGTTGCAGGTGGAGAGGATGGCGCCCTCCCGAAGGGCGCCGTCCTGGCGAGCGCGGCATTCCGCCAGAGCGGAAAGGGCCTGGCGGAGACGGCTGCCGCTGAAGGCCAGCCTCTCGCGCACCTCAACCGGCGCTGTCTTGTGGTTTAGGCCGATCGCTAGAATATTCACCGCTGGCTCCCTGAGAGGGAGGTGGCTTTCTTCCTCCCGCGGCCTTTGGTCTTCAGGACGTAGGTGGCGAGGATGTCGGTCGCCAGTCGTTCCGCCTCTTGCCGTTTCCCCTCCTTGAGCAAGGCCAATACTTCTGAATCGGCCAGGGCGTACCAGAAGCGGAGGCGGGCCCGGCCCGAAAGCTCTCTGCCGACGCGGTCCCTCAGAGCGCCCGCCATCTCCAGGAAAGCGGCATACTCGCGGCCAAAGCGGGGCTCAAGTTCCTGGCGCAGGCGGGCCGAAAGGGCCGGGTCTTGCCCGCCAGTGCAGATGCTGATTGTCAGGTCTCCTCTTCGCACTACAGAGGGCACGAAGAAGTTGCAGCGATGGGGATCGTCAACCACGTTGATCAGAAGGCGCCTGTCCTGAGCCTCTTGCCATACGTCTCTGTTGACGTTTGGGTCATCCGTTGCCGCGATGACAACAAAAGCGCCCTCCAGGTCTCCCGGTTGGTAACCCCGAGGGCGGTGTTCGATGCGGTCCGCTTGCAGGAGCGCCCCTAGCTTATGCGTCAGGCCTGGGCTGATCACCACCACTCGCTCTGCGCCCGCCTCCAAGAGGGCCTCCACCTTGCGCTGCGCTACCTCGCCTCCGCCCACCACGATGCAGCGTCTGTTCTCCAGGCCAACCAGGTTGATGGGGTATGACCTCAAAGAGATTCCATCCCTTGCGCTCCTGGGGCTCTATGCCCCAACGTCCCATGCTTCTAGCCTACCACCGGCAAAGCGATGTCGGTAGAGGTGAAGCCCTGGAATTTTCAAGAAATCTCCTGGAAATTGCGACGGATTCTCACTAAATCTTCCAATCTTGCGCTTTCCGCCGTCAGGAGGAATGCGTTCAAGCTTGCGGCTGCCGAAGGCGCAGGACAGCGAGCAGGAGATCGGGCCTGTCGGACATTAGGCCGTCCACCCCAAGGTTGAGCAGGCGGTGCATCTCCTCGCTTTCGTCGACAGTCCACACGTGCACCGCGATGCCAAGGCGATGGGCAGCCTGGACGAAGCGACGGTCCACCACGGAGAGGGGACCCTGGCGGGCTGGCACATGGAGAGCGTCGTAGGCAAGGCGGAGGAACCGCGTGAGGCCCAGGCGGCTGGCCAGCCAGAACAGGCGCGCCTCCCAACTGGCGGCGGAGGTGGCCACGCGTCCGCCCGTCCGTTGCCGAAACTCCTTCAGCATTCGATCGTAGAAGCATCCCGCGAGGATGCGATCGTGGGCGTCCAGCTCCTCGATGAAGGTGGCCAGGGCCTCAACCAGGGAAGGCTCCTTCTGCTTCATGTCGAGGTTGAGGCAGATATCGGGGAAGGCTTGCATCACTTCAGCCAAGGTGGGAACTGTGACCTCCTTTCCTCGGAAGGGAAAGGTCTGGCCTCCGTCGGGGGAGAAGTGGTAGCCGGCGTCGAGCCGCTTCAGTTCGGCCAGGGTGAGAGCACTGACAGGGCCGGAGCCATCGCTGACGCGGTCCACTGTCTCGTCGTGGATGGTGACCATGACCCCGTCCCTGGTAGTGCGGAGGTCCGTTTCCAGGTAGCGGCATCCCATCTGGACGGCCCCCTGGAAGGCCACTATCGTGTTCTCTGGCCAGAGCTTGCCGCCGCCTCGATGGGCAAAGGCCAGGGGGTGAGCTCCCTCCAGAAACGGGCGCTTTGGTCTTGTTTGAGGTTTCGCCATACCGACCCCGTCACCGCCAGGTAAGCCAATCTTAGGCTCGCACGGGCAGGTGGTTCAAGCGTGCCTGTCTTCCCTGGCTGGCACGGTCGCAAAGGCCCTAGGGGTATTGCGTCCCTGACCGCTGCCGGGCTACTCTGTTCTTGAGGGCGAGCCCACCTGGGGCGAGGCCGACATGACGCCAAGGCATGCTTTAGATGAGCTATCTTGAAATGGCAGAAGTGCCTTCCCTGCGCAGCCCGGTTCTGGTGATGGCCTTCGCTGGCTGGAATGATGCCGGTCAGGCAGCGACCTCGGCGGTGCGCTTTCTGATCGAGGGCTGGTCGGCGCAGCGATTCGCCAGCATCGACCCCGAGGAGTTCTTCGACTTCACCACTGCGCGGCCCACGATCCGCCTCGACCCGGACCAGCAGCGGGAACTGGAGTGGCCCAGCAACGCCTTCTTCTATAAGGCAGACCCCGCCCTGAACCGGGATTTCGTCCTTCTCTTTGGCACCGAGCCCCACCTGAAGTGGCGGGCGTTCACGGCGTCCGTCATTCAGGTCGCTCAGCAGTGTGGTGTGACCCTGGCGATCGGTCTTGGCGCACTCCTGAGCGAGACACCGCACTCTCGTTCGGTGCCTTTGACCGGCTTCGCCACCGAGCCAGAGCTGGCGGCGAGGCTGACGCAGCTAGGCATCGTCCCCACCCGTTACGAGGGGCCCACGGGCATTGTCGGCACAATCCACGATGCCTGCCGGCGGCAAGGACTGTCGGCGGTCAGTCTGTGGGCAGCCGTGCCGCACTATTTGGGGGCGACGCAGAACCCCAAGGGGACCGCGGCGCTCCTGCACAGCTTGGACACTCTCCTCGATCTTGGTCTTGACCTTGGCGGGCCTGAGAGGGCCGTGGCCGATTTCGAGAGAGAGGTGGGCAGGGCAATCGCCAGCAATCTGGAGATCGCTGCCTATGTCCGGGAGTTAGAGCGCCGGTCGGATGCTCTGTCGGAGGAGGAGGCGGTAGCAGGGCTAGGAGGAGCCGAGCTTCCTGGCGGCGACATTCTGATCGAGGAACTGGAGGAGTTCCTCAAACACAGGCGAGAAGAGGAGCAGGAGAGCTAGTCTCGCCAGCCAAGGCACGGCCGTGGGCGTGCGGGTCGGCGCAGCCGCTGGTGGCGATTTCGGGAGGAGGGTAAACGAGGTGTTGACCAAGGCCATCAATGGCAAGATCCTCACTGTGAACCTCGGCTCGGGCGCCAGCGAGCCCGAATCGCTGCCGGAGGAGATGTACCGCCGCTACATTGGCGGCTACGGCCTGGGTGTCCGCTTGCTCTTCGACCGCATCCCTCACGGAGCTGAGGCGCTGGGGCCAGACAATATCCTCGGCTTCTTCCCCGGCCTCCTCACCGGCACCCCCCTGTTCGGCAGTCGCTATCAGGCCGTCGCTAAGTCCCCCAAGACCGGCGGCTGGGGCGACGCCAACGGCGGCGGCGACTTCGGCCCCTTCCTCAAGTGCGCCGGCTGGGATGGCCTCCTGGTCAGCAGCATGTCTGACAAGCCGGTCTATCTCCTCATCGAGGACGACAAGGCCGAGCTCAAGGACGCGGGCGACCTCTGGGGCCTGGATGCCATCACCACCGAGGTCAGGCTGAAGGAGCGCCATGGCAAGAAGGCCAGCATCGCCTGTATTGGGCAGGCGGGAGAGAATCTCTCCTACATGGCTGGCATCTGCAACGAGTACGGCCGCCTGGCCGCCCGCAGCGGACTGGGTGCTGTGATGGGCTCCAAGAAGCTCAAGGCCGTCGTCGTCCTGGCCTCCCGCAAAATCCTGGCTGGCGACGACAAGGACATCCGCGCCCTCGTTCGCGCCTCCCTGAACGAGTTCGGGCCCACCGCCTCCCTCCGCAACTTCGGCACCACCCGTATCACCGCCCGTTCAGCCGTCTCGGGCGACTCACCGGTGAGGAACTGGGGTGGCGTCGGCGCTGTTGACTTCCCAGCGGCCGCTGAGCTCGCCAGAGACAGGTTCAACGCCAAGATGGAGAAGCGCTACGCCTGCTGGCACTGCCCCATCGCCTGTGGTGCGCAGAGCAAGGAGTCCGACAACCCCCGGTTCCCCTATCCGAAGGGCACTCATCGGGCGGAATACGAGACGGCCGCCGCCTTCGGTACCTTGGCTCTCAACGCCGACATCGACTCTCTTCAGTACGCCAACCACCTCTGCAATGCCTATGGCCTGGACACCATCTCCGCCGGCGCTACCGTCGCCTTTGCCATCGAGTGCTATGAGAACGGCATAATCACCAAAGAGGACACGGATGGCCTGGCTCTCACCTGGGGCAACGCCGGGGCCATCATCGAGCTGCTCCACTGCATCGGCAAGCGAGAGGGCGTCGGCGACCTCTTTGCCGATGGCATCCGCAAGGCCGCCGAGGCGCTGGGCGCCCGGGCAGAGCCTTTCGCCATGGAGGTGGGCGGCGAGGAGCTCCCCATGCATGACCCCAAGCTTTGGCCGGACTACCTTGCCACCTACAAGCTGGACCCGACGCCTGCCCGCCATACCCAGTACTCGAACCCCATAGCGTCCGACTGGGGTGTGCCACTTGCCCCGCGGGACCGGAATCAGGCCAGCGGCCGAGCTCAGCATCACAAAGGCATCTCCGAGCATCAACACGTCGTCAACAGCATCGGCACGTGCATGTTCGTCTCCTTCAGCGGCCCTGACCAGCGCATTCCTGAGTGGATCAACGCCGTCACTGGCTGGGACACCACCCACCAGGAGCTGCTCAAGACGGGCGAACGCATCGCTAACTTGCGCATGGCCTTTCAGGTGCGCGAGGGGGACAACCCTACCCAGCGCCGCATCCCTGGTCGGCTCATCGGCAAGCCGCCGCTGGAAGAGGGCCCGCATGAGGGCTTCAGCCTGGACACGGAGACCCTGGAGCGGGAGTTTCTGGCTGCCTGCGATTGGGACCAGCAGACCTGCAAGCCCAGCCGTGCCAAGCTGGAGGAGTTGGGTCTTGAAGACGTGGCCGGTGTCCTCTACAAATAGGGGATGCCATTATGGGCGCAAGCATGAGTGGTAGGAAGACGCGCCCGGGCTGAAGCAGGGCGCAAGGCGGAGCGTCCAGCGGCCACGCGGATGGTGGCTGCGCCTTTCTACGTCTTAGCAGTGACTGGCAGTGGTGGTGGGAGGGCAATGCAGCGGCGGCGCCTTGAGCGGGAGGTCTTCTCGCCCCACTCCACCATCGCTGTCACCACCCTGGGGTCGAACTGTGAGCCAGCGTTGCGCTCGATTTCCTCTATCGCCTCGCTATGAGGGAGAGCTGGGCGGTAGGGGCGGTCGGAGGTCATTGCATCGTAGGCATCGGCCACCGCGAACACCCGTGCGCCAAGGGGTATCTCCTCGCCAGCAAGGCCGCGCGGGTAGCCCTTGCCGTCATAGCGTTCGTGATGGCAGTAGACGATCTCGGCAACTTGCCTGAGGAAGCCGTCCCGGCCCACTATCGACTGTCCGTAGGCTGGGTGGCATCTCATCTCTTCCCACTCGATGACGGACAGCGGTCCTGGCTTCCTGAGGATGTCATCGTCCACGGCCAGTTTGCCCACGTCATGCAGAAGAGCGGCCCACCTCAGGAGCTGTATCTCGTCGCCTGCCATGCCCAGTCGTTGCCCCAACTGCACAGCGAGGTCGGCGACTCGCGGAGAGTGGCCACCGGTAATGCCGTCCCTCAGATCGAGAGCCGAGAACACAACCTGCCAGAGGGACTCGTAGCTTTGCTCGACCTCTTGTATGTAGATGGTGCTCTGGCGGAAGCGCGAGGTGAGTATTAGCGCCTGGCCAGCAGCGGTAAAGGCCAAGATACCCAGGAGCGCCAAGAGAAGTGTACTGGCGGCATAGTTCGTTAGGTTCGGCCTCTGCCACATCAAGAAGGCAGCTATGGTGGCACTTATCGTCAGGGCGCCGACAGCCCACAACCAGCGCAGCCGGGGGGTGGCAGCATCGAGCCGCGTTTCGAGACGGGTAGTGATGCGCCGTACCTCTCGCGAGCTAACCTCGCTTGACGTCGCTCCCGTTTCTTCAAGAATTGGCGTAGTCATCTTACCTCCTGGGATGTCTGGAGCCCCGTGGGGCCTTCGACTAGGTAAGACGCGAGGAAGCATCGTTTCGTTACCGGGCGCTGGCAGGGTGATCCAATAGTGCCATGCAGCGCGACAGCAGCCGCCCGAAGCTGCTATAATCTGGCCAGCATCGGTTGATCGTTATGGCTGATAGAGAGGTGCAACAATGCTGGACATTCTACTGACTGACGAGCAGAAGAAGCTACGGGACGAGGTGCGGGCTTTCGTGCGCGATGATGTGCCGCGCCAGCTCATCCTCGACATGGATGCCGAGCGGGTTCACTATCCTCGCGAGTTCATAGAAGCGGCTGCCCGCCGCCGCCTGCTGGGCCTGCGCTTCCCCAAGGAGTACGGCGGCCGCGGGCTGGGCTGGTCGGATGAGGTGGTGGCCCTGGCGGAGGTGAGTGTGGTAGGAGGCTCGCTGAGCTGTCTCTACTCGCTCGTCAGCATCGTCGGTGAGGCGCTGAACGTCTTTGGCACGCCGGAGCAGAAGGCCAGGTGGTTACGCCCAGCCCTCGAGGGCCGGCTGACGGTGGCCGAGGCCCTGACCGAGCCGCGAGGCGGCTCCGACTTCTTCGGGGCGACGACCACGGCGCGGCGCGAGGGCGATGTCTACGTGCTCAACGGCCAGAAGCGATTCATCGTGGGCGCCGAGGGGGCTGACTTCTTCCTGGTATATGCGCGCACCAACCCCGACGGCCCCTCGCACAAAGCGCTGAGCGCTTTCATCGTCGAGAGGGGGCCCGGCGTCGAGGTTCAGCACGTCTATGGGCTGCTCGGGACGCGCGGCGGTGGGGCCGGTCGGGTGTACTTCCGGGACGTCTGCGTGCCCAAGGAGAACCTCATTGGCCAAGAGCACGGCGGGGCCGAGATCTTCTATCGGATGATGATCCCCGAGCGGATGACCAGTGCCGCAGGCACGTTGGGTGCGGCGCAGGCCGCTCTGGAGATCGCCGCCCGCTACAGCGACCGGCGCAAGGCCTTCGACCAGAAGATCCGCGCCTTCGAGGCGGTTAGCTTCAAGGTGGCCGAGGGCATCACCCTCCTCGACGCCTGCCGGGCGATGGTCCACATGACCGCCCGCTGCATCGACGCCGGCGACGAGCCGGGCCGCCTCCGCCGCCTGGTGTCCGAGACCAAGAAGTTCGTCACCGAGGCAGTCTGGGATGTCATCAACCACGCCATGCAGATCATGGGCGGCATCGGTTACACCAACGTCTATCCCATTGAGCGGATGCTCCGCGACGCCCGATTGTCCATGATCTGGGTGGGCACCAGCGAGATCATGAATCTCATCATCCAGCACGAGTACTACCGAGAGCTGGGCTTTCCCCGGCCGGGCCGCGACGTGGAGGCTGACGCGCTGGAGGCAGACCAGATCGAAGAGAAAGTGTACGAGTGAACTATGCCCACCGGCATCACCTTCAACGTCCAGCGGTTCAGTACCGAGGACGGGCCTGGCATCCACACAACCGTCTTCATGAAGGGCTGTCCTCTTACCGTCGTCTGAACCGGTCCTATCCTCTGGAAGACGCAGAGCTGCCCACTCGGGCCCAGATGGAGCGGCTGCACGCAGTGGCCCTCGGCGGTGGAGTGGACGTAGCCATGTGGTCGGGAGCGGTGAAAGACTAGAGACTAGCTATCGGGGAGCAGACGTGGCTGTTGCCAATCTGAGCCCGGTGGAAAGGCGTCAGCCTCGTTATACCTTCTGGGCTGCCTTGGGGTTCTCTAGTTTGGAGCTGTAAAGGGAGATATCTGCCAGCCTCACCAGGTCATCGGCGGTGGTGGCGTCATCGGGGTAGGAAGCTAGCCCGGCGCTCAGGCTCAGGTCAGCCGTGGCGGGGTCATTCAGTTCCTTGAGCTTCTTGGCCAGAGACTTGCCTATTCGCTCGACCACGATCTGGGCCCGGGTTGGATCGACATGCATTAGTATTGCGGCGAACTCGTCGTCACTGTAGCGACAGGCAATGTCTGAGTGACGCATTTGCGAGCGGATGGAATCGGCAACAAGGAGCAGTACCTTGTCGCCGGCTTCTTGCCCCCGAGCTTCGCTATAGCTCTTGAGGTTGTCGATGTCGGCGATAATCACTGCAAGGCCGTGCTCGTAGCGCTTGGCGCGCTCGATCTCCTCGCCCAGTCGCTGGTGAAAGTGGGCGCGGTTATATAGACCTGTGAGGCCGTCGGTGATCGCTTTGAGTTCTGTTTCAGTACGCAGTTGGGCGTTCTCCAGGGGCAGAGCAACCTGAGCGGCAGCGGCCTGGAGGAGGTCCAGGTCCGACGTTTGGAAGGCTGAGGCCTCCGAAAAGGTGACAAGCACAAGGCAACCGAACGGCCTTTCGCCGATGCCCAGCGGCGCACACATTATGCTCTGCGGCGAGCCCGAGTCTCCAGCGGCCTGTTTGATGAGCTTCCCACCCTCAGGGCCGAGACTTCCCGCCGCTGTGAGATCCTTTATCGAAGAATACAGCTCTGTTTCGCCTGTCTGGAAAGCCTTGCCGATCAGGCCTTCGCCGGGCTTGACTACCAGCTTGGACATCACCTTCTGATCCAGACCGCGCACAGCGCGAAGCTCTAGCAGGTCTCTATGCCGGTTGTAGGCCATGAGGAACCCAGCCTCTGCTCGCGGCAAGAGCTCGAGGACGGCTTCTAGGGCTCTGTCGGCCGCTTCGTCAAACCCGATGGCTGTGGCGACGGCGTTCGATAGGTTAATGAATAGGCGAAGCTGGTCGTCGCGCTGCCGCACCTCCTTGACGAGGTGACTGAGCATCGTGGTATCGCGAGCTGTGCCTTCAATAGCTGTCAGGCGCTCGCCCTCATCATAGATGGGCACGAAGCTGAAGGTCAGCCATATTGTCTGGCCGTCCTTACGCAGGCACTTCAGGGCTACCGGACCTTCGGGCATGTTGCCGGAGAGCATGCCCTCGCATAGGGCGACGAAGGACTGCCAGTGGTCCGGGTGGACAAGCCGACCGACGATCTCCGAACCGGAGGCTAGATCCTCCAGGGTAAAGCCCGTCACCTTCTCCCAGGCCGGATTGGCGTAGGTGAGGCCCTTCTGGATGTCTACCCGGAAGACCAGGTCAGCCATGCGCTCCGCCAGTTGGCGATATCTTGCCTCGGCCATGGCGACGCCGGTCTCGGCCGTCTCTTTGGCGAGCAGGGCGACGATCATGCGATTGAGGTTCTTCGCCAGGGACTCGAACTCCTTCGGCCCCGATACCTGGGCCATAGTCGTCGTTTCTCCTCTGGCGATCGACCGGGCGCTTGCTTGAAGAGCTGCCAGCGGTCGAAGAATGCTTCGCGCCAGCGCCATCGCCGACCATACGCCGACGACCAGGACGAGGCCGGCGAACCCCAGCAAGGCCCAGAGCGGCGGGCCGCCACCGCCAGCCCTTGAAGCGAGGGCGAGGTCCATCTGGCGTTGCTGTTCGCTGATCAGTTCGGCAACCACCGGCCTCAGGCTGGCGATCCTCTCTTCTATCTGAGCGCGCGCTGCCGTCGCCTCTTCGGCATCGGAGACATCCGTGTATATGAACAGCGCATCGCCCTGCATTCCCATGTCGGTGACCTGCTTGGCGATGTCGTCTAGTGTGGCCAACGTTTGGGGCTCGGCGGAGTCACCTTGCAGAGCTTGGGCCTCCTGGACAGACGCCTTAACCCTGGCAATGGAGCTGCGGAACGTCTCGGCAAAGCTCCAGTCCTTGGTAACAAAAATGGCCCGCAGGACCTCGAGCTGGAGGGTGAACTCGGTATCGATGTCGGCCAGGGCGGCGGCTGTAGCAGAGGCCTTCTTTGCAGCGTCCGCGTCGACTTGAGCGGTCCCAGGGCGGAAGAAGACGGATACCAGCGAGATGCCGATGAGGAGCAGCATCAACAGCGAGAACGTGACGATGATCCGTGCCCGCACCGACCGCAACCTAGGCATTCGCCTGCCGACCTTTCCCCGACTACAACAAACTACCTGCCATCCTCCACCCACCATATAGGGGGTTTGGAGGTCGCATAACAGCAGGTCAATAGTCTTTGTAGTGCTCATTGAATTGACGCGAGTCCAGGGCAGGGCGTTACACCCAGGTCGCCCACGGTTGAAATCGCCGCCCGAGGTGCTATCATGGCAAGGGTGGGCCCGTAGCTCAGCGGCAGAGCGGCCGGCTCATAACCGGCTGGTCGTAGGTTCGAATCCTGCCGGGCCCACCATGTGCTGCCCCCGTGGCAGACAACGTCCCGCTCATCCTGAGCTTGTCGAAGGAGGAGCGGGGGCTGATGGTTCGACAGGCTCACCATGAGCGGCCAGGGTCGCGACCCCATGATCTCTCACATGTCCCGACGCACCACATTGGCTGGCCCAGCGGCCGCCGATGCGCTATCATGCTGTCGGAGGCTCAGGGACGATGGCGGGCGGGGCTGGCCTGCTTCAGCAAATACGCGACTTCTTGGCCGACTACCGGCCGCGACGCCTTTCCCAGAATGAGACGACTCCGGCAGCGGTCCTTCTTCTCCTCTACGAGAAGGCGGGCGAGCCCTACATCGTCCTGACCAGGCGCACCGAGGACGTGGAGCACCACAAGGGGGAGATCTCCTTCCCCGGCGGCGCCTTCGACCCCCAGGACGGCGACCTGCTCACCACCGCCCTGCGAGAGGCGGAGGAGGAGATCGGCGTTCGGCCGGAGGACGTCCAGGTCCTGGGCCGCCTGGACGACATGATCACCATCACCGGCTTTGCGGTGAGCCCCTTCGTGGGCCTCTTGGCGTCGCCGTCATATCCCTTCGCCGTGAATGCCCTCGAGGTGGCCGAGCTGGTGGAGGTGCCTTTGCCCCACCTGATGGACGAGCGCAATCTGGAGCAGGACGTGGAGCGCCTGGGGAACCGCTGGTGGCCCATCCTGGCCTACCACTACGGCGACCATCGCATCTGGGGGGCCACCGCTCGCATCCTCAAGGGCTTCCTCGACCATCTGGCCGCCGGCGGAGCTTGACGAGCGCCGCCCTTGATCGTGAGGTGTTCTGAATGCGCTGGCTGCTGATTCGGCATGGCGAGTCGGTGGGCAACCGCGAGTGGCGGCTCCAGGGCCAGCGGGAGTTCCCCATGAGCGAGCGCGGCCGCCGCCAGGCCGAGCTGCTGGCGCGGCGGCTGGCCGGCGTGGATATCGCCGCGGTCTACAGCAGCCCCATTCGCCGCGCCTGGGAGACGGCGCAGGCCATCGCTCACAGCCTGGGGCTGGCGGTGCAGGCCCTGGTCGGCGTGCAGGAGTACGACTTCGGGGAGCTGTCCGGCCTGACCTGGTCGGAGATTCAGGAGCGGGCGCCGGAGGTGACGGCGGCCATCGCCTCTCGCAGCGACGAGTACCCCCACTACCCGGGCGAGGAGGGCCGCGATGCCTTCCGCCGGCGGGTCTGCTCCACCCTCTGGGGCCTGCAGGAGAAGCACGGCGATGAGACGGTGGCGGTGGTGGCCCATGCCGGACCCATCGCGGTGTTCCTGCTGGACGTGCTCGGCCTGCCCTATCGCCCGCCGCTGCCGTTCAACCTGGACAACGGATCGATCACGCTGGTGGAGACGCCGCCGCGGCAGTGGCCGGGCGCTCCCCCTGCCGTGCTCGTCTCTCTGAACGACGTGTGCCACCTGAAGGAAGGGGGGTGAGGCAAGGGTGTCGAAAGCTCCCGAAGGAAGGCCGAGGCGAAAGCGGCGAGAGCGAGGCCCGACGGAGAAGGAGTTCCTGGAGAGGCTGGAGGTTCTGGAGCGGTTCGTGGTGGAGTGCCAGGCCTGCCAGGCGGAGAACCCTCAGCACTGGCAGTACTGCGCCGTGTGCGGCACCCGCCTGGCGACGGCCTGCCCGGTCTGCGGCTGCCCCCTGCCGCCTCTGGGCGCCCGCTACTGCCCCCACTGCGGCATGGAGCTACCGAAGGGAGAAGGCGAGGCGTAGGGGCGGAGCGGGGCGCGGGGCGAGGCTAGGGCGCCGGGGGGGAAGCTTTGGCCGGACGCGCCACGTCGAAGGCGATGGTCTTGACGAGTTGGTCCTCCACTCTGACCTGCACCTCGTAGCGGCCGTCGCGCTCGAACCTCGTGTTGGCTGTCATCGCTATGACCGGCGTCTGGTCGCTGCCGGGCCGGAGGCCTGCGGGCCTGCCCATCTCGAGCTCTCCACGCAACGGGGGCACGATGGGATTGCCGTCGGCGGTGACTATGGCTATTTCGATGTGGTGGACTTGGTTGGTCTCGCCCCAGGGGATGCGGAAGCCCGCAGCGACGCTTATCTGGTGGGTGAGCGGCAGGGCCACGGGATGGATCGTTGACCAGCCTCCCCCGAGCACGTAGAGTTTACCGTTGACGGCTTGGGCGGCGTCGGCAAGGATGAGAAACTCGACTTCCATTTTCCACGCTCCTGTGGTATGATGTTGTGGACAGTGTAATACATGTAGACAACCCAGGTCAAGGGTCTCCGTGGGTTGATGCGCTTGAGTTTGACGAGCATAACGAGGATGAGCTCGCTCGCCACGGTATCGCCCCGCTGCGCGTGCATGCGGTCGTTACGGGGCAGCCGCTATTCGTGCGGAACAAGCGTGGGAGGGCTGCCGCCTACAAGGTGATAGGGCCGGATAGCGGTGGCATAATGCTTACCATCGCCCTGGCGGCCACGGCGGTCTCGGGCCGGTGACGGGCTGGCCCAGCACAAAGGGTGAGGTGACTCTCTGGAGGAAGGCTTATGGATGAGCGTGAGAAGGAAGCGGCGCGATATCTTCAGGCACACGCCGATGACACCGATGAGTGGGAGCAGGAGGGGCAGAAGCCGGTCCAGACCAAGGCGGCAAGCATGGTGTTTTCGGTGCGCTTCAGGGTGGAGGAGGTCGCGCGGATGAAGCAGATCGCGGATAGAGAGGGCATCCGCCTGTCGCGTCTGGTCCGGGATGCCGTCCTTGAGTATTTGGTTGGCGGGCGCAGACCAAGGATCACCTTGGCGGTGCCCGCGGACAGCAAGATCCTGCTAACGAACGTGGAGTTGGCGGCACCAGCTACCGAGGGGCGCGTGCCCAGGAGGGAACCGGCGGCGTCCGTTGCGACGGGCGCGTTTTAGGGGACGGTGGGCTGCGCTAGCCTACGAGCGCCGCATGCGGTTGCCGAGGGTGAAGACGAAGAGGGCGAAGAGGCCGATGCCGAACATGGCCTCGATGGCAGTGAGGAGGCGAGCGCCCCAGCCCACTGGCTCCAGGGGTTTCCGAAGTAGGGGCACGTGTGGTAAATTGGGTACTGCGCGGTGCGCTTTTTCAAGCGGCAACTGACGCGACTTTTGGGAGGCGCAAGGCCCAGTGGATCTGATCAAGACTGTCGTACGGCTGGAGTTCTCCGAGCCAACCCGTCCGTGGTTGGAAATGCGGGAAATACTGCGAGTGGCAGGGGGAAACCCAACCGTGGAGCTCCAGGCGAGCCCTATGGTGCTAGACCAGCCAGAGAAACGACAACGGCTAGTCCTGGCGGTTCGCACCCTGGTGCTGGAGCAGGAGTTGCCAGCCTCGGCCGATCAAAGCCTGGACCAGGCGCTCGAGATGATCAGGCGTCTGAACGATGCGTCGAACTTGCCTTCAGTGAAGCAAATCCGCCATGACTCGGTCTTCATTGAGCCCTACCCCCTGCCGCTCCACGAACTCGTCGTTTTCCTTAAGGAGCGTTTTCTTCGATCCAACCCGACGGTAGAGTCTGCGACGGACATTGGACTGACGTTCGACCAGCACGAAGACGAAGTCGTGAAGCGTATGCAGATCGGCCCAATGGATGCTGAGCAGCTTCGGCAGGAGGTCCTCCGGTGGCCGGAGGAAGGTATCCCGGATACGTTCCTTTTCCTCGGTCTGGCCTACGAGTCCAACAGGGAGGCTCCGTACACACTCGAAGCGCTTCGGGAGTTTATGGAAAACGCAATTACGTGGCAGGCTAGCCAAGTCGAAGCTATCCTCAGCTCTCTGCGAGGAGAGGGGAAATAGCATGTCAACGATGACCCTGGGTCGGCGGAGAATCGGAGTATCGTCGGAGCCCTACGAGTCTGAGATCGGTCAACAGGGAGCGCGGCTGTCAATAGATGTTCGCCCACAAAGCCCAGACCGATTCTCTGATTTGTGGCAGCGTTTTAATGACGCGATAAGGGGGAGCCTTGAGCAGTGCGGCTTCCCGCAGCCAGAGGTCATAGAACAGCGAGAACCTCTGCGCAGAACTTGGCTGGGAGCGGTCGTCGTCGCACCAGGGATTCTGGTTCGCGGGGACGAGTTCGAAGAGCGATACGGGGGGATCGACCTGGAGGAGCTCAGGAGCCGCATGACCCCCGCCTTGTTCAAGGCGTTCGTCCGTCACATTGGGTCGGTTCCCGGGCGTCCGGACCTGGATGTCGACGAGATAAGCGCCATACCCGAATTCAGATAGTCGCCCTACTTGAGCACGATGCGGTACACGGCTTGGGCAGCGGGAGTTGCCATTGATTCCCCGGTCTATCTGGACGCAAACGTACTTGTGGGCGCCACCGTTAGACGGCATCGACTCTACACGAAGGCTGCTCAGCTTATAGGCGAACTGCTCGCGAGTCAAGCCTGCATTCTGGTTTCTCTCTTGGCTGTGCAGGAAGCCCTTTGGGCGCTGGCTAACATCTCCTATTGTGAGTTGCACAACCAGCCGTCGAACGCGAGTTTCACCCAAACCATCTACAACAAATGGCGTGAGCAGATCTTCCAGAGACATGGAGCCCGAATGGAAGCCATCAGCGCGATGCTCCGCGATTGGTCGAATGCTGGCGTCGCGGTTGAAGTTGTGCCCAAGACTGACTCGGATTTTCTCCTGGTGTCCGACCTTACGCCTAGGTATATGCGGCAGTACAAGCTAACCCCCGCCGACGCTGCCCATTTGGCTCTCGCTGAAACGCACGCTGCATCGTTTGTGACGGCGGATTCCCATTTCAAACAGGTAGCGACGCAAGCGCCCCCGAACGCACTGGCTGTTGTCCACCTTGTCCCGTAGTCAGAACGGGGGGCGCGGCGGCCTACTCTCGCCTCTCTCCCTCTCCCCGCACCCGCCGCAGCCGCTCGCGGATCGTGCGCTCGAAGGGCCGGCTGCTCACTGGCTTCCCCCCTCCGGCTCCGCTGCCTGGCGGGCGGCCCAGGCGGCCACCTTCGTCGCCAGCTCGTCGCTGCGGCGGCTCCAGTCGCTCTCCTGCAGGCAGAAGAAGGACTGCTCCAGCAGGCGGTGGAGGAGCGTCGCCGTCTCGTAGGCCAGGTCGAGGAAGGCGAGCAGGCGGCGGCTCTGATAGAAGGGCCCGCTGCGAAGGGTGCCCTTGCTGTCCAGGGCGCCGGAGACGGAGGCGAAGGACGGGTGGGTGAATCTGCCGAGGTCGTGGTAGATTCGCCCCAGGGCGGGCTCCGGGTGCTCGTGCTCGCTCGCGTCGTGGGCCAGGGCTGCGGCCAGGGCCTCCCTCATGCGGGACGGGGTCGGCCAGTCGGCGCTCCCATCCGCGAGCTTGGCGGCGTCCTGGGGGCTGGCGTTCAACCACGTCCCCGCCAGCCAGTACTCGAAGGCGTTTCGGGCCAGCGAGAGGGCCTGCACGTAGTAGCCGTCGAGGGCGAGGTTGTGGGCGGAGCGGAGGAAATTGGCGGCGCCCCCCACCAGAAGCAGGGTCAGCTCCTGGGCATCATCCGGGGATTTGACCACCTCCAGCTCGCGGAACCCGCGCATGAGGTGGCTGAGCAGGTCGTCGGCCAGGGCCATGTCGTCGCTGTGGTACTGCCAGGCCTGGCGGTGGACGGCGTGCTCTCGGTCCTCCCAAGTCGAGCCGTGCGGCAGTTGGGCGGGCATCGGCGCTATTCCTGCGGCTCGCCTTCGCCCCGCACCCGCCGCAGGCGCTCGCGGATCGTGCGCTCGAAGCCCTGGTCGGAGGGCTCATAGTAGCGGCGGCCGCGCAGCTTGTCGGGCAGGAACTGCTGCGGCACGTAGTGGTCGGGGTACTTGTGGGCGTACTTGTAGTCCTTGCCGTAGCCCATCTCCTTCATTAGGTCGGTCACCGGATTGCGCAGGTGCAGCGGCACCGGCTCGTTGCGCGTCTCCCGCACGTCCCTGCGCGCCTTCTCGTAGGCCGCGAGGGCGGAGTTGCTCTTGGGCGCCGACGCCAGGTAGATGACCGCCTCAGCCAGGGGCAGGTAGCCCTCGGGCATGCCCACGAAGTGCACCGCCTGCTGAGCGGCCATCGCCACCACCAGCGCCTGCGGGTCGGCCAGGCCCACGTCCTCCGCCGCCAGGATGACCATGCGGCGGGCGATGAACAGCGGGTCCTCGCCAGCCTCGATCATGCGCGCCAGCCAGTAGAGGGCGGCATCGGGGTCGGAGCCGCGCATCGACTTGATGAAGGCGGAGATGGTGTCGTAGTGGTAGTCGCCCGCCTTGTCGTAGACGGACGTGCGCCGCTGGAGGGCCTCCTCGAAGTCGGACAGGCCGATGTGGCGCGCGCCGCGCTCGTCGGGCTGGACGGTGGCGGCGGCCAGCTCGAGGGCGTTGAGGCCGATGCGAGCGTCGCCGCCCGAGGCCTGGGCCAGGCCGGCGAGGGCCTCGTCGTCCACCGCCACGTTCAGGCGAGCCAGCCCGCGCTCGTCGTCGGCGATCGCCCGCCGCAGGATGACCTCGATCTCCTCCGGCGACAGGGGGCTGAGGGTGTAGACGCGGCAGCGCGAGAGGAGTGGTGAGATGACCTCGAAGGAGGGGTTCTCGGTGGTCGCGCCGATGAGGGTGACCACGCCGTCCTCGACATAAGGTAAGACCACGTCCTGCTGGGCCTTGTTGAAGCGATGGATCTCGTCGATGAACAGGATGGTGCGCTGGCCGTACATCCCCCGCCGCTCCTGGGCCTCGTCCACGATCTGGCGCAGGTCGGCCACGCCGGCGGTGACGGCCGAGATAGGGGCGAAGTGGGACTGGGTGAGGCTGGCGACGATGCGGGCGAGGGTGGTCTTGCCGCTGCCCGGCGGCCCCCAGAAGACCATCGAGGGCATCTGGTCGCTCTCGATGCTCTTGCGGAGCATGCGGCCCTCGCCCACCAGGTGCTCCTGACCCAAGAACTCGTCGAAGGTGCGAGGCCGCATGCGGGCGGCAAGAGGCGCCTCGCGCTGGGTGCGGGCGCGCGCCTGAGCCGCGAACATGTCCGAGGCTTTGCCCTTGCCCTTCTTGGTAGGCATCTCGCCCCTATTATCCCTCGTTGCCGCTGCGAACGCCAGTGCTAGGGGACACCGCTGGCCCTACCGCTCGACGATGTGCTCGCCGACGGCCAGCGGCGGGCGCGGCGGCGGGCGCTGGCCCTCCTTGGGGTAGCCGAGGGCTATAAGGGCCTGCGGCTGGAACTCGGCGGCCAGGTCGAGGGCGAGGCGAACGGCCTCCGGGCAGAAAAGGGGCGCCGAGAGCCAGTGGCTGCCCAGGCCGCGGGCGCGCGCCGCCAGCATCAGGTTCTCCAGCGCGGCGCCCGTGCTCTGGGCAAACATGAGCTCCTCCGCTCGCTGCCGTCGCTGGTCGGGCCAGGCGCGCCGGGCCTCGCCCGCGAGGCCAGCCAGGATGAGGACGGGAGCGGCCGCCAGGCGAGCCCGCGAGCGGCTCAACAGCCGGCGGATGCGCTCCTCCGCCACGTTGTCGCGCTCCAGGTCCTGCCGCCAGCGCTCGCCCATGGCCTCCGCCAGGCCGGCCCTGGCCTCGGCCGAGACGATGACGAACCGCCAGGGGCGGCTGTGGTGGGGCGCGGGCGCCAGGCAGGCGGCGGCGGCGACCTCCTCCACCAGCGCTCGCTCCACCGGCCGCGCGCTGAACTGGCGCACGGATCGGCGGCCAGCGAGGACGGCATCAAGCATCATCGGAGGGACGCCAGGCACTCCGCTCATGGTTCGACAAGCTCACTATGAGCGGTTCCTTGTGGCATGCACCCCCCGCTCATCCTGAGCCTGTCGAAGGACGAGCGGGTCGGGGGCCAGGGATGCCAGCACCGCGCGGCTCCGGCTGCCGTTCGGTTGGGCGAGGACGGCCGCCAGGTCCTGCGGCCGGTCGATGTCGAGCGCCAGGGAGGGCAGCGGCATTACCACGAGTGGCAGCCCGCGCGCGCGTGCCTCTCGCTGGTGGGCGGCTGCGCTGCGAGGGCCGAAGCGGAAGGGGATGATGCCCGGCGGCCGCAAGGCGAGGGCGTTGGAGCCGCCGCTGCGCGAGGGGCAGAGGACAATCGACGGGTTGCCGTCCATGTGGTTAAGGATAGCCTCTATGTCGGCGGCGCTGGCCAGGGGCAAGTCGACGGGGAGCACGAGAAGCCCGCCGGCGCCCTGCCCGCAGAGCACGTCCGAGGCGAAGGCGAGGGCGGCGTTCAGCCCGCGAGGCCGCGGCGGCTCCCGGATGGCCTGAGCGCCTAACCGCTGGGCGAAAGCCAGCACCTCGGCGTCGGGGCTGACGACGGCGGTCGTGCCGATGCTCCTCACGCCGGCCAGCAGACCGAGGACGTCCGCCAGCATGGCCATGACCAGGGCCTGCCGCTGCTCGTCGGACAGCACCGGCCGCAGGCGGCTCTTCGACTGCCGCAGGGCCTTGACCGGCACCAGGGCGGCGATCACGTGTCCTCCTGCTCTTCCGCGCCGGCTCCTGTCACCCTGAGTCTGGCGAAGGGTCTGTCGTGCGGCGCTGGGATTCTTCGCTTCGCTCAGAATGACGAGCCGCGCTGGGCTCCTGTCACCCTGAGCCCGGCGAAGGGTCTGTCGTGCGGCGTTCAGATTCTTCGCCTTGCTCAGAATGACGAGCCTGAATACGGGGCCCTCGCATGGCCTGCACCACCCGGCGGGCCAGGGCCGCTTTCTCCTCCATGCCCTTCATTATGGTATCGGCGACCACGACGTCCAAGCCCAGCGCCTCGATCCTGGCGCGGTCGGCGGCGTCGGCCACGTCGATCACCAGGCAGTCGAGGAAGTCCTGGTAGAGCCAGCCGACCTGCCAGGCGCTCACCTCCATCCGCAGGCCCTCGAGCATCTTGGCGGCCGGGCCCTTGAGGACGGCCCCGCCCACGATGGGGCTGACGGCCACCACGCGCGCCTCGGTTTGGCGCAGCGCCCCGCGGACGCCGGGCAGGGCCAGGATCGGCCCGATGCTGACGATGGGGTTGCTGGGGGCGATGATCACGCCCTCGGCGGCGGTGATGGCCTCGATGACGCCGGGCGCGGGCTTGGCGTCCTCGATGCCCGCCAGCTTGATGCCGCGAAAGGCGTCGCGGGCGCCGCGCTTCACCATGTACTCCTGGAAGTCGAGCAGGCCGTCGGGCGTCTCCACCTTCGTGCGCACGGGCTCGTCGCTCATCGGCAGGATGGTCACGGGGAGGCCGAAGGCGCGGGCGATCTCCGCCGTGGCCTGGGAGAGGGTGCGGCCTTGGCGGAGGAGGTAGGTGCGATGGATGGATGTGGCCAGGTCGCGGTCGCCGATGCTGAACCAGGTCTCGTGGCCGAAGCGGGCCAGGGCATCGAGGGCATGGAAGGTGTCGCCGGCCAGGCCCCAGCCGGGGTCTTCGTTGACTAGAGGCTGTTGCAGGAATGGCTCGCCACCCCCCCCGACAGGTCGGGGGGGCATGGATGCCGCCCCGTTTACGGGGCGGTCTGGAGGAAATTCGGATGCCAGGTGGTAGATGACGATGTCGATGTCGGGCGAGACGTGGAGGCCGAACACCTCCAGGTCGTCGCCGGTGTTGGAGACGATGGCGATGTCCTTCTGGGGCACCACCTGGACGAGCCCCTGGAGGAAGCGCCCCGCCCCAACGCCGCCGGAAAGTACGGTGATCATGGCTTCGGTGGGGGCTTCTTGCGGGGGCGCTTCGGCTTGGGGGAGGGCGGCGCCTCCGCGCGCATCTCGTCGAGCAGGCGTATGGCCTCGCGCAGCGCCTCGAGGCGGTCGAGGGCGCAGATGGCGCCGTCGGTCTTTTCGAGGTCCCGGCAGGCGCCTATCTGCGCAAAAATGCGGCGTGCGTCGCGATAGTGCCGGAGCGCCTGCTGGACCTCGCCCCTCTGGGCGTAAACGTCGCCCAGGCTGGCGAGGTCCTGGGCCTCCCCGAGGCGGTAGCCCAGCTTCTGGTCGATGGCCAGGGCTGCCATGATGTGCTGCTCGCCCTTGTCCGGGTGGCCCCTGCGCCGGTACACGATGCCCAGGTTGGCGAGCGCGGTGGCCTGGCCAAGCTTGTCGCCGATCTCCTCGTAGATGGCGAGGGCCTTCCGGTGGTGCCCTTGGGCCCTGTTCAGTTGGCCCCTGTCTGCGTAGACGAGGCCCAGGGCAGTCAGGTCGTGGGCCTCGCCGAGGCGATTGCCGATGTCCCGATTGATGGCCAGCGCCGCCTTCTCGTGCTCCTCGGCCTTGTCTAGCTCGCCCCTGTCGGCGTAGAGGAGGCCCAGGTTGACGAGGTCGCTGGCTTGGCCGAGGCGGTTGCCGATTTCCTCATCGATGGCGAGGGCCTTCTTGTGGTGCTCCTCGGCCTTGTCCGGCTCACCCCGCTGGCGGTATACGATGCCCAGGTTGCCGAGGGCTGTGGCCTGGCCTCCCTTGTCTTGAGCTTTGTCGGCGGCGGCTAGGGACCGCTGGTAGTGACCTTCGGCCTGCCCGAGGCGGCTCGTGGCCAGGAAGCTGTTGCCGATGAGCATGTGGAGGGCGCAGCGCTGGCTGTCGTTCTGCGCTACCGCAAGGGCTTTCTCGAACTCTGCGATCGCCGGCTCGTGCTGCTCTGCTTCCTGCAGACGGCGGCCCTCCTCGAAGTGATCGCGGACCGCGCCGGTCGCTTGCGGCAGGCCGTCCACGTACACGTTCACGGTGGCGCCCCTCTGCGCAACGATAACGGTTGACCCTTGTGTTCGGCTCAGGGCCACGCCGCCGGTTTCGGCGTGGGCCTCACTCGCTTTTGGCGGCTTGCCTCGCCGCCATAGCCAGGTGACGGTGGCCAGTATCACAGCCACGATGAGACCGGCGATGATATCGACGACCAGGTTGTCAAATGGCTCCGGCATGGCCCTACCCCGCTACCTCCACGATCGTCACCCCCTCCCCGCCTTCCTTGGGCAGGGGCGTCGAGAGGGATTTTACCAGAGGGTGGCCCCGCAGCGCATCGCGGATTGCCCGCCGCAGGGTGCCCGTCCCCTTGCCGTGCACGATCCGCACCTGCGGCATGCCCGCCCGGAAGGCGGCGTCAAGGTGCTGCTCGATGAGCGGCATCGCCTCACCCACGGTCATGCCTCGCACCTCGATCTCGGGCGACGGCGGCGCGGACGGCGGGAAGCTGGTGGCGATGGTGATGACCTCCGCCGCCTTCTCCACGCCCTCCACCTCGCTGACGTTGATCCGGCCGTGGAAGGCGCCCAGGCGCACCGCCAGCTCCCCGTGCTCGTCCGGCGGGCCGAGGGCCTCGGCCGGCTGCGAGAGGTCGCGCAGCCACAGGCGGTCGCCGGCAGCGATCGGCGGCAGGGGGCCCTTCCGCCTACGCCGATGCAGTCGCCGCACCTTCTCCACCTGCTCCTCGACGGCCTCCACCTCCTGCTTGGCGGCGGCCAGACCTTCTTTCGGGGCAGCGGCCGGAGCCTGCCCTGAGCGCAGCGAATGGGCCTCTCGCTCGGCGCGGGCGATCTCCTTGGCGGCGGCGCGCAGGCGGGCGCGCGTCTGCTGGAGCTCGCGCTCCATCTCCTGGCGCGTCTTGTCGATGGTGCGATTGCGCTCGGCGTCCACGGCCATCAGCTTCTCCGCCAGGCCGGCGCGGATCGCCTCCGCCTCGCGGCGGGCGATCTGCTCGGCGCGGGCGGCGTCGGCGGCCGCCTGCCGGTCGCGCTGGATGTCGGAGAGGAAGCTCTCCAGCTCCTGGCGGTCGGGCGCGATGTGCTGGCGGGCGCGGTCGAGGATGTCGCGCGGCATGCCCAGGCGGTCGGCGATGGCCAGGGCGTTGCTCTGGCCGGGCAGGCCGATGATCAGGCGATAGGTGGGGGACAGGGTCTCCAGGTCGAACTCTACCGAGGCGTTCACTATCCCCGGCGTGACGTGGGCGAAGACCTTGAGCTGGCTGTGGTGGGTGGTGGCGACGGTGGTCGCGCCCACGTCCAGCAGGTGCTGGAGGATGGCCTGGGCCAGGGCCGTCCCCTCGCTGGGGTCGGTGCCGGCGCCCAGCTCGTCCAGGAGCACCAGGCTGTTGGGCTCGGCCTCGGCCAGGATGTGGATGATGTTGCCGACGTGCGAGCTGAAGGTGGAGAGCGACTGCTCGATGCTCTGCTCGTCGCCGATGTCGACGTGGACGGAGTCGAACACCGGGATGCGACTGCCCAGCTCGGCTGGGATGGGCAGGCCGGCCTGGGCCATCAGGATGAGCAGCCCGACGGTCTTGAGGGCGACCGTCTTGCCGCCGGTGTTCGGCCCGGTGATGAGGACGATGGAGTAGGAGTCGCCCACCCAGATGGATATGGGCATCACCTCGCCCTTGAGCAGAGGGTGGCGGGCGTTCAGCAGGCGCAGCTCGCCGGGGCCTTCGACCAACCAGGGCTGGTCGGCGCTCAGGTAGGGGAGCTCCTTGCAGGCCAGGGCGTCGCCCAGCTTGGCCTTGGCCAGCGCCAGGTCGAGCTCGGCCAGCGTCGCCACCGTCGTGTCGATGTCTTCGGCGACCTCGCCCACGCGGGCGCTGAGGGCGCGCAGGATGCGCTCCACCTCCCGCTGCTCCTCGAGCTGCAGCTCGCGCCAGGCGTTGCCCATCTCGACGGCCTCCAGCGGCTCGAGGAAGACGGTGGCCCCGCTGCTGGAGACATCGTGGACGATGCCCGGCACTTGGCCGCGCATCTCGGCCTTCACCGGGATGACGTAGCGACCGTCGCGCAGGGTGACGATGGGCTCCTGTGCCACCTGTCGCCCCGTCGCCGACGCGAGGATGTGCTGGAGCTTGGCGGTCAGGCGGTCGTGGGCCAGGTGGGTCTCGCGCCGGAGGTCGGCCAGGAGGGGGCTGGCGGCGTCGGTCACCTCCGAGCGGGGGTTGATGCAGCGCGCTATCTCCGCCACCAGAGGCGAGAGGTTCGCCAGGCCATCGGCGAGGGCAGTGAGCAGGGGCAGCGCTGGGATGCCCAGCCGCTGGACGGTCTTGCGCAGCGATATGGCCAGGCTGAGCGTGCCCTGGATGTCCAGCAGCTCGCTGGGCTCTAGGACGCCGGCCAGGGCCGCCTTCTGGGCCTGGGGGCGCACGTCGTGGGCGCCGCCGAGGCTCAGGTTGGGCTGCATCTCCAGCAGGCGGCGGGCCTCGGCGGTCATGCGCTGGCGGCGGACGACCTCGCCGTAGTCGGACGACGGGCGCAGGGCGAGGGCGAGCGCGCGGCCGGCGGAGAAGGCGGTGTGCTGGGCCAGCCGGGCCAGCACCTTATCGAACTCGAGGGTGGCAAGGGTCTTAGGGTTCAAGGTCTACAGCCTCGATACTATCGTTTCGAAGTCCTCGTGGGAGATGGGGACAATCGACACCTGCAAATACTGGTTCCACGTTTTGCTCTTGTCGGCGATGAAAGCTATCTCATCGATGAGATTGGGAGCTGTGTGAAGGGCGCGTTCACCCTCTGAAATGGTGGAGAATGCTACGTGGGCTTGGCCTTCCTTGAGTATGGTGATCTTGACTCGATATGGGAAGAGAAACGGCTGGCGGTTCTTTGTCCATCCTATTGGTGTGAAGTCCTCGTAGGCTTCACTCACAATTTCAACTGCAGCCACGAAGTTGCCACCGTGGCTGTAGACGACCGCTCGGTCCCCGCGCCGTACAAAGCGCCGCAGTGTCACAGAATAGCGGAAATCCATCCCCCAGACCGAATGCTGCTTGCAAACCTGCCAGTTCTCCCTGGATGTGACCAGGCACCAATGCCTCATTTGTCGTGCTCCATTCTCTGATACCTCGCCGTCGCGTCTCTCCCCAGCACCACCGAGGTCTCCCGCTGGCGGGCGGGGATATCCCAGTACGTCCGCAGGAGGGCGTCGCCGTCGGGCAGGAGGCGGAAGCCGTGCTTCTCGTAGAAGCGGATGGCCCAGGTGGCGGCGGCCCACGTGCCCACCATCAGGCGCTCGGTCGTCGTCACGTCCATGACGTGGCGCACGAGGGCGCTGCCGACGCCCCGCCGCTGGCGGTCGCTCAGCACGTAGCAGTGGCGCATTAGGGTCACGTCCCTGATCGGCTCGTAGCCGACGACGCCGATCAGCCGTCCGTCCTCCTCCCAGCCGTAGAACGTCATGCGGGCGGCCTCCCGCTCCAGCTCGTCCAGGGGCATGTAGGGCTGGTGGTAGCAGTCGGCGGGGATTGCGCCCTCGTAGGCGGTGGCGGCGTCGTTGATGACCTCGCACATGCGGGCGAGGTCGGCTTGGCTGCAGGGTCTAATCACTGGCGGCGGTCTCCATCAGGAGTAGCGCCTCACGCTGAAGCGAAAGAGCTCGGGCGATTCCTCGGGGCGGATGCCGGCCTTGGCCTTGACGATCGATAGCTGCTCCTCCACCGTGTTCACCCCCTCGATGTCCGGCAGCAGGAGCCCGCGGCGAAGGCCGAGGCGGACGATGACGCCGTAGCGCTTGGGGTCGAGCTCCTCGGGGCCGGCCACCGGCTCCGCCGGCGAGAGGACGTCCACGCTGTAGGAGAGCTGATCGAGCTCCTCGGGGCCCACGGGCAGAAAGCGGGGGTCGCGCGTCGCCGAGTCGATGGCGTTGTGCACGACCTCCAGCGCCAGGTTCGCTTGGGTTGCCTCCATGGTGCCGATGCAGCCGCGCAGCTCGCCCCGCTTCTTGATGGAGACGAAGGCCCCCGCCCGTTCGAGCATCTCTCCCGCCAGCTCCTCCGGCTCGATTACGCGGCCTTGGCGGACGAACGTCTCCACCGCCTCCCTGGCCAGGCGAGCCAGCGGGTGGCTGCCGGCCTCCGCGCCGGGGCCTGGCGAAGGCTCTCCGGCCCGCTCGACATCGATGGCTGCCACCAGATAGCCCACGCCGAAAGGCCCCTCGTAGGAGAGGACGCGGGGCCTGGCCGTCAGGCCGTCCAGGGCGCCCATGAGGAAGCTCAGCGATGACACTGCGTCTTCGGCTGCCTCATGGCGGAAGCTGAAATCCATCTCCAGCACGGTCTTGACGTCCCACTCTGCGATGGCTCGCTCGATCATCGCGTCGAACAGGGGCCCCATGGGGCCGTAGGCCAGGTTGTGGGAGAGGTCGGCGCTGGCAATGATGACCACTCGCCTGTCCAGGCGCTCGCTCGCTCGGGCGACGGCCTGCCCGAGAGCGAAGTGCTGCCGCGGCGGCAGGTAGGATGTGCACAGGGGCACTAGCTTGGCTTCGGCCAGGCCCGGCCGCAGGTAGTAGAGGGGAACGGTGCAGCCCCAGTCCAGCCCGTCGCACCAGCGGCCTGCCGAGTCGCGATAGCGCCAGCGCTCGAGGGGTTCCAGAGGCACGCCGGCCCGCTCGGCCTCCTCGCGGATGAGGGAGGCCGCCTCCACATCGTTGTCGAACGCGAACGTCACCTGGGGCGCGTCCCAGGCATCGAGGCTGCCGTCAGCGCGGGGGCCGACCAGGATGGCGAAGGCGTCGCGTTTCGCCGGCCCATGGGGGCTGATGAGGATGGCCGTCTCCGGCTGGTGCTGGGCCATCTCCCGCGCCACCTGCTCCAGGGCGTCTATCGTCTTCTGGGTCTCACCCTCGCGGCCCTGGCCGATCTCGTGGACGATGATCGGCGGATGGGGGGAGACGCAGGCGAACACTATCGATGCCATGGCTTTCCTTTCGTCCATTATATCCCTCGTCAGGGAGGGCCTAAAGCCCCCGTCTGGCCCGGCGATTGTCAGCCTGGTCGGCGACGCGGCCTGATCCCTGACTCGGACGAAGGCTAGGCAGCTAGAGAGGGGTCATGGCAAAGCAGGGGAGCGCTTACCGCCCCAGGGCGGCCACCACGGCCTCCACCAGGGGCGAGTCATCCCCGGGGGCTACGGTGCGGGGGTCGAGGAGGAGCTGGTCGTGCTCGATGCGGCCGATCACCGGGGGCTGGCCCAGGCGAAGGCGCTGGGCGAGCTCCGTCACGCTTCTGCCGCCGTGGGCAGAGATGGCTATGACCCTGGTGGGCAGCCCCTCCTCCGGCAGGCTACCGCCGCCGATCATCGAGCGCCCGTGCACTATGCGGGCGGGCGGCCCGATGGCCCGCGCCCAGCGGCGGGCCCTTCTGTCGATGGCCGCCAGGGGCATGGCGATCATCCGCCACACGGGGATCTGCTCCAGCGCCTCGTCTCGTACGTAGTGGATGGTGGTGGCGGCCAGGGCGGCGACGCTGGCCCTGTCCATGCGTAGCGCCCGTGCCAGCGGGTGGCGGCGCAGGCGGGCCACCAGTTCCTCGCGCCCGATGATGATGCCCGCCTGGGGGCCGCCCAGGAGCTTGTCGCCAGAGAACAGCGTCAGGTCGGCGCCGGCGGCGACGCTCTCCTGGACGGTAGGCTCGGCGGCTAGGCCGAACTGGCTGGTATCGATCAGGCAACCGCTGCCCAGGTCGTCCAGAAGCAGGAGGCCGTGCTCGTGGGCCAGCCGTACCAGGTCTGCAAGGGGAGTCGATTCCACAAAGCCGATAATGCGGAAGTTGCTGGCGTGCACCCGCATGAGAGCGGCCGTGTCGCTGGTGATAGCCTGCTGATAGTCGCTGAGGTAGGTGCGATTGGTGGTGCCCACCTCCACCAGGCGCGCGCCGCTCTGCTTCATCACCTCGGGGATGCGGAAGCCGCCGCCGATCTCCACCGCCTGGCTGCGGGAGATGATCACCTCTCGCTCCTTGGCCAGGGCGGTGAGAGTCAGAAGGACGGCCCCAGCGTTGTTGTTGACCGCCAGCGCCGCCTGGGCGCCGCTGATCTGGCACAGGAGGGTCTCCAGATGCGCCTGGCGATGGCCTCGTTCGCCCTCCGTCAGGTCGAACTCCAGGTTGCTGTAGCCCCGCGATACCACCTCCATGGCCGCCATGGCGTCCCGCGAGAGGGGGACGCGACCCAGGTTGGTATGGATAATGACGCCGCTGGCGTTGATCACCGGTCGCAGGGTGGGCTGGAGGAGAAGCTCGGCGCGGGCCAGCACCGACTCTACCAGCGCTTCGGTTGGCGGGCACTCATGGCCGGCGGCGATGGCTCGTCGCGCCTCCTGAAGTTGCTGGCGGACAAGCTCGGCCACGCTGTCGCTGGCCATCTGCGATAAGAGGGGACGGATGCGCCGATGGACTAGGACGCGGCTCACGCTGGGCAGGTTGCGGAAGGGACTGGTCACGCCAACCTCGAAAAGAATCCGGAAAGTGCTCCTATTCTACCATATCGAGCGCTTCCCTTGACCGTCGTATGCCTCTCCCCTATTATGACTTCAAGGCTGGATTTGGAGGTCTCTGATGAATCTGCGCATTCCTGGTCCTACGCCTGTTCCGCCCAGGGTGCTGGAGGCGGGCGCTCGTCCCATGATCAACCATCGCGGGCGGGAGTTCATGAGCATCCTCGAGCGGGTGACCAGGCGTCTCAAGGAATTCTTCCTCACCCAGAACGACGTGTTCATTCTCACCACCTCGGGGACCGGCGCTATGGAGACAGCGGTGGTCAACACCCTCTCGCCCGGCGACCGCGTGCTGGTGATCTCCATCGGGGCTTTCGGCGATCGCTTCGCCAACATTGCCGAGGCCTACGGCGCTGAGGTGAGCCGCCTCGATTACGAGTGGGGCAAGGCCGCCGACCCCGAGGACGTGCGGCGCGCCCTGGCCGCCGATCCCGCTATCAAGGCAGTGTTGGTGACCCACAACGAGACCTCCACCGGTGTCACCAACCCGCTGGAGGACATCGCCAGGGTGGTGCGGGAGTTCGACAAGCTCCTGCTGGTGGATGCCGTGAGCAGCCTGAGCGCCATTCCTGTCCGCACCGACGATTGGGGGCTGGACTTCGTCGCTACCGGCTCGCAGAAGGGCTGGATGGTGCCGCCGGCCCTGGCCATGGTCTCGCTGAGCCCCCGTGCCTGGGAGGCCCACGCTCAGGCCAAGATGCCCCGCTACTACTTCGACATCAGCGCCGCCAAGAGCTATCTTGAGCGTGGTCAGACGCCCTGGACCCCCGCTGTCTCTGTCTTCTACGGCCTCGATTTGGCTCTGGACTTGATGGCCCAGGAGGGCTTGGAGAACATCTTCGCTCGCCATCGGCGACTGGGCCAGTTCACGCGCGATGGTGTGAAGGCGCTAGGTCTGAAGCTATTCGCCGACGAGCGCTTTGCCTCCGATACGGTGACCGCCGTCAAGGTGCCCGAGGGCGTGGACGGCAAGGCCCTTAATCGGCTCTGCGAGGATGAGTACGACCTGATAATCGCCGGCGGCCAGGCCAAACTAGCCGGCAAGATCTTCCGCATCGGTCACCTGGGCTTTGTGTCCGAGGAGGACATAAAAGCGGCTCTGGACGTGCTGGCCAAGGCCCTGCCACGGGTGGGATTCTCCGCACGGTGAGAGCTTGATAGCCGCGAAGGTTCTAGTCTGTGACCCGATAGCCGAGGACGGCGTCAAGGCCCTGAAGGAGTGCGGCGCCCAGGTAGACGTGCGCTTGGGCATGTCGCCCGAGGAGCTGCTCTCTGTCATCGGCGAGTACGATGCCGTCGTCGTCCGTAGCGAGACGAAGATAACGGCCGAGGCTATCGCAGCGGCCAACAGGCTTCAGATCATCGGACGGGCCGGCATCGGGGTGGACAACATCGATGTGGACGCTGCCACTCAGCGGGGCATTGTGGTGGTCAACGCCCCCACCGGCAACGTCATTTCGGCCGTCGAGCATACCATCGCCCTCATGCTGGCCCTGGCCCGCAACATCCCCCAGGCCAACACTGCTCTCAGGAGCGGCAAGTGGGATCGCGAGCGCTTCATGGGGGTAGAGCTACGGGGCAAGACCCTGGGCATCATTGGTCTGGGCCAGGTGGGCTCAGAGGTAGCGCGGCGAGCGCGGGGGATGGAGATGCAGGTCGTGGGCTATGACCCCTTCTTGCCGGAAGAGCGGGCCCGTGCTCTGGGAGTGACGATGATCCCCCTGGAGGATCTTCTTCGCCAATCAGACTTCATTAGCGTCCACACAACCCTCACCGAGGGGACGCGCGGCCTCATCGGTGCCGAACAGCTAGCCATGATGAAGCCCACCGCCCGCATCATTAACACCGCTCGTGGCGGCATCATCGATGAAGAGGCCCTCTATCAGGCGGTTGAAGAGGGCCGCATCGCTGGCGCCGCCGTCGATGTGTTCACCCGGGAGCCGGCGGTGGGCAACAAGCTGATGGAGAGCGACCGCATCGTGGTGACCCCTCACCTGGGTGCCTCTACCGCCGAGGCCCAGGAGCGGGTGGCCGTGGATGTGGCAGAGCAGATCGTCGCCCACCTGAAGGGCGAGCCCGTTCGCTACGCTGTCAATGCTCCCCTCATCCCACCGGAGACCCTCTCCTTCCTGGCGCCATACATCGAGGTGGCGCTGAAGGCAGGGCTGGTCGCCCAGCAGTTGTGCGAGGGGCAGTTGAAGGATGTTCAGATAGAGTACGCGGGCGAGATCAGCCAGCACGATGTGACCCCCCTGAAGGCGGCGGTTATCCGGGGGCTGCTGTCATCCATCAGCGAGGAGCCGGTGAATATCGTCAATGCCGAGCTGGTCGCCCAGCGGCGGGGCCTGCGCATCGTCGAGCACAAGGGCCCCTCGCACGAGATCTACAGCAACCTGGTGGGCGCGCGGCTCACTACCAGCGCTGGCGAGACTACCGTCTCGGCCACCCTGGCCCATGATGGCCCCCATGTCGTCCTGGTGAATGACTACTGGGTGGACATCCCGCCCAGCGAGGGCTATCTGCTGGTCTGCGAGAACCAGGACCGGCCGGGGATGATCGGCGCTATCGGTACGCTACTGGGCGACTTCAATATCAACGTCAGCTTCATGAACGTGGGCCGCCACGAGCGTCGCGTCTCCGCCCTCATGGTGCTCGCCCTGGACGAGGCGCTTACCAGCGAGCAGCTCAAGAAGGTCAAGGAGATCCCTGGCATCTCCTCGGCGCGCCTGGTGCGGCTGTAGCTAGTCGTCCAGGCGGTTGATGACCAGCCCAGTGGCCAGCTTGGGGTGGAAGAAGGTCGATTTGGGGGGCATGCGCTGGCCAGCGTCGGCCACGGCCAGCACCTTCTCGACGGGTACGGGGTTGAGGAGGAAGGCCAGCGAGCATTGGCCCGCCCGTATCTTCTGACAGGCCTCGTGGGCGTTTGGCGCTATGGTTACGGCGCCCCCTGCCTCAATAGGTGCGGGGTCAATTCTGAGGATCGTTCCCAGAAGAGCGAACTCAAGCACAGCGACGTCCAGGGTGCGCCACTGGCCAGGGCATTCCGGGCAAAGGCGGCCAACCAGCCCTTGGGGGTCTTCCACGGTTAGCAGGAAGAGCCGCTCCCCCGGCCAGCACAGGCCGAAGACGGTCGCTGATTTGCCACGCTCGGCCACCAGCTCCAGCAGTCGCTGTGCCGCGGCCTGGCCCTGGCACGGCGCCACCTCCTCGACCGCCAGGTATTGCCTCAGGCGCTCCAGTATGCTGTCGTCGATTTGGGGCAACTGCACCAGGCGATGGATCGGCAGGATCAGCAGCCCGGGGTCCTCGGCGGCGGTGAGGCCCGCCAGGACGAAGTTTTCGGCCTCATCGCCCGTCCAGGAGGCAGCCGCTGCCCGCCGCTCGTTCCGATAGGCCAGGGCCGTCTCGTAGCGGTGGTGGCCGTCGGCGATGTACAGGGTGGCGGGGGCGAACTGCTGCTCCAGCCATTGCCGCACCCTCTCCTCGCTGAGGGGCCAGATGGTGTGCCGGCCGTTAGCGTCCTCGGCCACCGCCGCCGGGCTTCGACCGCTCACGGCGTCTTGGACGGCGCTGCTGATGACCCCCTGCGGATCGCGGTAGAGGGCGAAGAGGGGGCTGAGGTTGGCGCGACAGGCCCGCAGAAGGCGGAGGCGATCCTCCTTGGGTTGGGCCATGGTGTGCTCGTGGGGGCGGACCGCTCCCTTCGTCCACTCCTCCAGCCGCACTCGCGTCAGCAGGGTGCGACGGCGATAGTGCGCCCCGCCGTGCTCGAACTCCTGGTCGTAGACGTAGAATGCCGGCCTGTCATCCTGCACGAGGACGTCGGAGGCCAGCCACTGGGCCAAGGTAGCTGCCGCCCGCGTGTAGCGATTGCTCTCCTCGCGGTCGTCGGCGTGGGCTTCGCCGTACTCCAGGCGCACGACGTTGTACGGGCTCCTGGCGTGCAAGGCCCGCTGCTCGTCGGGGGAGATGGCGTCGTACGGCGGCGCGATCACCTTGGCTAGGTCACCGACCTGGCCAGCCTGATAGCGAAGGCCGCGGAATGGGCGTATGTCTGTCAAGGAACCTCCTGCGCGGATGATAGCCTAATCCCTGGCCTTCAGTAAAGGCTCGCCGCCGTTGATCCTGCCAGTCTTGGCCCGCTAGAATGGCCCTACCTCCGCCGACTGATGCCGGCAGGCGGACGCAAGCAACAGAGAGACGCTTCGATCAGGGGGCCCAGCGTGCGCTACGGTTGTACTTTCTGCCAGCTCGTTGCCCACAAGGGGGAGCCGGACATCCTTTACGAGGACGATGAGGTGATGGTGTTTCGCAATCGCTTGCACTGGGTCCCCGTGATGCTCCTGGCCGTCCCCAAGCGCCACGTCACTCAGGAGGAGCTGTGGCAGAACATGGGTCGAGTGGGTGAGATCGCCGTTCGCATGGGCCAGGAGCACTGCCCCGGCGGCTTCCGCTTGGTCTCCAACTTCGGCCTCGACGCCATGCAGACGCAGCAGCACGGCCACGTGCACATCCTGGGGGGTACGTTCCTGGGGGAGTACGCCTAGGCTTCGAGTATGCCGACCTCGGCCAGGGCGCTCCGCTGGGCCTCGAACAGGCCGCGGATGCCCTTCTCCGCCAGGTCCATCAGCTCGCCCATCGCCTGGCGAGTGAACGGATGGCTCTCGCCCGTGCCCTGCACCTCCACCAGCTCGCCGTCGGCGGTCATCACCACGTTGAAGTCCACCTCGGCCCGGGCGTCCTCGTCGTAGCAGAGGTCGAGCAGCGGCATGCCGTCCACCACGCCGGCGCTGGTGGCGGCCACGGCGCAGCGCAGGGGCGTGGAGGCGATGTCGCCCCGCTTCAGCAGCAGCCCGCACGCCTGGCGCAGGGCCACGTAGGCGCCGGTGATGGCCGCCGTGCGGGTGCCGCCGTCGGCCTGGATGACGTCGCAGTCCACGGTGAGGGTGCGCTCGCCCAGGAGGTCGAGCTTGGTGACCGCCCGCAGGGAGCGGCCGATGAGCCGCTGGATCTCGTGGGTGCGGGCGCCCACCCGTCCCAGGGTGGCCTCGCGCGGGCTGCGGGTTGAGGTGGAGCGCGGGAGCATGCCGTACTCGGCGGTGACCCAGCCCGAGCCGGAGCCGCGCAGGAAGGGCGGCAGCCTGTCCTCCGTGCTGACGGCGCACAGGACGATGGTCTGCCCCAGCTCGATGAGGGCCGAGCCCTCGGCGTGGGCCAGATAGCCGGGGGTGATGCGCACCGGGCGCATCTGGTCGGGCTGGCGGCCATCGGGGCGCGTGGTCATGGCGTTGTCACCAGGGGGAAGTATAACACGGCGGGGGTGGGGCCAGGGGCGGTCGGTGCGGAAGACGGGGCACACTCTAAGGCGGATGCGATCGGCGAGTTCTGGCTCTCGCGGCCCGTCGCCAGAAATCCTGACATGTACTGGTATAATGATTCTGTCATGGCGTCGGGGATTTGGGGTCTGTATTGGAAGTGGTACCAGAAGCGAGTCGCTGATCTGTTCCGGAAGATCAAGGGAGCAGTCGTCGACGAGGACGTCACAGAGGTAGGCCAAGACAGCGGGGTGCCTCGGCAAGTGGACGTGCGGGTACAACTTCCATTCAACATCGATGTTGGGCAGGGATTTGAGATAGAAGTACCAGTAAAGATAATAGTCGACGCCAAGGCTCACAGCCGACCCCTGGACGTGAAGGACATAGAGGAGATCTCAGGCCTGAAGGACGACGTGCGGGCCAATCTAGCCGTCGCGGTGACCCCGGAAGGCGTGTCGGAGGGGGGTCGGCAGCGAGGCCGCGCGCTGGGCGTCTATCCAATTACTGTTACAGGCGACCTTCTGGCGCTGCTAGATGCATTGGAGGACTTCTCCTCTTGCCTGATGTGTGTATATGGTGCGGAGAACGACGACGGTCCTCCGCCATGGGTCGACTGGCACGACAGACTGAGAGGCTTCTGCCACCGGTGTAGTAGCCTTCATGTCAGGTGCCCGGACTGCCTGGAGATTATCGCGATTCCGGAAGGTCAATACGGAATCGGTGTCCGCTGTGGTGGAGAGTGCGGTGCGGTGTTCGTAGCGGACTTTGATCCCAGGGAGCTGGAAGAGAAGCTAACCGTATACGATGCGCTGGACACAAGCCTTCTGACCACGGCTTATCAGAAGTCTACGAAACGTCTAACAGCCAGGGAGGTGGACCGCCTTGTGCGGAGGACGCGTTGGCAGCATTGGGGCGTGGCATCCCCGACTATGAACCTGACCGAAGAGGGTCTCATGCAGTGGGGAGAAGGCGACTGCTTGTATTTGACCGATGGGGGGACGCAGGTGGTCGAGGAGTTCCTCCTGGATCCGGCGTACCCGTGCTGATACTAGGGCGGCACCAGCACGTGCTTCGTCCTCCTCCCCACCCTGATCCACAGCCTCTCCCCGTCCGTGCTCATCTCCACGTCGCCGTGGCGGTCGGTGCGGAAGACGGGCCGGGGAGCCAGCCTGTCCAGCGTCTCGGGCGCTGGCTGGCCGTAGGTGTTGCCCTCGCCCACCGAGATGACGGCCGTCAGGGGCTGCACCGCCGCCAGGAAGGCGGCCGAGGTGGACGTGCGCGAGCCGTGGTGCGCCACCTTCAGCACCGGCGCCCGCAGGTCAGCGTGGTTGCTCACCAGATTCGCCTCTGCCTCCGCCCCGATGTCTCCCGTCAGGAGGAAGGCCGCCTCCCCCTGGCTGACCTTTAGCACCAGCGAGCTGTCGTCCTCGTCGGCGGCAGCCAGGGCCTCCGGCGGCGGATAGACTATCGACAGCCTGGCGCCGCTGCCCAGGTCGATCCACTGGCCGGCGAACGCCTCTCGCTGGGAGATGTCCTTGGCGACGATGGCCTCCTGCCAGGCGCGGAAGGTGGCCGAATCGTCGGTCAGGGCAGGCGCCAGCACCTGATCCACGTCGTAGCGCTCGAGGACGGTCACCAGGCCGGCCAGGTGGTCCTGGTCGGGGTGGGTCAGCACCACCAGGTCCAGGTGGCGATCCCAGAACGGCAGGTGGCGGCCCAACGCGCCGGTTATCGCCTCGCCGCTCGGGCCGCCGTCTACCAGGATGTTGTGGCCGGCCGGGCTGTGGATGAGGATGGCGTCGCCCTGGCCCACGTCGAGGAAGGTGACGCTCAGGCGGTCGCCGGGCGAGCCCAGGATGACCAGCCAGACGAGAACCGAGGCCAGCGCCAGCACGATGGCGATGCCCAGGGTCGGCAGGGTCGCAAGCGGGCGGGCCAGGCTCGCCAGGAGGTCGCTCGCCCAAGCGGGCGGCGCGGGCAGGTTCAGCTTCGCCGGGCGGCGAGCGGTCAGCCAGACGACGCCGGCGAGTGCGGCGTAGTAGGCCAGGGCGTGGCCGGTCGTCAGGCCATCGACCGATGCGGCGGCGAAGGGCAGGTCAGCCAGCAGCCGCACTACGTGCACGAGGTAGGCCACAGGAAGCCAGGTTATCCAGCCGAGGAAGGTGCCGATGGGCGCGGCGATCATCCCGCCGACGGCTGTTAGGCCCGAGACGATCATGATCACGGGGAAGGCGGGCACGGTCAGCAGGTTGGCCGGTATGGCGATGAGGGAGATGCGGTGGAAGTTGATGGCGGTGATCGGCAGGGTGAAGGCGACGGCGGCCACGGTGACCGCCAGCAGCTCGATGACTCCTCGCAGGGGGCCGGCCAGCTCGCGGTGGCTGCTCCCGCGGGCCAAGGTCGCCTCCATGCGCGCCCGCAGGGCCGGCGCGAATAGGACAAGGCCGATAGTGGAGGCAAAGCTAAGCTGAAAAGAGATGTCCTTCATCAGCAGCGGGTCGAAGGCCGTCATGCCAGCTCCCGCCAGCGCCAGCCCCTGTAGCGCACCGCTCTGGCGACCGAGGGCGATGGCCACGACGTACATCCCACCCATGATCGCCGCTCGCTGGACGGACGGCTGGCCGCCAACAAGCACGGCGTAGGCGATGATGGCCAGCAGCGCCAGCCAGGCAGCGGGCCGCCGGCCGATGAGCCAGGCCAGGCCGCCGACGAGTAGCCCCGCCACCAACGTCACGTTGTAGCCGGAGACGGCGACGAGGTGGGAGGTATTGGTGGCGTTGAGGTCTTCCTTCAGGTCGTCGGGCAGGGAGGCTCGTCGGCCCAGGAGGATGCCCTGAGCGAGGGCTGCCTCGGGCTCCGGCAGGGCGTCCTCCAGGGCGGAGGACAGCTCGCCCCGGAGGTCGTAGACCCAGGCCCGGACGGGGTTGCCCTGGCCGGTGGCAAGCAAAGACGTCCTGGGGTAGTTGATGATAGAGCTGATGCCCTGGCGGGCCAGGTAGTCGCGGTAGTTGAAGTCCTCGAATGCGGGCGGCGTCTCCAGCTTGCCGTTGACCTCCAGCAGGTCGCCGTAGTCGTAGCGAGGGAAGAGGCCGCTGCGCATCAGAATGCCGCCGGAGGTGCGCTGCCAGCGGCCGTCGAGCAGCACCTCGCGGGCGGAGAGGCGCAGCCGCAGCGAGCTGCCCCGCTCGTCGGGCTCGCCCGAGACGACGGCGCGGAAGCTGACGGGCGTGGGGGTGGGCGTGGCAGTGGGCTCAACGTTGTAGCGGGCGATTCCCTGGGGCTCCGCCGGTGGCAGGCTCGACTGGTAGCGCCAGGCGCCGCCCACCAGCAGGGCGGCAGCCATAGCCGCCCAGAGGAGGGCGATGGCAGACCGGCGGGCGAGCAGGGGGACGACGGCCGCCAGGAGAGCGGCGGCCGCTATCGCCCAGGGGCTGCCCTGTGCGAAGGCTGCCGCTCCCATCCCCAGCAGCCAGCACAGGCCCAAATAGCCCAGGATCATGGCCCCACAGTGATCAGCTCGCGGAGCTGGTCGAACACGGACTGGGGGACGAGCTTGCGCTCAACCAGCTCCTCGATGCGGGAGAAGGGGCCGTCGCGTTCGCGGGAATCGACGATGTTCTGAGAGCGCGTCTCGCCGATGCCAGGCAGGTCATCCAGAGTAGCGGTGGAGGCCGTGTTGATGTTGATGAGTTCGTTTTGCGGGGCCTGGGTGGAGCCCAGCACTGCCTGCTCTCCCAGGCGGGGCACCAGCACCTGGTCCTCGTCCTGCAGCCGGCGGGCGAGATTGACCGCCTCCACGTCGGCATCCGCGGTGGGGCCGCCGGCGGCCTCGAGGGCATCGATCCAGCGGTCGCCATCGCTGAGGAAGTAGACGCCGGGGCGATTCACCGCCCCGGCGACGTAGACCTGAATCTCGGAGGTCGACGGCGTTTCGCCCAGGTCGATCTCCAGGGGCTGCGGGCCCTGCAATTGTCTATCGACGAGGACGCCGATGCCGATAAGCAAGGGCGCAGCCATCAGGCCGATGACCAGCCAGCGATAGCGCTCCAGCGAAGCAAGCAAAAAATAGCCTCGGTGGGGAATGCCTACAGCGATAGCTAATCCTGGCTCCGCAATATTAGGTACTTACTTACTCGCCGTCAAGGGCCGCAACCTCTTGCGCTAAAAGCCTCTTGCCGCCAGAATGTATCTGACGCAGACTTAGGGGTCTAAGCTGATTGCCAGGCTATCTCCCGACTTTGCCACTGGCGAAACCTCCTCCCGGCTGGGAAGGTCTGCAGCCACGGGGTCGGGGCCATGTAAGTAGTACGGGGAGGGCCTGACCCTGCGGGGTCGCCATCACCTGCCTAGCTGAGTCTGGAGGAGAGTGCGCTATGATTGTCTCGGGATACTGGCCTAGCCAGGCCCCCTACGAAGAGTTTCCTCTGCCGGAGCTGGTGCGTCGGTCGGCGGAGCAATTCGGCGACAAGCCGGCCCTGATCGGCGCCGATGGCACCATCCGCACCTACCACGAGCTCTGGAGCTACACCCGCAAGGTAGCGCGTTTCCTGCAGGACCAAGGCATCCAGAAGGGCGACAAGGTGGGCATCTTCTCGCCCAACCACGTCGACTACGCCCCCGTCTTCTACGGTGCCCTCCTGGCTGGCGCCACGGTCACCACGCTCAACCCCCTCTACCGGGAGCGTGAGATCGAGCACCAGTTGGACGACGCCGAGGCCGTCGCCCTCTTTGTCTTCAGCCCCATGGCCGCCCCGGTAGAGGCGGCCCGCCGCAATCTCCCCCGTCTGCGTCACGTTTGGCCCATCGACAGCCTGCTGGACCTGGTGGGCGGCGTCCCGGAGGAGTACCGGCCGGTGACCATCAACCCGCGCGAGGACATCGCTGTACTGCCCTACTCCAGCGGCACAACGGGCCTTCCCAAGGGCGTCATGCTCACTCACCACAATATCACCTCCAACGTCAAGCAGGGGCTGGCGACCGAGCAACTGACGTCGGACGCCGTCAGCCTGTGCGTACTGCCCTTCTTCCACATCTATGGGATGACGGTGCTCATGAGCATCGGCATGGCCCTGGGTACGACCGGCGTCGTCATGATGCGGTTCGACGTGGAGCAGATGCTACACCTGGTGGGCAAGTACGGCATGACCAATCTCTATCTGGCGCCGCCGGCGGTGCTGGCTATGACCAACGTGCCGGACCTCTCCCGCTTTGACACTTCTTCCCTGCGGATAGTGGTCTCGGGGGCGGCGCCGCTGCCGCCGGAGGTGGCGGAGCGGGTGAAGTCCATCTACGGCTGCCTGGTGTCGCAGGGCTACGGGCTCACCGAGACCAGCCCGGCGACCAACACCAACCCGCTGGATCGCATTAAGCTGGAGTCCTGCGGCCCGCCCTTGGCCGATACCTTCGAGAAGATCGTGAGCCTGGACACCGGCGAGGAGCTGGCCGCCGGCGAGGTCGGCGAGGTGGCCGTGCGCGGCCCGCAGGTGATGAAGGGCTACTGGAAGCGTCCGGAAGAGACGAAGGAGTGCCTCAGCGAGGACGGCTGGCTGCTGACCGGCGACATCGGCTGGCTGGACGAGGACGGCTACCTCTACATCCTCGATCGGAAGAAGGAGATGATCAAGTACAAGGGCTACCA
>Ga0315289_10000176_pt1 | contig 101800 bp, 87 predicted proteins | sample YL17G11_40_MG_FD_203452 | JGI IMG/M metagenome (GOLD analysis project Ga0315289, IMG submission 203452) | Sediment microbial communities from Yellowstone Lake, YNP, Wyoming, USA - YL17G11_40 | ecosystem: Environmental > Aquatic > Freshwater > Lake > Sediment | place: USA: Wyoming | collected... | reverse complement strand
TTGTAGTTTTCTCATAGCTCCTCGGATGGTATGTATCAACTCAGGAGTGTTTTTCACTGAGAGATTTGCTAATTCTCTGGTTTTTATATAGCTCCAAACAGCTTCATCAGGGTTTAGATCTGGACTGTAGGATGGCAATCGTTTTATCTGCAGGCGTGGATGTTGTTCGATGAATTTCTTCACCTTTTTGGACAGGTGTGCTGGTAACCCATCCCAATATAGGATGATTTTTCCTTTGACTTGTCTGAGTAATTGGTGAAGAAACATGACTACTTCACCGCTTCGGATTGTCTTTCCGGGATGTAATCGGAAGTACAGATCACCTGTTGTAGTGATCACGCTGATAGCACTGACGATAGTCCAGTTGAACGGGTGGGTCAGGATTGGCGTCACCCCTACAGGTGCCCAGGTCCGATGGACAAATGGAGTAGAGCTGAATCCTCCTTCATCCCAGAACCCATACGTGACGCCACCCGTCATTATTTTTTTTGATCTTTCGCCCATTCATTCGTCAGCCATGTTCGAACTGCGATCTCATCACGTTCTGCTGCCTTCTTCTTGGGTTTCTGCGGACTAAAATTCATACGATGCAGAACATCGCTAAGCGAAAGAAAATGATACGTAACATCAAACTCCTCTTGGATTACCTCAGCGACACGTTTCAACGTCCACAGATCTGTTTTGTACCCATATGCTGCTGCGCCTTTGAGAAGAATCTTTCGGAGAGCACTCTGCTGCTCATTTGACAATTTCGGAGATTTACCTGGTGCTTTCCGTTGACGAAGTCCGTCTTTACCTTTTTCTTTGAGCACTTGGTTCCATCGGCAGACTGACGATGGATTCACATCATACTTACAGGAGACATCCCATTGACTTATCCCTGCAAGAATATCTTCTGCTGCGGCAAATCTACGTCGTTCTAATTCCTTTCGAGAAAGTTTTGGCTTCCATTTTTGTTTATCCCATCTCATCTTATGCATCCCTCTTTGAGATGGAATCAGTATTCACTCATTAATATTTTGCGCTATCAATCCAATGGTCAGTAAGTGTTTTTTGGTTCTTTTGTCCTGGAAAACATGATAAGGAACGCAAGGATTTCAACTCTGCCAAGAAGCATCAGCAGAACAAATAACCATTTTAACTCCAAAGCAAGCGAAGGCCCAATGATTCCTGCACTTAACCCAGTGGTCGCCATTGCTGAGGTAGTTTCAAAAATTGAATCGACAGGTCGGAAACCGTAGGAGCTTACAATAAAAGAACTCGCAAAGATGATACCGATCATCAAGGTAACGACGGCCATGGACTGGATGACTTCTGCGTTAGTATACGTTTTCCCGAAAAGTTTGATCGGAGTGTCTTGTTTGGTAATGCTGTCCACGATTGTTTTTTTCGCTGCTTTGAAGAGTAAGAGAAACCTGAATATTTTTATGCCACCTGCGGTCGAAAGGCTCGCGCCACCGACAAACATCAGGAATATCGTAAAGAGCTTAAGGCCGTCTGAAAAATTTTGGATCTGCAGATAGCTAAACCCAGTGGTGGACATCGCGCTGATAACATGAAAAATTGAATCAGGGACAGAAAGATGAAAAACAAGTATTGATGCTCCAATAGCGGCTACTGCAATAACAAGGAACACCGATGTTTCTGATCTGAAGAATTCTTTGAATCTACGTTTGAATAACCCGGCGAGAACAAAGAAATTGACAGCACCCAAAATCATTCCGAGAATGAGGATAACATTTAATGGAAATTGGGTAGCAGCGGCGGTCATATCATTAAGTGGAGAAAAACCCCCTGTACTAAGTGCCGAGAAAATAAAAGAAACAAGACTGATGATATCTCGATACCCGAAAATAAGACCCATTGCTATCATGACGATACAATAGATAAAATATATGAGAAGGATCAAAAAGAATGTTTTTTTGATTTTTTCATTTTTAGTAAATCCCATGCTTCGTGAGAATTCCTGTAGTTTTGCATCAGGATAAAAGAATGCCAGGAGTATCAGAATGATGCCGATGCCACCTATGAACTGGGTGAGTGCTCGGTAGAACAGTATGGATTTTGGAATTTCAGATAAATTTGAAAGAACAGAAAAACCTGTGGTGGTAAATCCTGATGATGATTCAAACACGCTATCAGTAAAACTTTGAAGTAGGTCTCCTTGTGAAAAAGTCAAATAAAAGTAAGGGATGGCTCCGATGAGACTTAAGAGAAGAAAGACAAGGACAATGAGAGTGCAGGATTGTTTAAAACTGAGTTCTTTTCTTTCGCAGAGGGCATTCAAACCAAATCCCAGTGCAAGAAACGCAATTGCGGCCAGGAAAAGGCCTATGGTGGCTGAGGTTTCGTTGAATACAAAGGAAAGAATGATAGGGAGTATGAGAAATATACCTGAGATTTGCAGGACAAATCCCATATTTGCCAATAATGCCTTCATACGAAATAAGAGAACTTTGTGAATGTTTTTATAAGTTATGATTTAAAATGAGATTTGATTTTTTTAATAATCTGAAATAAAGTAATGGTCTGGGGAGAGAAAAATGGTTTTATTTCATGAATCGCGATGTCAAAAGAGTTGGGAGTACAAACATACTAGCAACAAAAGAAAACCCGATAAGTGAGATGACAACGATGCTGAATTGATGTAGGGACGGAATTGCGACGGCGAATGTTGCAATGAGTGCCATTCCCGTTGTGGTTGCTGCTCCCACGAGGGACCAACCTGTGGTCTCAATAGTTGTCTTCACTGCCTCGACTTTTGATACTCCTTTAGCGATTTCTTCTCGTACTCGTTGTGTAGTCTGTATACTATAATCAATACCGGTTCCAACCATAATTGAAGCAACCGTGATATTGACGATAGATAAGGGGATGTCAAGCATGACAAGTGCTCCAGGTTCCCAAGAAAGAACGAAAAGAACAGGGATGAGTGCTAAAAATCCGATTGCTGCTGAGTTGAACCCGATGATTAAACACGCAAGCACAAGCATCAACGCAATAAACAGAGAAGTGGCTTGCGATGACATGATTTGTTTGTTGATTTCGACGGTGACGACATCTTGACCAGCGAGGGGTGATACGTAACCATTCTGAGGAATATATGTGTTTGCTGCTATTTCGTTGACGCGGTTGACGAGTTGCTCTAGGGTTTGCACGCTTGTTCCCGCGGGGAATGAGACAACGATAATGGTTTTCGAATACTCTTGGTCCACAAGCCCTTTTTTTGCTATGCGGTCAAAGATGATTTTATTGATCCCGACGAACTCCGCGATTTTTTCAATAATCGCACTGCGTTCTAACACGTCGTTGATTTTTTTGAGTTCGTCTGCAATGGAGTACGCTGTGCCGCCAGCGGCTCGTATCTCCTCTTCCATATTGTAAATCGCTTCGATGACTTCTGGATAGGTGAGACCTTGGCTGTCGGTTTCAATGAGAAGCGCGTTGAAGTTTGCGCCACCACCAAAATTCTTGGAGTACTCCAGGAGTTTTTCTACCTCAGGGATGCCTGATGGTGCCATTTCTAAGTAGTTGACATCGGTTTTGACTTGAGGAAGAACAATTACGGAAAGGACAACAAAGAAACACGCAACAGCACACAATTTCTTTCGGTATTGCACTAGGAAGCCTGCGAATCGTCTCCATTGATGTTTCGGTTCGTGTTTCTCAAATTTGAGGATGAGACATAGACAGGGAACCATGATGGTTGCGGAGAGGAACGCAAAAGATATCCCAACCGCACATCCAAACCCAAAGGTGACCATGGGCGGCAAACTGGACGTCATCAAAGAGCCAAACCCAATAATGGTCGTAATCGCACACATCAACACTGCTTTACCGGTGAGCCCAAGTGTTCGTGCGACGCGTTCGACTTTATCTTCAATTACGTGTTCTTCAGCATACCGGTTGGCAAGGTAAATAGAGTAGTCAACACCAAGACCAAGCAATAACGCGGCAACAGCGATGGAAAGGATCGATAGCTCCGGTGAAACAATTCCGAGAACACCAAAGGTAAGAATAAGAGCGTACCCCAGTGGTAAGAACCCGATGATGAGTCCTTTTAATGTTCGGTGAAAGAAGAACAAGACAAGCGCAACAAACAAGGCAGCAAGGGGAAATACAATCGTGAGAGATTGGAAGGTTTGATTCCGCATCGCCTCCTGCATTGCTATAGCGCCGGTGATCGTCATGTCTGCGTATCTTGCTTCTTTTGCGATAGCGGCTTTGACTTTGCCGAGTGTTTCGTGGTAATCCGCGTTGTCCGCAAGCTGGAAGATGATGACCGCAACCTTATAGGTGTTGGTGAAGAGCACGCCTTGCATGGATTCGATGCGTGCCATATAGCGAGCAATGAGGGTAGGGTCGTCTGGGATTTCGTATTTCCCGGTCCCTCCGAGGCCGTCAAGCAAGGGTGATTTTGCGTTCTCATCCTTGATTAAGGAAGCAATGCTGGAAACCGAGAAGATGCCGTCTGTTTGCCCTTTATCCAGGTCATAGGTGTCTATCTTGGTGGCCACCCGATCCATTTCCCGAAGCACGTACGGATCCCGGATGTCATCAGCTTCGACATACACGATGATGGTGGATCCGATTTGGAAATCCTGGTTGATCTTGTTCCAGAGCTGAATGGTTGGATCATCTCGAGGAAGGAAGGTCGTGAGGTCCGACTGCATGTAGACGTTTTGGATCTGCAGGCCAATAAGGATGGTGATAATCGTGTAGACGATGAGAACGGTTTTTGGTTGTTTTACCAGGATTTTTGCTAGAGTATGGGAGATCATGTGTCACCTCTCTGGTCAAGGGTGATCTGAACGTATTTTGTATCGCCGTTAGTCTTTCTGGTAAGGCTTGCGATTTTATTGAGGCGTGTTTCTATGGTTTTAACTCGTCGTTGTAACAAAATAATCGGGGAGACCGCATGGTAGAGGAACGGGTTTTTACCTATGGTGTCCGTCTTGAGTTTTTCCCGGGAGATTGTTTTTTCTGCATGCATTTTTGAAAGGAGTTCTCGTACGGTGCTGGGGTGAAGCCCAGTTCCGCGGATGATGTCCTCGGTTCGTGCTTGGTGCTTTCGCAGGAGGTAGACGTAGATGCGAGACTCTGCTCTGGAGTCCAGGAGTTCATGGACTGCTGTCTCGATGTTTTTATTGACGGGTGATCGTAGTCTAGGCATTCCTGCACCATTTTATTTAATATTTTATATAAAAAAAGTTGTTTTGTGGGTTTAAATACCTTTGTATTATGTCGCCTCTCAGCCGACAAAACATTTTATCGGATAAAAAACGATAAAAAAGACGGTAAGCAAAGATTTATTTCCTCAAATCATCTCCTGTCATCTGCGAGACTATGAACGAAAAAACAAGGGTCGAAAAAGACATCATCATGTTTGAAGAAAACAGCAAAAAAGTATCAGAAATCACAGCATCCGATGAGCAGAAAAAAATCATTGAACTTGCCACCCAATATTACGAAGACACGAAATACTACACACAAAAAAAGGATTACTTTACCGCTTTTGGATGCATCAATTACGCCCATGGGTTGCTCGACGCGGTCCTGAAACAACATCACATCGAGGGAGGAGCATGAAGGTTGACGCATCACTAGAAAAATATTATCACTACGCGTTCCCCATGCAAACCGTGCTGGTGACGTGTAATGATGATGCAGGTAAAACAAACATCATCACCCTCGCATGGCATACCCCTATCTCACGCACACCACCCTTGTACGGAATCTCCATTGCCCCCAAACGATACTCCCATGGGTTGATAGAAAAAACCAAGGAGTTCGTTGTCAATTTTGTCCCGTACTCTTTCGTTGAAGCAGCGGACTACTGCGGAACACGCTCCGGAAGCTCAACCGATAAAGTATGCCAAACGGGACTTACGCTCATTCCCTCAAAAAAACTCACGGTACCCCGTATCAAAGAAGGATATGCTCATCTGGAATGCAAACTGGTGCAGAGTATTCCCGTTGGTGATCATACCCTGTTTGTCGGTGAAGTCGTTGCTGTCTCTGCTGATGAGAACGCCTTCAAAGATGATCTCCTACGCACTGAAACAGTGCACCCGCTCTACTACATCGGGGATAACTCGTATACGACACTTGATCGAGTAAAAAGAAAGAAATTCTAAGAGACAAGAAGCTCGATGTCATCATCCTCTTTTAAGGAGAGCACTTGTGCTGCACTCCCTTGATTGACGCCTAGTTCAAGGAACGTATGGCTGCCGATCGTCGCAAGCACCTGGTTTTTCTCAACAAATCCATATGATGGAACAAACGGTATCTCTCTGCGAGAGTCACCAGAAACAAGAATAATCTTTTTCGTGCTTTCAAGCTCCTTCGGAAGGATCTCTCCAGGAATGTTTGTAATCAGGTTCCCAAACCCATCAATATAAAGAATCTTTCCAACAATCCTGTCACCGCGATGCTCCCCCAAACGAAATTGTAAATCAACGAAATGAGTCGTAGGTCTCCCTATTTCATGAAACGGTACTCCCCTGGCGATATAGGCGGCGACCGGGGCATAGATATCGCGACCATGAAACGTACGGCTAAGCGGATGAAGCATGTACTTCGGGTTGGTTATCTCATAGACAACAAAGTCACCAAGCAGGTGCGCCGTAGGTAATAAAATGCCGTTGTCAGGACCAACAAGGATTTGTTTTTTCGTGGTAATTACTAATCCTTTTCTCTCAGTTCCTACGCCCGGGTCAACGACTGCGACATGGACCGTTCCCAAAGGAAAATAGGGAGCGGTTGTCCAGAGCACAAACGCACCTTGCCTTATCTGATGAGGGGCGATCTCATGGGTAATATCGATTAGTCGTGCATCGGTAATACTGGAGGCGACTCCTTTCATTTGTGCAACATAACCGTCCTTGGTGCCGAAATCTGAAAGAAAGGTGATTCTTTGCATGATCGCTTCCTGAGAGAACATCACCATTATCATCCATTGATTTAAAAAATCTTCACATTCCCGGAGAGAAAAATTAATTTTAACAAAAAGTATATATGTGAGAAGCATCTATAATAAAAAGGTACGGAGAAGTAAGAAGGAAATGGAGTCCCGAGAGATGAGTTACAAAAAAACAACTATCGCCGAAGACATCTGGGGACAAACCGGTCAGCAAAGCATGACCTGCCCTCAATGTAAAGGATTTTTAACCGTGGTTCAAGTCGAACCTATCTATGAGACAGATAACGCATACACCCCCTATCGGACGATCGTGGAATGCTCCACGTGTTCCTTCCGCATGGTGACCGAATCCTTCACCATCCTGGGAAGCATTAAGGATTTTGACGCAGAGTATGTAGAAATCGGCAGCTGGGGGCCAAGCGGAAGCAGGGTGATTTCAAAATTTAAACATACAATCAGCCCAAACCTCCTCAGTGAGCTAAAAAAATCACAGGAACTCGTCGAATTCCTTATTGTCAACGAACACGTTGTCCAAGTCATCGGCTAAAACATTAGGGGAGAAACCGACATCTGTTCTATAAGCAGAGGATGTCAGTGAGCGACACACGGATTTTATCACGTTTTTTAATAAAATATAAAAAAGAGAGTAAACAAAGGTATTTAAAGCAAAAAAGTCAATAAAGAGCTGGACATTATAGTGCCGTGATCCCCATGGAAAAAAAAGCAGTCATTTTAGCGGCCGGCGAAGGAAGACGACTCCGACCATTCACCGAGACCATGCCCAAAGTCATGCTCCCTGTCGCCAACAAACCTGTCCTTGAGTATGTGTTTGACGCGGTGAGAAAAAGCGGGATTGCAGAAGTCATTGTTGTTGTCGGCTATAAGAAAGAAGTAATCATGGAATACTTCAAAGACTATAAAAACCTCAAAATCACCTACGTCACGCAAGACAGACAACTCGGGACTGCACACGCGCTCTTGCAGGCAAAAAAACACATCAAAGAATCATTCATCGTCCTTGCTGGAGATAACATCATTGATCCAGACAGCATCTCAAAGCTCATGAAAGACCCTTCCGAGTACGCTATCTTGATCAAAGAACATCCATACCCATCAAAATATGGGGTGGTTTTTGTTGAAAATCGTAGCATCAGACGAATAGTGGAAAAACCAAAGGAAGACGTCGGTAAGTACATCTCGACCGGTATCTACAAGCTCCCCCGCTCAGTCTTCACAGACATTGAACGATGCTCACAGGAAGGGATTTATGCGCTTTCATTCGTTATCCAAACACTTGTTGATTCAGGAAAACACATCAACACGGTTCTTGCAAAATCATGGATGGACATCGTGTATCCCTGGGACCTCATCTCGGTCAACGAGGCAATGATCCAAGGAACTGCGGCCTCCACTGGTGGTGTCATCGAAAAAGGTGTCACCCTGAAAGGTGCAGTAACAGTAGGAAAAGATACAAAAATTTACTCAGGGTGTTACATTGTAGGACCAGTGGTAATCGGTGACGACTGTGAAATAGGGCCAAACGCATGTATCTTTCCATCAACCACCATTGGAAACAACACGGTGATTCACCCGTTCAGCGAGATAAGAAGTAGTGTCATTATGGATGATGCCCATATCGCATCGAATTCACATATCTCTCATTCTGTTATCGGGAAAGGCTGTATCATTGGGGATAATTTCTCCACGATAACAGGTAAAACAATCATCGAGGTTGATGACGAGTTCAAGAGATTAGAAACCCCGATTGGTGCTATGATCGGAGAAGACTGCATCATAGAAAGTCATGTTGTCGTTGACCCAGGAATAATTATTGGGAGAAAATGCAGGATAAGTCCCTTAAAAAGAATTATAAAAAATATCCCAAGTGAAAGTAAAGTGATGTAACGTGTGTGGAATCATAGGCTACGTAGGATTTCGAGACGCGCGAGCAATCGTCCTAGAGTCATTAAAACGACTTGATTACCGGGGGTACGATTCCGCTGGCGTCGCTATCATTGACAAGAAACTCAGAATCTTTAAGGAAGTCGGTGAGATAGCAAACGTTGAACGGCAAATCCCAAAGATAAAAGGAACCACCGGGATCGGCCATACTAGATGGGCAACCCACGGTGGCGTAACAAAAGAAAACGCGCATCCTCATCTGAGCTGTGATAAAAAAATCGCGGTTGTTCATAACGGGATTATTGAAAATTTCAGCAAACTCAGAGAAGAACTCAGAAGAAAGGGGCATACATTCCGTTCTCAAACAGATTCTGAGGTAATAGCCCATCTTATTGATGATGTGTACAAAGGGAATCTTGAGAACGCACTGGTAGCTGCAGTCAAAAAAATCCAGGGGTCTTACGCAATCGTAGCAGTCAGTGAGGATGAACCAGGAAAAATAGTGGGAGCACGCAAAGAAAGCCCGCTGGTAATCGGGGTAGGCGACAGCGAAAACTTCCTTGCCTCAGACATCCCTGCGCTTCTGAAATACACCAAGAGGGTGATGTTTCTCAATGAAGGAGATTTCTGCGTTCTCACCAAAGATACGATCTCGGTGTTTGATAGAAATAAAAAACAGATTAAAAGGAAAGAGGAATTGATCACTTGGGATTTCAAAGATGCGGAGAAATCAGGGTTTGCGCATTTCATGCTTAAGGAAATCTATGATCAACCAGACACGGTCCATCAGGTCCTACGAGGGAGAATCTCTGAAATCGAAGAAACCATTATATTCCCAGAACACGTTGAACAGCTTCTCAAAACAGAGATCAAATCTATTCATATTGTCGCCTGTGGTACTTCTTCTTACGCTGGCCATGTAGGAAAATACCTGATTGAACAGATGACAAACATCCCGGTGTTTGTCGAACTCGCCTCCGAGTATCGATATTTTGGGGTGCGGAACGAAAACTCCCTTGTCATTGCTATCACGCAGTCAGGTGAAACCGCAGATACTTTAGCAGCCCTGCGAGAAGCACAGACATCCGGATGTAAAACACTCGTAATCACGAATGTGATAGGCAGTACAGCAACAAGGATCTCCGACGGATACATCCTCCAGCAATCAGGTCCTGAAATCGGTGTTGCTGCAACAAAAACATTCACGTCTCAGATCATTGTACTTTGTCTTATAGGATTAAAACTTGCACTACTTCAAAACATGCTCGGCTCTGATGAGCTCTATAACTACATCTTCCACCTCAAAGAACTCCCACGACATGTCAGAGAGGTACTCGAACGAAGCGATGACATCCGCTCTATCGCAAAATACCTTAAGAATGCAAAATCCGTGTTTTTCATCGGACGTGGTGTGAACTACCCGCTTTCACTTGAAGGAGCATTGAAACTCAAAGAGATATCGTATATTCATGCAGAAGGGTTTGCTTCGGGCGAGTTGAAACACGGTCCGTTTGCACTGCTCACAAAAGACACACCGGTTGTCGCAATCGTAACACGAGACGCGACGTATGACAAGATGCTGGCAAACATCGGTGAGGTCAAAGCGCGGGGATCAAAAGTCATTGCGATTGCTGAAGACAAAGACACAGAAATCGAAAATCACGCTGATTATGTCTTACGATTCCCTGCAGACTCAAAAGTACTGCCGTGCATCTCAATTACGGTTGTGCTTCAACTCCTTGCATATCATGTCGCAAACCTACGGAAATGCCCGATCGATAAACCACGGAACCTAGCTAAATCAGTCACGGTTGAATAAAGGAGAAAAAAAACCATGAAATGTGTGATTCTTGCCGCAGGCGAAGGAAAACGGATGCACCCGCTGACCTATACCAGACCAAAGGTAATGCTTCCTATAGCAGGAAAACCAATCCTTGAATGGAATCTGCTGAATGCTCGTGCTGCTGGTCTGAAAGATTTCATTTTTGTTGTCAGTTATAAAAGTGAAATGGTGCGAGAATACTTTGGTGACGGGAAGGCCCGAAACGTGAAGATCACCTATGTAAACCAGGGACAAGCGCTGGGAACAGGACATGCTATCGGCATGGTTGAATCTTTTGTAGACGATTGCATTGTCATGTGCGGGGACACGATTTTTGGGACAAACGACATCAAACAAATCGCAAAAAAAGGAACCAAAATTGGATTGGCAAAGGTAGAGAACGCGACGGAGTACGGCATCGTCGAACTTTCAGGAAAATATCTCGTGAATATCTACGAAAAAATAGAGCAACCGTTCTCCAATCTCATAAACGCTGGTATCTATCATTTCACCGGCACCATTTTCGATTATATAAGAAAAACAGAGAAATCACTACGAGGGGAATATGAAATCACTGACTCTATCAATATGCTTGTGAAAAAAGAACCAATACAAGCCACATTCCTGAAAGAATGGAGAGACGTCGTCTACCCTTGGAATCTTCTTGATGCTAACGAAGAAATCCTCAAGAAGGCTAAGACGAAAAACCAAGGAACTATCGAGAAGAATGTGACTCTAAAGGGAACCGTTATCATTGGAAAAGAGACGATCATTCGCTCCGGGACATACATAGAAGGACCGGTCATGATAGGAAATAACAGCAAGATCGGACCAAACTGCTACATACGACCATACACATCCATAGGTAACAACTGTCATATTGGGAACGCGTGCGAAGTAAAAAATTCAATTATCATGGATCACACCAATGTTCCTCATCTGAACTACGTTGGCGACACGATCATTGGCCAGCAATGTAATCTGGGAGCGGGGACGAAAATCGCGAACCTTCGACTCGACAAAAAGAGTGTAAAAGTTGTCTTGAATGGAAAAAAACTGGATACAAAACGAATAAAATTCGGGGCAATCATCGGTGACAACGTTCAAACGGGAATCAACGCGACCATAAATATTGGTTCAATGATAGGGAACGATGTTTTTATTGGACCAGCAGCAATTACGAAAGGTGAAATAAAACCTAAAACAAGAATTTTATAAAACCTATCCTAATAGCGAAAATATTCCCTTTTTCGTCCCAGTCATTTAATATACAACTTTTTTATTATACCGTTTTAACTATTATGCTTGCGAGAAAATCATTACTGATTATGAGTGCAAATATCATCGATGGTGTTCTTGCCTATGTGGCCTTATTTTTTATCTCTCGAGATATGGGACCCACAACATACGGAATACTTGGTTTTGCAATGGGTTTTGTTGGATTATTCACCATTCTTAATGATCTCGGTTTTAATAGTGCGCATATCAAACGAGTCTCCGAAGGAAAAGATCTTGGTACTTGCAACGGTACATTCATCATTTCAAAGTTGGGGCTTTCTCTTATTTTAATAGGGGTAACGCTGGGTGCCATATTATTCTGGAAAATTGTAGTAGGCAGAGGATTTGAATCATCACAACAAGAAACAGCGATTTACATTATTTTAGGATACTATATTGTCAATAGTCTAGCAGGAATGTTTTTTAATGTGTTTATGGCAAAGAAAGAAATAGCTAAATCTGAAATACCGTTGATTATAGGGGCTGTAGTTAGAACTGCTGCAATTATTTTTATAGCTACCCTAAAAGCAGATGCTATTGCTCTTGCGTGGACATACGTATTAGGTGATAGTATTTGCCTGATTGCTTTTATGTTTCTATTTAGAGGGAACCCGGTTAAAAAGCCCTCGAAAGAGTGTTTCAAAAATTATACAGTTTTTGCCATCCCTGTTATTCTAGTTGGGTTTTCCAGTACTCTGATAACCAATCTTGATAAGGTGTTAATTCAGTTGTTTTGGTCATCTGAAGACGTAGGATATTATTTTGCGAGTTATCGAATCATACAGTTTCTTCTCGTTGCCGCATCAAGTATTGGCATACTTCTCTTACCGACGATCTCCAGTTATCACGTTAAAAACGATACAGAAAATATAAAAAAAATCATGTTTCTTGCAGAACGATATATCAGCATGTTTATTTTCCCGATGGTTATTGGTATGATTATCCTAGCTGAGCCTACTGTTCGTATTTTATTAAGCAATAATTTTCACTCTGCCGTCCCTGTTTTTATGATCCTTCCATTTTTTGCTCTTTTGGAAGCATTATCAATACCGTATACTTACCAAGTAATGGGTATGAATAAACCTAAAATTGCAAGAAATAGAATACTAATCATGCTTTGCGTTAATATAGTAGCCAACATTATTTTGATACCAAAAGATATACAATCACTTCATCTCAAATTATTTGGTTTAGGGGCAATAGGGGCCGCAATAAGCACTGTTGTATGCTACATGGCTGGATTAATTTACTGTCGAATAGCAGCCTGGAAACTACTAAAAAGCACGATGAACATAAGAATCCTCCTTCACTTGTTTTCAGCTTGTATTATGGGTATAACTATTTATGCATTACAAAAAATTTTTCCGATTCAACGGTGGTACTATCTTTTAGGATTTGCAGCACTAGGTCTTGGAATATATCTTTTCATACTGTTTTTACTAAAAGAATTCAGCCGAGATGATTGGAATTTTTTAATAGATGTTCTGAATATTAAAAAAATGTGGAACTATATTACTAAAGAACTAAAAAAAGACCAATAACTGAAACTTGATACATGAGGGAAAAAGCCATGAACAAAAAAACCATCCTTATTTGCGGTTTCCCTAATACCGTTCTTCGAATTTTCATAGAGAATGTAAAGAATGATTATAACATATTTTTCATTAGTTATAGTAAAAAATTTCAATACCCTACAATTAAAAATATCTTAGGAGAAACACGAACAATTCTTATTGACAGTGAATCGCCAAACGTTCTAAAAAAAATATATCATTTTTTCCGTTTATTCCTCTTTTCTTTTAAATTTACATCAGATAAGAATACACAGATCTTTTTAGCGTACCACAATCATTTCATTAAGAATGGGCTATTGATGGTATTCATAAAATGGTGTTTTTCAAAAAAACAGAGAATCTTTTTTCCTTATGATATTAATCTCTATGCGTTTCCCAAAGAACTTAAGTACAAGTGTATCCTCAATAAGGAACGTATTCATCCCATCGATATGATACATAGTTGGTTGTCATTCCTTTTTGAGAAAATCTGTTTTGAACAGAGTGATAAGATAATTACTAAAGGTTTTCGAGATGAACTTCTTTATCTCAAAGCGACCTACAAAATACATAACAAACCTCATTTCGTATTTAACTTTCTCATTGAAAAAAAAGATCTCGTAGATAAAGCGACAAAAAAATTCGATCCGGATACCACGCACCTTGTTTTTATCGGAGGTATGAGTAATTCTCCTGTAGGAGACAACAACTATAATGTGTTTGTACAACTTTTAGAACAAAAAAACATCGTCCTTCATGTTTATTCCCATTCGTCACAGATATTAAACGGCCTAAAAAACCATAAAAATCTTCTTATCCACGATTACATACCAGAACATCAGAAACTCATCAAAGAAATATCCCAGTATGATTTCGGGATTTCCATCTCTTCACCCTCATCACATGATTTTATCCAAGCGAGAATGGCATCAGGAATGAGAATCTACGATTATCTTGCTGCAGGACTACCAATAATAGTCGATAGTGAGCATACACTTACAGCAGAAATGATACAAACAAACAATTTTGGAATAGTTCTTCATCTCAATAAAATTCATACTATTGATGAATACATAAAAACGTGTGATTATCAATCTCTACTGAAATCTGTGAAAAACAATAGGGAAAACTACGTTGCAGAATTCCATGTAAAAAATATAAAGGAATTCTTAGAAAAATAAGCTCTTATTTCAGATATTTCTTATGAAATTCTTCAATAAGCTCATCATATCTTTTTCCTTTAACATCAATGTAGGGTACATTAAGTGTTTTTGCTAATCCTTTATCTTCATGCCTATCCCCAATGACAATGATTGCGTGAAAATCCTTGAGATTCTTGCGTAACGTTTTCAATCCATCAACGACCATATCTGAACAGGGTTTTCGCCTCGTCTTCACTTTGGTAAACTCTTCTTTAAATCGCATGGTTGTTGTCTTTTCTGCATAGTCTTTATCGACATCAGGGCAATACTCCCAGTGGTGTATCGTTACATGATTTTTTTGTAATAAATTGTCGATATATGCGTTTACTTCTTCAACGCGTTTGCAGTTAAAGTAACCTCGTGCCACCCCCGCTTGATTGGTGACGGCAAAGATGACAGTATTGAATTTTGTTTGAATGAACGAAAGGAAATCAACAACATTTTTATTTAACCTCACTTGGTTCTTCCAGTTTTTATCTTTCCCTAAAAACTCTTGTTCCTCAACAAGGGTGCCATCGCGATCAACAACCAACAGTAGTGTTTCCCGATGAACGTTTTGTTGAATGTAGTCGATGATTTTTGTCGTTGACATGGTTGGGTCACGCGTGTATTTTATTTGGCCACCCACTTTTTTAATAGTGGCTCGTTCTTCTGTAATCCCCGGTGTTGTCTTATGGATGAAATCAGGTCCTTTAATGTAGTATGAAGGTTTAAGACGAGTAATCACTTGGGTTGCTCGCTTGAAGCCGCTAATCACAACGTAATCCACGGACTCTAACGAAGCTATTGAGTACGCCCGAAGTTTCTCATGAAAAATTGGTCGTCCTGTCCCTTTCCGTTCAGAGACAAATCGATCAGAAGTGACTGAAATAAAGAGAACATCGCAGAGTTTTTTTGCTGATTCAAAATGTTTGATATGGCCGGGATGAAGAAGATCGTATCCTCCATGACATAATCCAACTTTTTTATGTTGTTGTTTGAACTTTGCTATCACTGTTTTTGCTTGAGCGAGTGTAAGAATTTTGTTTGATTTATACGCATCTACGGATTTAACATGTAGCATCTTGAGAAATATATGATGAGAGTATTATTTAGGTTTTTGTTACTTGTTTTTTAGCTCTGTTCTGCGTAATGCATTCCTTATGAATCAACGAGTGGTTTCCACCACCATTTGTTGTGAACATACCATTGAATTGTTTTTTTCAGAGTATTTTGAAAATCTTTACTCAACATTGGTTTCCACCCCAATTTATGAATTTTACTAGAATCTATGCTATATCGTCTATCATGACCAGGGCGATCCTTCACATAAGTAACTAATGATTTTGGTTTCTGAAGCTCCTGTAAAATAATCTGAGTAATCTCAATATTTGTTTGCTCATTATCGGCACCTATATTGTAGATCTCCCCGTTTTTTCCTTTCCGACGTACAAGATCAATTCCCTTGTAGTTATCCTCTACAAAGAGCCAATCCCGGACATTTAAACCATCGCCATATAACGGTAATGATTTATCTTGGAGAGCTTTGATGATGAACAAAGGAATCAGTTTTTCGGGATACTGATATGGACCAAAATTATTACTGCTGCGAGTAATGACAACTGGTAGACCATATGTTACATAATAGGAATTAACAAGCAAATCAGCAGAGGCTTTTGATGCCGAGTACGGAGAAGAAGGATGCAAGGGATCTACCTCTTTAAAAGAACCTTTTTCTATACTTCCATACACCTCATCAGTTGAAATCTGGATATATCGTTCAATATCATATTTTCTACATGTTTCAAGTAAGGTAAATGCACCAAAAACATCGGTTCTGATAAAAGTCTCAGGGCCAGTAATACTTCTATCAACATGAGATTCAGCAGCGAAATTAATTATCTGCTCAATTCCATACGTTTTAATAGCCTTTTCCACCATCGTATCATCACAAATATCACCTTTCACAAAATTATATCTTGGATCATCCTTTACGTCACGCAGATTATCTAAATTACCTGCATAGGTCAGTTTATCATAATTCACAATTTTGATATCGGTATAATTTTCCAGCAAATAATGGATATAATTCGAGCCAATAAAACCGGCACCACCAGTAATCATCAACCTCATAGTATCTCATCCATGTTTCTTTCCAGGTTCTAAAATCCAATCATAGGGTATCTCTTTAGTATCTGGCGGTAATCGGTACTCATCAGGTTTCTTATAGTTAAACGGTTCAGTAGGAACACTTAAAAAATAGGCTGTCTCTGTCCCAATAGCCTTAAACCCATGGTACACGAATGGAGGAACACTAATTAATACAGGATTTTTCTCTCCAACAATAAACTCATTTACTTCCTTAAACGTAGGAGACTTCTCACGAGCATCATACAGGACTACCTTCATCTGTCCATGAACACAAGTAAAATTATCTGTCTGTATCTTATGCATATGCCATGCTTTCACCACACCAGGATACGCTGTAGTGATATAGACCTGACCAAACTTCGTAAAAAATTCATCATCACATCGCAAAATCTCCATAAGCCATCCTCGCTCATCAGGTATAACACGAAGCTGTTTCACTCTGACTCCCTCAATCATATTCTCACCTCTGAATTATCACCAATCACAAACCGTCTCCCCTTAGGAAGACTCCCGTTTTTTTCAATTCTCACACCACGTCCAATAAGTGAATCAATAATCCGCCCGCCATCGATGATACTTACGCCATCCAATAACACCGAATCTTCAATCTCAGTACCAATGATCTCACAATGATTACCAATACTTGTATACGGACCAATGTAAGAACCACTAATGTGACAATGTTCACCGATAATCGCTGGGCCTTTCACAATAGAGTTCTTCTCAATCATCGTCTCTTTACTGATTTGGACTCTGCCACGAATCTCAGAATCAACAAGTTTACCTTTATCATAACCAGTGATATCATCGAGGATTAAACGATTCGCATGAAGAATATCCTCTGGTTTACCTGTGTCTTTCCACCAATTCTTCACAAACGCAGACTTTACCTTATAACCATGGTCAATCAGCCACTGAATCGCATCCGTAATCTCTAGCTGATTCCGTTGAGAAAGTTTAATCTCATTTACTGCATCGAAAATCTTTGATCGAAACAAATAAACACCAATAACTGCATATGGTGATGGTGGGTTCTGAGGCTTTTCAATAACCTTCACGATATCATTCTTTTTATCCAGAACCGCGATTCCAAAATCCGACGGGTTCTCCACCTTGGTGAGAAGAACACTTCCTTCGTAGTTGGAATGTTCAAATGCATGAACATGTTCGGACACACCTTCTTTAAGAATATTATCACCCAGATACATGATAAACGAGTCATCATCAAGGAAACTCCGAGCAATCTTAATGGTATGGGCGATACCTAGCGGTGTTTCTTGTTCAATAAATGTAATCTGGGCATCCCATTGTACAGCTTTTACCGTCTCTATGACTTGTTGTTTATTCGGACCAACAATAATACCAATATCATGAATGCCTGCCTCAATTAAATCCTCAATACCATAAAACAAAATCGGTTTATTCGCCACAGGAATCAGTTGTTTCTGTTGAGAATACGTCAACGGACGCAACCGAGTACCAAAACCACCAGACAACACTAAACCTTTCATAGGAAACCAACTTGATACATGATAGATTTTTTCATATGCTCACTCTTTTTTTAATGTATTTTTACAAATAGCAAATTTTGTACCAGTAATATGAAACAATTGAAGACCATATTTTAAGCAGGTGTCAGACACAGCCTTCATAGTTCCAGGATACTTATCAGAAAAATCATCCCAAACAATATATCCATTTTTCTTGACACATTTTACAGCATTTTCACTATCTGACAGAACATATTCATACCTATGATTTCCATCGATAAACATCAAATCGATTTTTCCATAAAACGGGCTAAAATCGAATTGTGTTGAATCGCCATGCAATTGAATAATGGAATCTCTTACTTTTTTGTCATTTTGAAAAAGTTCACCGGGAACAAAATCAAAACCTGGTGGTAAATCAATGGTATATATCTTTCCACTTTTCGCTAAATTATATGCAATATTGCTTGTCGTTGCACCTTTATATGTACCAATCTCAAATACGAGCTTAGCGTTGATACCTTTTATTAATGACAAGAGGAAACTTGTTTCTATAAGATGAATCGTATTTTGTGTATGTTTTATTATTACATCTTTTTCCAGTTTCATTTTTTCTTTTTTTAAAAATTCATCTGGTGAAACGATTGTACAATTTTTTCCATTTAAAAGTTCTGATATATAATCTTTATAAATTGTTTCATACAATGCCTTATGGTATAATGTAAAAAAGCTATGAAGGGGATGAACAAGAATAAATTTGATCATAATTCTTAAATTTTTTGCAGAAATATTTTCAAATTGTTTTGTCACTTTTATCCTATTCATTTTTCCTCCATTTTTAAAACATTAATTTCTCAGTTCTATGTGACCTTTTATACATAATCTCTTTTATATTTTTTATGTTAATCAAATATGCCATAAAGAAATATCGTAATCTCCTACGAATATGTTTTGCGAATGCAAGATTATTTAATGCATACCTTTTTGATTTATCTTTTTTTTCCAAGAATATATGGAGGAACGGAAAATATTTCTGATGAAGACTAGCAACGATTATTTTATACAAGGGGAAATTCAATAACTGATATCGTACACGATTTTTCTGAGAAACATAAAACCTAACATAATCATAGGTCTCTGATTTTTTTATAAGATCACCAAGAGATACACTTCCATAATGAATCACGGTAGTTCTAGGAGTATAGATAATAGTATATCCTGCTTTTCTTGCCCTAGCACAATAATCGGTTTCCTCCCAAAGATACGGAGTGAACCCTTCATCTAATAATCCGATGGTTTCTATAACCTCACGTTTAATAAGAAAACATGCGCCTATTACCACATCCATTGGCGTATCTTCTGTAAATATGTCGGAAGTATATTGCCTCCATCCAAAGACTGTTAATATAGAACCGGCATACTGTATCGTTCCATCTGGATTAAGCAATTTGCATGATGCAATACCTACCCTATCTTTATTTGTTATTTCTACTAAGATGTTTAACCATTTCCCTTCCCTAATTTCTATATCATTATTCAGTAACAAAATAAAATCCGGATTATATTTGTTAATCGCATGTTTAATCCCGATGTTGTTCCCCTTTGCGAAACCATAGTTTTCTTCGTTTTCAATTAAATCCATCGAAGGAAATTTTTGTTTTACCATATTCGCAGAACCATCAATACTACCATTATCTACAACAACTACCGAGAAATTATTATATTCTGTCTTTTTCAACGATGATAGACATATCTCTAGTTGCTCTTTTTTATTCCAGTTTACTATGACCATAGTGACTTGTTTCATAATATTCATCTATAAATGTAGTGGTTTTATTCCGGTCAAATGGTGTTTGTGAGTCATTGCAAGGTATCCTTTGATATCCTGTCTCTCATCTCATCTTTCAGCAGGTGCACTGCTTGTTGAACAGTATATGGTTTCTTGATTTTTGAAATTTTTGATATATCAAGAGAAGAATCCTTTGGTCTTCGAGCAACCCACTTCATATCATTTATATGCCCAGAGACAATTAGACTTTTATCCAAATCAAACACATCCGCTACCATACATGCAAACGCATATCTGCTGATACGTTCCCCTCCTGCCGTATGAAACACCCCTGATTCATCAGCCTCAACCAATGCAATCAACTGCTCAGCGAGATCATCATTCAACGTAGGAGACACAAACTGATCATCAACTACAGTAAGGTCTTCTTCTTTTTGTAATTTCTCTACTAACCATGTGGCAAAATTATTTTTACGATCCCCATAAAGAACAGATGTTCGTGCTATAATAAAATGATGACATAACCCAGCAACAACTTTCTCCCCTTCAAGTTTTGTGGACCCATAATAATTTATGGGATTCACTCGTTCTTCCTCCTTATACAAACCTTGTTCACCATCAAACACATAATCAGTTGAAATATATACTACAGTAGCACCAATCTTTCCTCCAGCATAGGCCACATTTCTAGTACCTTGAACATTCACAGACGAAGCTTTCTTTCTATTTCTTTCACACTCATCGACATTCGTGACAGCAGATGTATGAACAATGATATCAGGAGAAATTTTATTTATAAGATGATTGACATCGCGTATCTTAGTGATATCAAGTCGAAAACAATGATCATTTTCAATTGGATGCTCATAAAAAGTACCATACACATCATACTTCTCTTTGTGTAAATTTTCATACAGTTTCATGCCTAACAGACCACACCCAATAATAAGAATTTTCATCTACTTGCCCTAAAAGATAACATGGATCATATCTTTTTAAATATGACGATTAATAATAAATAACAGGGGAGTGTTTATCTTTCTATAGAGTTATATATTTATACTAAAAATGTATACCCTGTTTAAAACTTTGTATGGAGATATTGAGAAAATTATTTTAAAACTTTATAAGTAAAACATAATATTAAGAGGTTAACGCTATGAAAATGAAGGCAGCAGTTTTATATGAAATTAACAAACCACTAATAATTGAAGACATAGAAGTCCCTGATCCTGAACTGGGTCAAGTGCTTGTAAAAGTGATATCAAGCGGTATCTGTCATACACAATTAGATAATGTGAAAGGAAAATATGGTACTGATCCATATCTACCGCATCTTCTTGGTCATGAAGGGGCAGGAGTGGTAGAAAAAATTGGTCCTGGAGTCACCCGTGTTGCCCCTGGTGATCATGTTATTTTATCATGGATTCAAGGTCTTGGTTTTAATGCGAAAACACCTCTGTATATGATGGGAACTCAGAAGATAAACGCAGGACCAGTTACTACTTTTAACGATTACACAATAGCATCAGAAAATCGAGTTACGAAAATCAAAGATGATGTACCATTTGATGTCGCCTCCATTATTGGATGTGCGGTATCGACAGGACTAGGGGCGGTGCTGAACGAATCAAAAGTCCAACCAGGTACCTCTGTAGCCGTCTTTGGTATTGGTGGAATCGGTTTGAATATCATTCAAGGGTCTTCACTGGTAAATGCGCTGAAGATAATCGCTGTAGACGTTCATGAGGAAAAATTAGATGTTGCAAAGAAATTCGGTGCGACTCATGTGATAAACGCGAAAAAGGAAGACCCAGTGAAAAAAATAAAGGAGCTCACTGACGGGAAAGGTGTTGATTACGCATTTGAATCAGCAGGTTTAAAAGAGACAATGGAACAGGCGTATCAGGCTGCATGTAACACTGGGCTGATTAATCTCGTTGGTAACCCTGCTCATAATGAAAAAATTTGTATTGATGCGTTACAAACCCATTATGGGAAACAACTCATAGGTAGTCATGGTGGACATACCCGTCCGGATGTTGATTTTGCTCGTTATATTTCATTGTATCAAGCAGGAAAACTGAAAATTGATGAGTTAATTACGCATCGATATAAATTAGACGATGTTAATGACGCGATAGACGAAATGCTCGCAGGTCATATTGGAAGAGCAATTATTGAATTGAATCATTTAGTAAAGAAGGGAAAATAATGAAAGTAAAAAAATTAGATATTCCAGATGAGAAACTCGTTAAAATGTACGAAGATATGCTGTTAATTCGATTGGCTGAAGAAAAATGTATCGCATTGCATCCAGAACAGTTGATGAAAAGCCCGCATCATTATTATATCGGTCAAGAAGCGGTTGCTGTTGGTGTGTGTGCAGCGTTAACCAATGATGATTATGTGTTCAGTACCCATCGAAGTCATGGTCATTATCTCGCCAAAGGTGGAGATTTGAACAAGTTTATGGCTGAAATGTATCTAAGAATTGATGGTTGCTCTCGTGGGAAAGGCGGCTCTATGCATTTAGTTGATGCTAGTGTTGGCCATATGGGGAGTTCTGCTATTGTCAGTGGGAGTATACCAATTGCTACTGGTGCAGGGTGGGCATTTCAGTTGCAAAAGAAGAAAAATGTTGCGGTATCGTTCTTTGGTGATGGAGCCGCAGATGAAGGCGTGCTCTATGAATCACTTAATTTCTCAGCTCTGAAAAAACTACCTGTTATTTATGTCTGTGAGAACAACTTTTTTGCTTCGTTTTCAAAAGTGTCTGCTCGGCAGGCAGTACAAGATATCGCTAAACGTGCGGAAGCGTTTGGTGTTACGGGTAAAAGAATCAACGGTATGGATATAATAGAGGTCTATGCTGAAACAGTAGAGGCAGTTAAAAGAGCACGAGAGGGAAAAGGACCGACACTCTTTGAAACAATCACCTATCGATTTAAAGCACATTGCGGAATTGATGATGATATTGATCCAAAGATGAGAACAACAGAAGAACTAAATGAATGGAAAAAGAAATGCCCTATCAACCATTGTAGACAGATATTAATGGAAAAGAAAATTTTAACAGAAAAAAAAGATACAGAGATACGAGAAAAACTGCATAATCAAATTGAAAAAGCTGTTGTTTTTGGGCGTAATTCTCCCTTACCTGGAGAAGATGAATTATTAAAGGATGTGTTTCAATGAGAATGCTTAATTTCAATGATGCCATACGAGAAGCAATAAAACAAGCAATGGAAGAAGATGAATCTGTTTTTGTTTACGGTGAAGGAGTTGATTTCGCAAAAGGAGTATTTGGCATAGCGTTAGATCTCGCAAAAACATTCGGTGATGAGCGGGTCGCTGACATGCCGATGTCAGAAAATGCGATGGCAGGTGTCGGGGTTGGAGCAGCTATCGCAGGCATGCATCCCATTATGGTGCATCAGAGAATAGACTTCATGCTCCTTTCTTTAGATCAACTAGCGAATCATGCTGCAAAAGTATCGTACATGTGGGGAGGACAATTGAAATGCCCATTCGTCACCAGAGCTATTGTCGGTAGAGGGTGGGGCCAAGGTGCCCAGCATTCTCAGAGTTTTCATAGCGTGTTTGCCCATTTCCCAGGATTGAAGGTTGTACTGCCTTCGAATGCATATGATGCTAAAGGGTTATTGATTCAATCCATCAAAGATAACAACCCTATCATCTTTGTTGAACATAAGTTTCTCTTTAACAAAGAATGTGATGTTCCAGAAGAGATGTATACCATTCCCCTGGGAAAAGGCAGGGTTGTTCGAGAAGGAAATGATGTAACCGTTGTCGCTTACTCTCAGATGATATTAGAGGCAGAAAAAGCTGCAGAGGAGTTATCTAAAAAAGGTATCGATGTTGAAATCATTGATCCTCGAACATCGTATCCGCTTGACGAAAACATTATCGCAGAATCAGTAAAAAAAACAGGACGTCTCGTTATAGCAGATATCGATTGGATCTACTCAGGTATTACTGCTGAGATCGCTGCACGTATAGCCGAGAATCATTTTGATTCGCTCAAAGCTCCAATAAAACGAATAGGTTTACCCCATGCAACACATCCATGCAGTTATTCTTTAGAGGATGTGTTTTATCCTGATAAAAATACCATCATTAAAAAGGTAAATGAAATTGTAACCTTAAAAAAAACAGAAAGATTATAGGAAAAAATGTCAGATCAACTCGAAAAATATCGAAAATTATTCTTACTTGATGGAAAAGTAGCTATTGTCACAGGGGCATATGGCTATCTTGGTTCTGAAATAGCTAAATCCTTAGCAGGTTTCGGAGCATATGTACAATTGATAGGAAGAAATGAAAAAAAATTGAAAGATTACCTAAAACAGAACCAATCAGTTTTTGATACCAACAGTAACTATTATGTATGTGATGTAACCCATGAAGAAGATTTTCAAAACGTTGTGAATAAGATAATAGTGAACTACAGGTCAATTGACATATTAGTGAATAACGCTTATGGGAAACAATACGAAACATTTGAGGATCTCACAAAAGAAAAATGGAACAATGCACTTGAACATAGTTTAACCCAGTATTTTTCCTGCATAAAAGCAGTGAGTCCCACAATGCTCAAAGCACAAAAAGGATCAATTATTAACATAGCTTCCATTTACGGTTTTCTAGGTACCGATCAAAGAATATTTGCACCTCTTGGAAGGAAGTCGCCTCTTCATTATTCGGTTACAAAAGGTGGCATTCTGCAGATGACTCGATATCTTGCCATGTTATGGGCTGAAAAAAACATACGGGTAAATGCGATTAGCCCTGGTCATTTCCCACCGAAACGTGGCCCAGAACGCCCTGATTATATCAGCGAACTCACCTATCGAATCCCATTAGGTCGTATCGGTCAACCTGATGACTTAGCAGGAGCAGTTATCTTTTTAGCCTCAGATGCATCATCCTATGTCACTGGACAAAACCTTGTTGTTGATGGCGGATGGAGCGTCTGGTAACACAACATTTCAAAATATAATGAAGTGAGGGGATAACCCTATGAAAATAACCATAATGGTTGATATGCCGGATAGTTTTTACCACAGTTATATCCATGAGTTACTTGAGAAAACAAAAGCACGCGGTCATGATGTGGTTTTTATTACTGACTCGAAGGATATCCGTCGTGGTGACTGTCTGTTTCTTATAGGATGTCGATCAATTTTGTCAAAGGAACAATTACAGCTCAATAAGTATAATTTAGTGCTACACCCAAGTAAACTGCCTGAGGGAAGAGGTAGCGCAGCATTAATATGGAAGATATTGGAAGGAGATAACGAGTTTTATCTCACCTTATTTGAGGCAAATACGAAGATCGACAGCGGAGATATCTATTATCAAGAGAAAATCATGCTTGAAGGACATGAACTGTCTGATGAAATCCGATATAAACAAGCCATGAAAGCGTTTGATATTGTCCTGAAATTTATTGATTCTTACCCCAATGTTCACGGGAAAAAACAAGAAGGGAAGTCAACGTTTTATCCGAAACGAACGCCAAAAGATAGTGAACTCAATATTGATAAAACCATTCGAGAGCAGTTCAACCTTCTTCGTGTTGTTGATAATGAGCGATATCCTGCATTTTTTAATTATAGGGGCCATAAATTTGTTTTAAGGATATATGAAGAGATCTGCTGCGCTTGCGGGTATAGTAATCTCATTAATAAGGAGGTTTGTGCAGGGTGTGGGAAGAAACTGAAATGAGAGATAAGGGAAACATGGCAGCGATAGACGAACTCGGAAATAAAAATCTGAAGATTGTTTTATGTAATGTTCCAGGTCGTGAAGACCAAAAAAGAGAGATATATGGGCAGGTTCCTAATCTTGCAATAAACTCGTTGTACAAACATATGAAACTGAACGGATACGATGCAGTATACTATGATATAGACATGTTACTTCCGTCTGAGGATGAGATCAGATGTTTTTTCAAGGAACAAAAACCAGATGTTGTTGGAATCAGTGTTGTAGTTTCGCCTAGCTACAGGAAGGCTAAACATATAGCACAAATAATACGTGAAAGTCACCCTGATTCGTTCATTGTTCTTGGTGGGAATATGGCGGTTTGCGCAAATCTTTGTCTCAGGAAAGTCGGTGTCGATGTGTGTGCTATCGGAGAGGGAGAAAAAACATGGGTTTCATTGCTTGATTATGTAAAACAAAATAATGGTAAAAAAAACATAGATGCGCTCAAAAATATTAAAGGTATAGCTTTTTTAAATGAGGAGGATGAAATGGAGCTCACAGGAACAGGTGAACCAATCCCGGGATCTGAATATCCACAACCTGATTATGATTTTCTTTCGTTTGGTAATCCTAAGTTTTTGGAATATTTATTTATGCCTAAAAATAGATTTCCTATGTTTTCACATGATAAAAGAGTAATTGGAAAGTCTCACAAGGTGGCAATATTGATAATATCGAAAGGATGTGTTGCTCGTTGTTCTTTCTGTCAAAGATTTTGCAAAGGATACAAGACCATGGATCTTAAAAATATAGAAGAAAACATTAGGATGTTGAAAGAGAAATATGGTATACAACTTATCTACATTTTTGATGAATGTTTTGGCGCTGATAAAAAACACACTTATAAAGTTTTAGAGTTTTTTAAAAAATATGATGTGTTATGGTCCTGTAGTATACGGGTGACAAGTGTAACCAAAGAGGATTTACTTCATTACAAAGATTCTGGTTGTTCAAATCTTAAATTTGGTATTGAATCGGGATCTCAGAAGATGCTAACGATACTCGACAAGGGTTCAACTATTGAACAAAATATGGATACATTAAAAAATTGTTATGATGTGGGAATACTTTCTCCACCGAGTATGCTTATTGGTATGCCTGGTGAAACAGACGATACGATAAAAGAATCAGGTATATTCTTGGGTAAGTTCGCAAAATATGTTGGTGTATCACCATTAGATATAGGTTGTGCATTTTATTTTGCTACACCATATCCTGGGACTCCACTGTATGAATATGGAATGTTGAACGGATGTTTTGGTGGAACTATAGATGAAGAAGAAAGATTCTTAAATTATCTTTCTGATAAGAATCTATCCAAATTTAATTATATTAATTTAACTGGAGAAAGTAATAAAAAGACATTTTTCTGGGATTATCTATTGATGTTGGAGGCTTTACGAACATATTACACCGACTTTATAAAGAAAGATACTAATAAATTCCAATGGGCAGCTGGTGTTGAACAGGAAGATATCTTCAAGAAGATATTCAGGAAATTGCCAGATTGGTTCAATGGTTTCATATTTACTAAAATACCAAGATCGATAATATATACAATATTTAGGGAATTTATTTATCTCATTAACATGAAAAAAATAAAAACATTTGAATTACGAAATAAACCAGATGTGTTAACATCGGTTCAACCGTTGAGAAAAATAAACATAGAATTAAGAAAAAATATTAACCCAGAGCCATTGAGAGAAGAAAACCAGTTGATATTGTATTCATCATAAATAATTAAAAAAAAAGAAAAAGGAGATGCGACTTTCCTTTGCAGGTTTTTCATCGCATTTCAGACCACATAGTATTCCCAATAGCAACTATAAAAATTTACAAGAAATAATCCTCGTAAAATAGGGATGAGTGAGAAAAAAATAGGGAGACATGAAGTTAAAATTATTGTTTTAACAACACCCAATGGAGAATAATTTTATAACAGTCATATTTAAATCAGTAATTCTGTTAGGGATAAAAACGAATACGTGGTGAAACCATGAAAAAAATCATAGATGAATACCCTGTAGGTACCCTCTTCGATGAAGAAGAAATCGAAGCGGTACGTCGAGTTCTCCAATCAGGTGTTGCTCTCACTCGTGGATTAGATGTCGACCTTTTTGAAAAAGAATTTGCTTCGTATTGCAATGCCAAACATGCCATCGCTGTCAGTTCCTGCGGAGCAGCCCTCCGGTTCGCCACACAGGTATTACATCTTCAACCCAAAGACGAAGTGATCTGTCAGGTAAACTCATTTTGGGTGACTATCGTCCATCTTCTTGAACGAAATGTTACTATTAAATGCGCTGATATTGACCCTGACTCCCTGAATATCGACCCTGAAAAGATCGAACCGTTAATCACCCCACGAACAAAAGCAATCTATCTAGTGCATCACGGAGGCAACCCCGCTGACATGACTCCTATTCGTGAAATCGCCCGTGATCATGACCTGACCGTGGTTGAAGATGCAGCTCATGCTGTAGGTGGAGAATACAAAGGAAAAAAAATTGGTAACGATAGTGAAATTGGATGCTTTTCTTTTTCTGCATTGAAAAACCTCTGTACTCTTGGGGAAGGTGGTATGTTTGTCACAAACAATGACCAAATTGCAGAAATGGTACAAGGTCTACGAACAAATTATCCTTATGGTAAACGAGTGAAACGAACAATATCAAACCTTGGCGAATACCCGAAACCAAAATCGCCTGCATTTATGCATGCAGGAGACGCATGGGATTATGATTGGATGGAGGTTGAAGAAATCGGGTCAACGTATCGCATGTCGACACCGCAGGCTGCAGTAGGTCGTGTGCAGCTTAAAAAACTCGATAAATTTATTGAAATACGAGACCAAATCGCTCAACAATTCAATGAAGCAATCGAGAATATCCCTGGTTTACGAAAAGTCAAAATCCTTCCTAATTGTAAACATCCTTGGCATCTTTTTTCCTTTTTTCTTAATCATGAGACAGGTATCGATCGAAATGAATTTGTACGACATATGAAAAGTAAGCATAATGTTCGGTTGGTTATTCGCTTCTGGCCGATCCATCTTGGTGGGATCATGAGGATGAGAGGCCATAACATCGGTGAATGTCCAGTGTGTGAACATGTATGGTTTAAGGAGCAACTTGCGTTACCGATTTCGCCTCAAATGGAGGACTGGGAAATCGAGACCATTACTAACGGATTACACGAAACTATGAAAACATTAAGTAGAAAAAAAGAGAAGAGACCATGAAGAAAATGAAAACCGTAGTGACTGGCGGAGCAGGATTCATCGGTAGTCATCTTGTGGACAGACTTCTCGCAGAGGGCCATCAAGTTACGGCGATTGATAATTTTGTTACCGGTCGTTCTGAAAATCTCAACCACCAACAAGGTAACCCTAATTTATCGATAGTTAAGGCAGATGTAGTTGACACTGATACTATGTTAAAACAATTTAAGGGTATGGATTGGGTTTTCCATTTAGCTGCATTAGCAGATATAGTACCATCAATACAAAAACCACTGGAATATTTCCGCACGAATGTGAATGGAACGTTTTCAGTTCTTGAAGCAGCCAGACAGACAAACATCAAACGATTCATATATGCGGCATCCTCATCATGTTACGGTATACCTGATATATATCCAACCCCTGAGACGGCAGAGATACGAACTGAATATCCCTATGCGCTCACCAAATTCCTTGGAGAAAGACTTGTTCTTCATTGGGGAAATGTGTACAAATTACCCGTGGTATCTTTGAGGTTTTTCAATGTGTATGGCCCTCGATCACGCACCACCGGAGCATATGGTGCGGTGTTCGGTGTTTTTCTTGCCCAGAAACTTCAAGGGGAACCCTTTACTGTTGTTGGGAATGGAAAACAAACAAGAGATTTTACGTTTGTCACTGATGTTGTTGATGCCTGTGTCAAGGTTGCAGAATCAGACATTTGCTGCGAGGTATTAAATGTCGGAAGTGGAAATACATTTAGTGTGAACTATCTCGTGCAACTCCTCGGAGGAGATGTCATTCATATTCCAAAGAGACCAGGTGAACCCAATTGCACTCAAGCTGATATCACTAAAATACGAAAAATGCTCGGATGGAAACCGAAAATATCATTTGAAAAAGGAGTACAAATCATGCTCGACCACATCCAAGACTGGAAAAACGCTCCACTCTGGACACCTGAGAAAATTAATAAAGCAACCAAAGATTGGTTTAAATATCTATCAAAGTGATTACTCATGAGTAGTGACGATAAAATTTTCGGTCTGAACGAATTAGAAAAAGTTTGTAGAGAGTATAAAAGGAAAGGAAAAAAAATTGTACTTTGTCATGGTTGCTTTGATCTCCTTCACCCAGGTCATATCCGTCATCTGAAAGCCGCGAAAAAATATGGTGATATCCTTATTGTGACAATCATCCCGGATAAATATGTAAAGAAGGGACCTGAGAGTCCTGTGTTTAACGAGCATCTTCGAACTGAATCAGTCGCTTCATTAGCTGATGTGAATTACGTCTGCCTTGAAAAAGATGGCAATGTGATTAAAACTATTGAATTGTTAAAACCAGATTTTTATGTAAAAGGAAAAGAATATTCAGATAATACAGAAGGAGAGACATCGACGATCCTCCAAGAAGAAAAAGCGGTGAAGAAAATCGGCGGAGAGATGAGGTTTACCGAAGAGATCACGTTTTCTTCTTCCAGTATTATAAATGAACGGTTTGATGTCCTTTCAAAAGAAGCAAAAGAGTATTTGAAAAAATTAAAAAACCAGTTCACAGCAAATGATATTATCGGGTTCTTAAAAAACCTCAATACATTAAATGTGTTGATTATCGGTGATGTTATTTTGGATGAGTATGTGTTTTGTAGGGCGATGGGAAAGCCAGAGAAAGCAGCAGTTGTTTCAACGAAGTTTCTCTATAACGAGGTCTATGCTGGTGGGAGTTTAGCAGTCGCAAACCATGTTGCAGGATTCGCAAAACGTGTCCATTTAGTATCTTGTATAGGGAAAGATAATAAAGAAGAATATATCAAAAAGAATCTACGAGAAAATATCCGGACGAAATTTTTCTATAAGAAAAACGCACCAACGACTGTGAAAACACGATATCTTGAAAAATTTGAACGGTCGAAACTGTTTGAAGTATCACAGATTAACGACGAATTTATTGATCAAGATTTAGAGGAGTCAATCATTAATTACCTCAATCACACCCTTCCTGAATATGATATGGTGCTAGTAGCTGATTTTGCCCATGGGTTAATAACACCAAAAATTCAGGAAACAATCGTGAAAAAATCAAAATTTACTGCAGTGAATGCACAAACAAATAGTGTTAACTTTGGTTTTAATCTTATTACAAAATACAAAGACATTGATTTTATCTCGATTGATGAACGGGAGTTACGGTTACCGTATCGGGCTAAATTTGGGGAAATTGAGCCATTGATAAGTAGAGTTGCAAAGGATACTCAGTGTAATCGGGTGAATATCACATTGGGTGGCGCAGGAAGTATTTATTATCAGGATGGAAAGACCTACTATGTTCCAGTTTTCTCAAATCGAGTCGTTGATTCATTAGGAGCTGGTGACGCTGTTCTCTCCATTACATCGCTGTTAGCAAAAAAGAAGGTACCACCGAAAGTAATCCCATTCGTGGGAAACGTTGTTGGTGGTCTTAAGGTTAAGACCATCGGGAATAAAGAGCCGATTAATCCGAATGATCTCTTCACTTTCATTAGGTATATTATGAAATGAGAGGAATATTATGGAATATATCAGGAAATATTTGGATGATTTGAAAAAGACGATCGTTCTATTGAATGAAGAGGAGATCAGCTCGGTTATCACTGTACTTGAGCAAACCAGAGATCACCATAAAACAGTGTTTACAATGGGGAACGGGGGAAGTGCTTCGAATGCCTCGCATTTTGTCAACGGCCTTTCTCAAGGAGCAACTGTTGAAGGAAAACCACGATTCAAAGCAATTTCATTGACTGATAATATTCCAAACATGCTTGCATATGGGAATGATCTGGGTTATGAGAATATTTTCGTAGAACAGTTGAAGAATCTGCTCAGTGAGGGTGACGTTGTTATTGGAATCAGCGGGAGTGGGAATTCACCAAATGTCTTGAAAGCTATCGAATATGCAAAGAAGCAGAATGTAATAACGATTGGTTTTACAGGATTTGATGGAGGTAAACTGAAAAAAATGGTGAAGTATTCTGTTCATGTTCCCTGCAATTGTATGGAGATAGTTGAGGACGTTCATCTTGCATTGACACATTTAATTTCATCGTACTATAGGAAAAAATAATAGAAAAATTGAGGAGGAAACACCATGCCAGATCAGAAAGAAAAAACCGTTTTAATCACTGGTGGTGCAGGATATGTTGGGAGCGCCTTGGTCCCTGATCTCCTTCACGAGGGATATCGTGTTATTGTCTATGATTTGTACCTTTATGGCGATGTGTTTTCTCACCTTAAAAATAATCCGAATCTCATTCAAGTGAAAGCAGATATTCGAGATAAGAAGAAAATTCTTGACACCACAAAAAACGTTGACACCATCATTCATCTCGCATGCATCTCAAATGATCCTAGTTATGAGTTGAATCCTGCGCTTGGAAAATCTATTAATTATGATGCGTTTTTTAATTTAACCGAGGCTGCACGCACCAACAACATCCGAAGATTTATGTATGCAAGTACTTCGAGTGTTTACGGGGTCAAAGAGGAAAAAGACGTTAGAGAAACATCTTCTTGTGAGCCTCTTACAGATTATTCTAAATATAAACTAGAATGTGAAAAAATATTGTTAGATTTCGGGGAGAAAAACCATGATATTGAACATGTCATTGTTCGCCCTGCTACCGTCTGTGGGTACGCGCCTCGCCTTCGTCTTGATCTGGTTGTGAATATACTTACTATCAATGCATTAATAAATAAAAAAATTAAAATTTTTGGGGGGAAACAACTCAGACCTAATATCAACATGAAAGACGTTGTTCGTATGTATGAACTGTTATTATCCTCCCCAAGTGATAAGATTAACGGTGATATTTTTAACGCAGGTTATCAGAATAGAACGGTTGAGGAATTGGCAACTATTATAAAAAAAGTCATAGATGATGATAGTATTACTTTTGAATCTATTCCCACAGATGATATACGATCATATCATATTAATTCTGATAAGATCCGCAAGGTTTTAGGATTTAAACCGAAATACACCATTGAAGATGGAGTACAATCTCTGGTGGATGCTTATAAGAAGGGGTTCATTATCGATGGATTAAACAATCCTCTCTACTACAATATTAAATTGATGCAAAAGGTCAACTTACAATAATTCATTTGCGTATAGCAAAGAATGATTATTAGAATTCTTCTAGTGTTCTTTCTCGAGATTCTCGAATGTATGTGTGATTATAGTATTTCGCGGATTGATAGTCTGTATATTTTTTATCTGTAAGGATCGCAGATTTAATTTCTTTGATACCATCAGAAATAGTATACTTATGTTTATACCTTATTTTGGCTCGTATTTTTTTATCAGAGACGCAATAATCACGCTGGTCGACCTGGGTTTTATCTACAATCATTTTTGTATTAGGTATCATCTTTTTTATCAATTTTCCAATGTCATTAATCGTCGAGTTTTCAGGAGTGACGTTGAAGATTTGTCCCTTTACTGCTTCTATAGGTGCTTCAAGGCAGTCAACATAGGCCTTCGCTGCATCCTTGACATGGCAAAAAGCTCTCCATTGCTTCCCACCGAATACCGAGTATTTTCCCTCCATAATCGCTTTTCCGGTTAGCACATTAATAACAAGGTCAAATCGCATTCGAGGTGAAACACCGAAAAGAGTACCCATCCGAAGGATTGTTGGTGAGAAATTATCGTCTTCAAGACTAAGAATCCCCTTTTCAGAGTTCAGTTTCATCTCTGCATAGAGTGAAACCGGGTTAAGTTTTGAGTTTTCATTCAGCATTTTTCCTGGCTCATTCGCCCCGTATACGCTACAGGTTGACGCAAAAATAAATCGATTAATTTGACTTTGTTTGCAGACTTCTGCTAGCATTTTTGATGAAAGGTAGTTAATTTCAATTGTTTCCTTAGGATCTAAAGCTGAGGCGGCATCTCCAACGATTGCTGCAAGATGAATCACCGCATCAACCTCTTTGATCGCTTTCACCACAATCCGGATATCCCGGATATCACCATTAATAAATTCAAAAGCGGGACGATTTTGGATAGGTGCAATACCATCATCACCATACATAAAATTATCTAATACTCTGACTGCGTACCCATGGTCAAGGAGTTGTTTACAGAGTATTCCACCAAGATACCCTGCTCCTCCTACAACAAGGACACGGTGGACTTTTTTCACTTCGAGTTTTGAATCACTTAATTTTCCGACATAATTTTTCTCAGAGAGAAACAATATATCCTTGGGTTCACGGTTTTTTGTAATAACAGGGATACATAAAATCCCATAAACAGGGAATTTCTGTTTGTTAACCTCTAAAAGAAGATTGCTAATGTCAAGATTCGTATATGGTTCTTTAACAACAATAGGGGTTTTATTCATTATTTTCTCAATTTCAGATTCGATATTTACCCCATTCATGACTGCACGACGGATATCACTATCGGTGGCTATCCCTAAGAGTTTCTTATTCTTGTCCACGATTAAAACAATGCCTAATCCACCAGAGTCTATAGTTTTCATGGTGTCTTTTATTTTACTTTTTTCATTGACAAATAGATTTTCGATTTTCATTTCACAAACTCCAATATTTTCTCTGCGACATAAGTGATTTCTTCGCTTCTGAGGCTAGGAAACATAGGGATACTGATGACTTTTTTTGCTTTCTGTTCTGTGATTGGCAACATACCTTCTTTGTATCCGTATGTGGAACGGTAGAAGCTGGTAAGATGAACCGGTGTTCCGAAATATGCTTTGGTGACGATATGATTCTCTGAAAGGTGTTTCTGCAATTCATCTCGTTTATCTTCTATCTCTATCGTATATTTTTGATACACATGGAAAAATCGTTTCGGTAACTCTGGTGTTTTAATTTTCGGATTTTCTTTGAGGAGCCTGGAATATTCCTGTGCATTTCTTTGTCTTTTCTCAATAACATCGGTTATTTTTCTCAGTTGTGCGAGTCCTAATGCCGCGTTCATGGACGGCATCCTAAAGTTATATCCTAACCTGATATAATCTCCAAGACTAGTTGAGGCAAAATAATTTTTATCATCCGCTCTTCCATGAGAAACAATCAGTTTCATCTCCTCATAACAGTCCTTGTTATCAGTGACGACCACACCGCCCTCACCGGTTGTTATCATTTTATCCTGGCAGAAACTGAACATCGCTGCGTCCCCAAATGTTCCTACGTTGGTGTTGTCGATCTTCGCCCCAAGCGATTGTGCAGCGTCTTCAAAAAAGAGCAAATCTTTCTGCTCTGCGAACTCCTTGAGTTCAATAAGATGGGAACATGCACATCCACCGTAATGTATCGGCATGATAGCTTTGGTTTTATTCGTGATTTTTTGTTTCACTGACTGTACATCAAGCCCATATGTGTTTCCTTCTATATCCGCAAAGACAGGTTTTGCTCCAACAAACAACGGCGTATTCGCTGTTGCGACGAAAGTAAAGGAAGGGACGATGACTTCATCGTTTGTTTTTATCCCGAAGGCAAGGAACATCGCATGGAGAGCTGAAGTTCCTGAATTGAAAACAACAGCGTATTTTCTACCGACGAATTTTGCAAGCTCTTGTTCAAACTGGTTGATTTCTTCTCCTGTTGCCCAGAAGCTCTGTCGACGTATGACTTTTGTCACTGCTTCGACATCGGTCTCGTCCGCGTACATTTTGAATAATGGGATGTTTTTTGTTATGTTTTCTTTCGATCTTGATAGTGGTAGAGACGTCATAATAGATACTCCTGATGGGTCCGATAATAAAATATATGGTATTTATTATTTTTGAGCTTCAACATATAAGGACAAAGTAGGGTGTGTATTGTCAAAATATACGATGTTTCTGAGGACCGGGCAGATACTTTGGCCGTATCCGGAGCTATATATTGTTTTAAATCCTGCCTTTCGAAGGAGGGTGAAGAGTTTTTCTTTGTTCCACCAGTTAATATGGTCAGATGGATATTTTTGTTGGAGTTCAATAGAGCATTTGGATAAGCAATAATTCAATGCTTCCTCGTACAGGTGTTTTGCGAATATTTCGTCAAATTCTGTGTCGCTGATTTTGTAGGTATTTTCTGCAGGGTGAAATGCCGAGGTCTGGGATGCAAAACTCGATAAGAACAACTGTTTTAATGATATTCGATTGATGTTTTTTCCAACGCTTTTCAGGTGCCATTTCCAGAAATAGATATCGTTATGTAATACAGATTGATAATGTAGATCGATATCGGGTGCTGTAATTCGTAAAAACCCTTTTTTTTTCAGGATTCGGTATGCTTCGTTGAACATATATTGGGCAGCATCATTGGGGATATGTTCGATGGTGTGACTAGAGTATACAATGTTCGCTGATTTATCAGGAATTGGCAGAGGTTTTTTTTCTAACAAATTGTTGTTGATATCGATAGGATTCTTCTTATAATGCTCTGAATAAAAATCAATGTTTGTCCAGGCAGGGTGTCTGAATAACCCTGCGCCGATGTTGTAAAATCTTTGATTTTTAACATCTGTTTTATCATATAATTTGTAATAGAGTTCAATATCGTTTACCTCTACTTTTAAAAGAGAATATCCCAATCTTGCAAGGAGTTTTATGATATCATCTTTTGCCATAATAGTCGCTACTCGTCACTCAACGTTGTAGCACATAGAGGAGTTGTTTATTTTGTTTATTGTTTCTCTTTCCATATCGGGTGTTTTAATTGCCAGAGTCCGTCTTTCTTTTCAAAGATGTCTCGATTCCAGAACTTTTCCACGATTCCCCAGAATTCTCTTACGGTGTAACCAGTAAATTGGAGGAAGTCTTCAAGTGCTCGCGGGTCAAGAATGTGATCGTGCTTTCGGACGAGTTCAATGCCTTCGTCTCGAGTGATATACCGATTACGTATCCAGTAACAGGCGACATCGGTTGCTCGTGCATGACCGAACTTCGGGTATTTCAACCAGGGATGCACGAGATATCCAATGCTGTCAACCTGGTCAAAATCTTCGATAAATCCTTCTCGTTTCCATTCACTGGCTACGTTTCTGAACCCGTATTGTTTAGCTATTTCATAGTTTCTTCGTCCATCCCAAGGATAAAAATAACTCAAATAGATAGGGTCAAGTTCATCCAGTTCCTTTTTTGAGGGATATTTAACGAATTCGACTTCTTCCTTAGTGAGTCCATGCTTAAACCAAAAGTTCCAATCAATTGGTTTTACTACATCATTTTTTATTTGATCTCGAGCGCTATAGGTATCTTCTGCATTGGGTCCACCGTATTCATATGCAATGTTTTCACCATATACAATCAGGGGTATTTTCAACGCATGCGCAATTTTCAATGGTACTGAATAAATCGCTAGATCAATCGGCCAGTTCGGTCCACCCCAGGTTTCAAATGCTATCCTCGTCATTTTCTTAACAGTCGCATGATTAAGATTAAAAGTGATAAGATCACAACCAAATGTTTCAGATATATTTCTCAGATTGTGCGTCCCAGTTTTTGTATGACCAAACGAATCACTAACACAGACAATCAATGGGTTCATCCCAAGTACATCTTTTAAAATATGTGCCTGAAAAGTGCTATCCTTTCCACCACTTGCAGGTAGAACACAATCATAGTATCCATCGTTTCTTTTATATTTCTTCACAATTTTTTTCAATTCCTGTTGGCGTTTCTTCCAATCAATCTTTTTTCTTCGTTCTATTGAAAGACATGGATAACACACACCATTTTTATCGAATTTTATTCCTGGTCTCGTATCTGGCATGACACATTTTTTACAATATCTCATAGTGTTTTACCTCCTAATTTTTTTATCATCTTTGCAGGCACCCCATAGGCAATACAGTTTGCCGGTATATCCTTATTCACAAAGCTAAACGCTCCAATAATCGAGTTTTTGCCAACAGTTACGCCTGGCATGATCACAGAATGCGTCCCAATCCGGCAGTTCTCTTCTAAAATCACTGGTCCTTCTTTCGCATCAATGGTTGAAATAGAATAAATAGAACAGTGCGAACCTATTTGCACGTTATCTTGCATCGTTACCCCACATTTCGCATTAATATATGTGAATGCACCAATGTCTACATATTTCCCCAGTTTCAAGTTCTCATGATGCTGACACATCCAATTCCATTGAGTCATATGTTTCTCGTCAAATTCAGGGTATTTCCAATTATCAAATCTTTTTTTAACCATCATGTTCACCAAAACTCAATAGGTAATCTGTTTCTGTATCAAGGATTCGTTTATTTCAATTTTCTTTAAAACATCTACTATTCGTTGTGACGCGTGCCCACCGCCAAATTTATTCTTACTCTTTTGGACTTTCTTTAGAAATTTTTTATTATACAATGCGCAGTCGATGGCTGCGAGAATTTTTTCTTTCTGAGGTAATACATCAATGATATTATTAGATCGATCTCGCCCCTGTTGTCGACTCCCAATATTCACAACAGGTAAATGAAATGATGGCGCTTCAAGGATTCCACTGCTCGAATTCCCAATCATCACATCAACCGATCTCATCAGACCAAGATACTCTTCATGAGGAAGGTTCACAAAGGCGTGAAGATACGGTTTTCCCTCATATTTTTTAATTAATTTTCTAAAGCGGGCCCCACCAGCGTCAACATTTGGATAAAACAAAACTGTTTGCTCTTTCAATGTATCCAAAACTGATAATAATTCTGCTAATTGAGAATATCCTTTGTCATCTAATGTGGTAATTGGATGTTGCACAACAAGGAATGTTGTTTTTTCTGGGTTGAGATGATACCTGGTGAAAATCTCTTTTTTTGAAGGTAACGGTATATGTAAGATAACATCAAGGGTGAGAGCACCGGTGATAAAAATCCTTCGTTTTTCCTCCCCCATTTTCTCCACACGTTCTGCATTCATCTTCGTATGGACAAGATGGATGTGAGCAATCTTGGTGATCGCATGTCGTATCGATTCATCGATTGTAGTCCCAGTAACATCTCCACCATTGATATGTGCAATTGGGATATTCAGATAAAACGCTGCTAATGCAGCGGCAAACGATTCGCTTCTATCACCAAGAACCACGAGAATATCAGGACGATTTTTATTTAGAAACTCTGCGAAATTTGAGATTCCTGAGGCTAAATACGTAGCCATATCTTTTAAAGCATCACCCTTAAAAGACATAGGGATTTTAATCGCAGAGGGAAAATCATTCTCCATCAATTGGTAGGTATTCTCAAACTTGGGTAATAAGTGCGTCCCCGTTATTAAAGGAATTAATGTTAATTCTGCATCGTTTTCTATCGCATTCATCAAAGGTTTAAGATACCCGTATTCTGCGCGGCTACCAGTAACCACAGCAATTTTTCTCATATTTACTCTACCATATCCCAATGAAGAATCTCATCTATTGTGATAGCTTGCTTGGTTTTTTTTCCAATGATTTTTTCAATATCTGCTGGGGATATACCAGTCCCAGGTCGTTTTATCATAAGCATTTCTTTTTGGATGACCTCGCCTTTTTTAAAATTTTTTCCTGCAACAATGCTTTTTCGTACCATCGTCATGATTGTTTTCTCAGATTCTGTTGGTTTCTTCTCTGATTTTCCAAGAATTTTTTCTGCCTCTTTAATTTTTCTGATCATCTGTGTGAGCTCATTAGGTACTAATGATGCTGTATGGTCGGGGCCAGGTAGTTTTTTATCGAGGGTGAAGTGTTTCTCAAGAATTGTTGCCCCGAGTGCTACTGCGAGAGGCGGAACAAGGAGACCCAGGGTGTGATCCGAGTACCCCACGAGGCAATCAAGTTCTTGTTGTATTGTTTGCATGGCTCGTAAATTGACATCCTCGAGTAAACAGGGGTAATTGGTTGTGCAGTGGAGAACAATAATATGTGTGTTTCCTATCGAGGTAATAGCATTGATAGCTTGTCGTACTTCTTCTAGAGTTGCCATCCCGGTCCCAAGAATCATAGGTTTGCCTTTTTTTGCTGCGTATTGTAATGCAGGTATGTTAGTAAGATCCCCTGAACTAAACTTGTATGCAGGGACCAAATCCTCCAAGAAATCAATCGCATCGAAGGAATGAGGAGTAGATAAAAAGATGATGTTTTTTTTATCACAATATTCTTTGAGGAGTATGAATTCATCGTAGTTTAGTTCGCAATTTTTTAACATATCGATCTGCTTCATGTCATTTCCGATATTCTTCTTTGCATAGTCGGCTATCTTTGCATCAGCAGACACGACACCTTCTGCAATAAACGTCTGAAATTTCACCGCATCCGCACCAGCAGTTACCGCGGCGTCGACGAGTTTTTTCGCTAGTTTAAGTTGCCCATTGTGATTTACCCCAGCTTCAGCAATGATAAAGCATGGTTGGCCGGTTCCGATTACCTTATCTCTGATCTTAATTAATTCCAACTTTTTTCTCCCCCAATTTATTAAGTAGAAATTCCGTCACTAAAAAATCAAATTCATCATCGATGTCGATGCTTCTCTTACGCGGTAATATAAACGGTATTGTTTGTTTTGTATAAAAAGACCGGTTCTTGATAAATGAGTCAGTTCTCGTTATAAAAAGCGCTCCATTTGGTCGATATAAACTTGGTAAATCCTGTGATCTTTTCAAACTTTTTTTACTAAACGCTGATTTTAACATCCCGTTTTCTATCTGAAATGCCCAGTGGGGTGGGTGATCAAACTTAGTTATACTCACAAGAGAGTCACCATGTGTGCCGATAAAAATTTTGATAGCATTGTTGATATCTTCTGTCGTACGTAACGGGGACGTTGGCTGCAGTAAAACCAGTATTTCAGGTATGTAGTTCTCCTTGTTTTTCAATTGGTCAAGGACATTGACGATAACATCTTCAGTAGTACTATCATCCTGAGCGAGTGCTAATGGTCGCATGATGACTTCCGCACCGAATGATCGTGAGATCCGCGCGATTTCCTCATCCTCTGTAGAGATCACGATGCGGTTAAGGTAATGAGAGGCTAATGCAGATTCAATGGTATATGCAATGAGCGGTTTGCCGCAAAGTAGCTTTATATTTTTTTTCTCGAGTCTTTTACTTCCAGCTCTAGCTGGTATGATAGCGAGAATCTGCTCCATGTTTTATCACTCAAAGGATGGTGGTTTTTAACTTTTTTTTTCTTTCATAGAATATGGAATTCAGTATAAATCCTTTTCACGGGTGATAGTGTTGCCCGTAAATTAGGTTTTTCGGGAGAGAGTCCATATCGTTTTCTTGCTTACCAAAAACGGGATGGACGTCTCCCCCGTGCGTGATTGTAAAGCCATTTTAAAAATGTCACGGTGAAAGAACCCATCCCGTATGCATGGGAGCAAGGATGGGATGCAAAAAAGATGAAAAATAGGAAGAGAAGCAAATATAGTGGACGTAAGTATAAAAGGTATAGGAAGGAGTTTTGGGGAAGATACAAAGGACAAAGGAAATGGAAGTATACCCGTTGTATTCTTGGGTTGAAGCGACTCTTAGATAAAAAATCAGATCCGTATACGGTTCGTCTTCCAAACACCGTTGGGCGACCTCCGGCACACCCGAAGGATATTCTGATTTTTCTGATGTTCAAACAGTTGTTCTGTTTGTCGTACCTGGATACAGAGAGTTTTCTTTTATGGATATGCGACGAGAGAACCTGGTTGTTCGAGACAGTTCCTGATGCAAATACCGCACAGGAACATATCGGTGATATTCCTCTCAGTTATCTTGAAGATATGTTGGAGGAAATCATCTGTTGTCTGAATGAAAATGATGTGACTGTGATCATTGATGCAACCGGGTTATCCCTGAACCAGTACGGTCGATGGATGACTGTGAGAACTGGAAAGAGAAAACTGAAGAAGAAATTTATCAAGATCCACCTAGCGGTTGAAAAGGAGAGCGGAAAGATCCTAGTAGGTCTATGCTCTAAGGGCTGGAAACATGAACATAAGTTCGGGTTACAAATCGTGAAATCACTCAGACGATCTTGTTCAAAACATGGCAAGACCATAGAAGCAGAACTGCTTGACTCAGGATATCTCTCCAGGATGATGACTGATGAAATCGAGAAATCCAAAGCGAAACCGTACATTAAAATGAAGAAGAATTCTACCACACGATCTAAAAGGAGCTCTTCCTGGAAACGGAACATCAGATTCCAAAAGGATCACCCTGACGAATTTATGAAAGAATTCTGTTACCGAGTAGTAATTGAAGGGATCATCTCTGCTTTTAAGAAAATGTTCGGTTCTGTGATCTCTTCAAAGAAGAGACACAATCAGAACGTGGAGGTACTATGCAGATTTATTTTATGGAATTGTACACATTAACAGAGGAAGAATGAATTTACGGGCAACACTTGTTTTAAGGTTTTAGACACGATTTTACCCATTTTTTATTACTCGAAACTGTAGAATTAACACTGATGTCCGCCCCCGACACTTTTTCGTCGATGTGAAAGAATCTAAAAAAAATCTCAACGATGTTAATATTCCTTTTTAAAAGAAGTTTATTTGATTGCTACAACAGAACAAAATTTTATAATTTTTGCGATACCCATCATATCTCGTATGACATTGTTACTCATAAAGAAATAATCATCCATGTCAGACTTGTATCGTTTTCCCTGAAAAAATCGTTTTATTAATGCAGGGACAAAAAAAGGAGTACCAATACAGGTTGATCGTGCTACAGATCGAAATATATTTCGTGTGAGATCTTCTGAAACAATGTTCTTAAAACCAGTATTCTCCAACAAAGTTGTAAGATTTCGAATACTGATCAAGTCGGGGTATCCTACAGCGGGTCGCCAGATATCTACCACTTTTTGACTCAGAGGAGTAAGCGGTTTATCACGGAGAAAAGCATCGATAATAACAAAACAGGCACCAGGTTTTAAGACTCTGAACATTTCATTGAGAAACTCTTCTTTACTTTGAGCATAATTAATAGATTCTTGTGCAAATGCTCCATCGAAAAATTCTTCTGGGAATTCTGTATGCCGAAAGTTCCGTATGAGGAATTGTGTATTCTTGGTCACCTCTCGCTTCTTTGCGAGTTCTTCCGCAAGGGGAATCTGGCTTTTAGTGATAGTAATACCAATAAACGTACTCGAGGGATATTGTTGCGCTAAATGTGTTGATGGCCCTCCGACACCACAGCCAGCATCGAGAACTTTCATTGGTTTGTGTTCGCTTAACCCGAGTAATTTTCCAACATATTCATTCATATATTGGAGAGAGTGGAGATAATTACGAACTCCTTTTTCGTATAAACCAATATGGATTGCATGAGCCTCATTTCCTTGCCACCACATGACAAACTTTGGCCAATGCCGATCATAGTAGCTTTCTACTCGTGGTTCTGGATTTTCCCGCATATTCCTATTCTATTGATATGTGTGTTCTTTCGAGTTAATAAATCTTTGCAAGAAATAATCCAACGACGAGAAGAGCGTGATGCAATGTTGCAATTAAAAAAGATGCGAATCCAGTGAATAAAAATAATTTAGTGTCATTAAAATGTTTCCATGCATTCGCAAATGATATCATTGCAAGAGGTACATTTACCAATACAAGCAAACACCAAAGAGGGAGCACATGAAGAATGATGAGAATGGTATCTGAGATAAAGATAAATAAAAGGAAAAAGCCATAAATGATAACTGCACGTTTTTTCCCGAAAAGGATGGTGAGATTTTTTTTATTGACTTGCTTGTCTGATTCATAATCAGGAATTGAAAGGATTAAGACCATCATTGATCCAACAAATCCTAAGGGAATTGATAGTAATACAATGTCCATAGTAATAACCTGAGTTTGTACAAAATAAACACCAAACAAGATAATGGGACCGAAACCAAATCCTGAGACAATTTCTCCTAAACCTCTGTAACAAAATTTAATCGGTGGTGCAGTATAGAAATACACAATGAAAAAACCAATGAGCCCTAACACGAGTATAGTAATCCCATCGAGTATAAAATTTAAATATAATCCAATTATTGCAGCGATAACAAGTCCAACAATTGCAATAAATAATATTGTTTTTGCAGGGATTAGACCATCCTGGATGACTCTACTACCACCAGAAAAAGGCGTTGGTGAAATATTTACATCGTCTGCTTTAAGGACATGGTCATAATAGTCATTGAACAGATCTGTACTGACAAAAATAATTGTTGCCCCCAGCCATGTTAATAAAAATAATGGTAAATCAAATGCATTGTGGGTGTACCAGGCAAATGCGGTTGCTACGAATATTGGGGCGGACATTGCCAGAACCATTTGGAAACGTGTTGCTCTAAGCCATAATTTCAAATTCATATCTATAAATAATATCTTAATCATTTATAAAGGATAATGATGAGTAATAGTCATACAATTCAATGATTAACCGGTATAATGCATGAAGGGAAAATATTCCACCTATGAATGAATTGATTTTTTCTAACATATATCCGATTGTTGTGTTATCCGCAGGTTTTTTTTACTTTTTATGGATTTTTGAGAGTATAATGGTAGCACCTTTATCTCCGTCACTTAGTATGACTGGAACAAATTTCACTCGGAAGCAATCAGCCTTTGCATTAGGGGTTCTTTTATACTCAATTTCAGACTCAAATATTTTTTGTGTTTCTAGAGTTTTTTGGATATAATCAATTATTTTTGGATGAAGGTCTGCAATTGGTAAATTTTTGATAGGTTTCCCGATGATTTTGTCTTTGTCTTTTAACCCCAAATATTTAACAAATGGAGTATTGATTTCTAATGCCGTCATGTTTTCTGACACTACCGCTATGAGTTCATTTGAAAAATCGATTATGGTTGTTATGGGGACTGATTTGGAGGGAAAATAAACCTTTGAACGCCCGAATATTTCTACATCAATTTCTCCAGCTGTTTGCAGAACATCAAGGTATTTTCCGACCGCATTGCGATTTATATCTATGTTCTTCGCGATTTCTTTGGTGGTGACGCCTCGAGGTTTTTCTTGTATTATTTTTTTGATTTTGTCCAATTCTTTTTGATAGCTTACCTTCATGTTACGTTCACAAGAATAGTATTGCTTAAGTGTATTTAAGCATTTTCATATTGCAATGCTATATTACAATGCAATTATAGCAATGTGATATTTTTTCGGCCAACTTATAAATAATTGGACGGACAAAGAGTTATATGGCAATGCAATATTGCAATGTAATATTGCATTGATGAATGATAAGGTGGTGAAAATGAATAACTTTGGATCTACAGGAATAACGGCGATAACATTGCTGACCAGTCTTTTGACGACCGGTGCCGCATCATCGATTATGATGCAAAATACCGATAGTTTATCATCGGATGCTCTGCAAATGGTTAACGATGTCGTCGATGAAATAACAACATATCTAAAAATAGACGATATACTAGGCAAGTATTACACAGAGAACGGAACCCGTAGCGTTGAACGAATTGTCATTCTTATCAAACAGCCTATGAAAAACGCCATAAATATATCAGATGTGACAATAAAAATATGCAACAATGAAGATGTTGTTCTGTTAGGCTACAGTGGACATGCAGAAGAATACAACTCAAATGGAGTATTTGAAAACCACGTATGGGAAACGACTGACAACACATTTAGTTTGATTGTTATCCGTGATAAGGACCGATCCTTATTAGATTACAACATCATGAACGATGATACTGCCTTCATTGCTATCAAGCTACCGAACCAGTTTGCTATGGGAAATGACGACTCTCTCACCGTATCAATAATCCCTGACAAAGGAATGACCCATTCTGTTGTCCTGGAAACACCATCGTTTCACATATCAGATATCATTAATTTTGGAGATGTATAACTGGAGGCGAAGTAAGATGATAAAAAATAATGAATATTTGGTAGAGGATATCTATAACTCCTTTTCAAACATAAAAGTGTTAAAAATCATTGGCCATTTAGAATTTAATGAAAACGAAATCGTAAAGAAGATCCATACCGCTATCCGAGAAGTTCTTAATAAAAATAAGGATGTAGATTACCTTATCGCATACTATTATCCAACACAGAACGATAAGGAAAAAAATGCAGCATTATGTTTTCTTGATTTAATAGATGAAGATGTAAAAAATTTTCATGTATCTACTCCCCTGAGTCTCTCCAAAAGAATTCGATGGAATGAAGATTATGGTTTTTTCAGTGACGGTGGAAACGAGAAAACATCATCTGACTATCGGCTTGTCAAAGATACGTATTCTTTGTTACAGATGACAGAGGACGCATTCTTTCTTCTCTATGAACTCGGAATAATAGCTGATAAAAAAAATCCATTCTCCAATGAGTTATATCAGCGTTTGGAAAATTGGATATTTAAAGCAAAACATATCAAAAAAGGGTATGGGGATTTGGAACCTATTGTCCAGAATGATTTCATGAGTCTTTCGCGCCACCTGAGCAATATTCTCTATTGTTGTTTATCCAAAATCGGAAAAAATACTACGAAAGAGAAAGACCGACAATGGATCCTGAGATATGAGTTGGCAAATGCACAAGATAAGTATGAAGTAATTCATCATCAACTCCTCTATATTATGAGGAAATATCTCATACGAGAGGACCTCTAAAGAATATCTTGGATTGCTTTATGGAATACCTTACAAAAAGATGATAAATAATTGCAATATTTACTCCATTGAGGGAGTAGAATTTGATGTGGGGTTTACGTTTCATACGAGCAGGTCAGGTACCCCCCTACAAAAAGCGTATTATTAATTTTATGCATGATTTTTGTGCACAAAATATATAAATATGCATGACATATAGAAATAATATGGAAGAACGACACAGACTCCTCCTCTTCAAACAAAACCCTCAATGGAGAGACGAACCTACCACGATACCTGAGTTTGAACGAGACCTTCTCCAAGAATTACGTCAGTATCTCAACTATAAACAAATCCTTGCAATCATCGGGTTACGACGGGTAGGAAAAACAATCCTCATGAAACAGATAATGCAACAGCTTCACGCACCAAAACAGAACATCTGCTATATCTCCTTTGATGATATCGACTATCAGAAATATACCATCGCAGAAGACCTCATCAACTATTTTCTCGAATTTTCAGACAAACAAAAACAGCGATATCTCTTCTTAGATGAAGTACAGAAACTCCCTTCCTGGGCAGATCTCGTAAAATCATATTATGATACAGAAGAAAACCTTAAAATTATTATCTCTGGTTCTGCCAGCCTTGAGCTCAGCATCGATAAAGAAACACTTGCAGGCAGACTACTCACCTTTCATTTACCTGTTCTCACATTCAAAGAATACGCACGATATTTCAAGATAAATACCACGGTAGACAAAGAAGATATCTTCCGTGAATACGATCTTAAATTTTCTGATAAAAAAGAAACATATCAAGAGTTATTCAAAGACTACCTCATCAAAGGCGCGTTCCCTGAATTACTCACCATAAAGATAACCGAGAAAGACTACATAAAAAAATACATCAAAGAATCAGTCATAGAAAAAGCGATTGTCGATATCGCACGACTTATGAATGAAGATGAAAAAATAATCTATGATCTATTCAGATTATTAGCAAATAGCAATGCACGGCTCTTCGAAATCATCAACATCGCAAATATCTTAAAAATAAACAGAAATCGAATCTCCCAATATATCAATCTCCTGGAAAAATCATTCTTACTTACCATTGCCTATAATTTCACAGCAAGTGTTGCAAAACAGATACGAGTAAGTAAAAAACAATACCTTGCTCATAGTTCGCTAGTCATCGCATTACTTGATTATCCCTTTGAAGTACGAGATACCGAACTTGCTGGACATCTCGTCGAAGGCGTTATCGCTACCACGTTAGAAAAACCAGCGTTTTGGAGGACACCGCAGAAAGATGAAGTAGATTTTATCGTAGAAAAACAGTTCCCGATAGAAGTAAAATACCAATCACAAATCAGTAGTAACGATGTTCGCTCGATAGTAAAATTCTGTAAAAAATTTCACGTGAATAAAGGGATAGTGATTACAAAAGACCTACTCGAAAAACGCTTGATCGATACCATAGAACTTGTATTCATCCCAGCATGGTTTTTCTTACTTTCCTGGGTTCCTCCACATACGGAAGAAAAAAACGTTGAACCATGAAAAAGGTATATGGTTATCTCTAAATGATATGTATCATTGGCGATGTTGAATATCATATACACCATAAACACTATTTTTCTTCCCCTTTGCGGTAAACGTAAAAAAACTAGGGGTTTTTGTCATTTTTTAGGTTCATACTATAAACGCCAGGGATACGTTCCTACCTCCGACATACTTCGTATCTGACTTGTTTCTGTTCATCGCATGGTAAAGTCTCTCCACGTGTCAGTAATCCCTTTAAATATTTCGTATGGTTCATATTTTATTAAAAATCGTACAATCTCCTCTTCGTTGATCACTTTGTATCTCCGCTCTTGACCAAACCCATATGCATCGATAATACCTTGTTTAACCAACTTTTTGAGATGATAAGAGAGTAACGAACGAGACATGGTAAAATTTTCAAGAATTTCTTTATGTCTTGAATGAGGGGTTTTTAAGAGATACAAAACAATTTTAAGTAAAATTTCTTGCCGAAATAGTGATAAAAATTTTTTATCTTTACTTCCTATTCTACCTTTTACATAGTATCTGAGATAGCCACCGTCTTTTGTAGAAGTTAGTAATTCATTTTTCTCGAGATACCGCAAATGATAGAGCGCTAACGGAATGCTGATGCTAATTTCGTCTGCAATGGTACTGAGGTTTAACCCTGGTTGTTTTGATATAAGAAGATAGATTTGTTTTTGAATGTCAAGTTCGGCAGTTTCCTTCATATATTTTATCTCTTGAGAGCAGCAAGGTACAAGAGATTGAGGATGATCAAGTCAATGAGCCACGTATAGTAGCTAGACGATATCGGCGCAAGGGGTTCATAAAATACACTAAGACTAAGGAGGATTCCTCGAATAAGAAAAAAGAAGAAAACCAGGGCTACAAAAGGGAGTTTTGGGTTTTTATATCTCCTGTAACTACGAAGTGATAGTATGAAAAGGATCAACGCACTTATTGAAATAGCTGCACTAATAACAACGTATTCAATTTCTATACCCACCACACCACCTATATATCAAGTGAATGTGCTACCACGATATAACTGTTACTTATTTTTTCTAACAAGGAAAAAAGGAACGAGGTATAGGATACCTAAAATCGCAAATACTGTCATATACAGAACCAGAGCAACGGTCATCCCTATCGCTTCCACTACTTTTTCTAATGTAGAAATGGTGATTTCATGTTCGCTAAAATGAGGAACCCAAAGTAAACAGTAGAGAATTTGATTTCCATCTTTATCTATCGCTACTATACTTGTCCATCGTGCTGTTGCATTCGTATCATTGGTTCGCATATCTGGCTTAAAAATGGTATCAAAATCTACCCATGGGATAGACCCATTGTCGTAGATAATACCGATGTTGTTCATGTCTTCTAGCGTCCCTGGTCCAAAACGTACCGTGAGTATTTTTCCACCTATTTCTTCAGAGGCTTGAATGATAAATAAGAGTTTGGTTGTGGTGAGTGTTGTTATCGTGATACTTGCATTTTCACTATACGTTGTTACCTCTGTGGAAACATTTTCACCCAGGGGGTGCTGTATGTTTATGTCTCCAATTATAATACCGGTTTTGATTCCATGATCTAAGGCGAAATCAATCGGATAGTTCTCCTCCCCTGTTGATTTATATTCTAATATGAGATTCAATTCAGAGGCCGAATTATGATGTACAATAACTCCATACATGATGCCTTGTAGATATCTATCTTTACTTACCTTCACTGTATATATACCAGGTGGAACTGAGATACTATACTTTCCATCATTATCAGTCAACTTACAGATACTTGTAATCACGTTATTACTATCGAGGAGTATGACACTGACTTTGGCGTCTTCAAGAGGTGTTCCTGAAGTATCAGTGACTCTACCGTAGATCCAACCGATTTGTACGGTGCTTCCTGAACTCTCGAGATTCACCACGATTATTGAGACGGTAGCAGATCGATAACCTGTTTTACTTGCAGTGATGAGGTACATAGTGTCGTTTTCTACTGATGGAGATGTAAGTATAGCAGTGCCATTCGCATTCGTCATATACGTTATATCTGAGAAATTAGCCATGACATTAGCAATAGGGGTGCTACTGGCAGTGACTGTGATAAGAAACTCTTGATTTTCGACGATAAACGGGGGAGCGCTGATCACTAGTTGATCTTCAGGTGATGGATTACTATCCTTTACTAAAATTCTTACTAGGGCATCTAAATACCCGCTTTTATTGGCTCTAATCGTGTAATTCGTATCATATTCTACTGCTGGTGCTCTCAGATAAACTTTACCGTTTTGGTTTGTAAAATATGTGCCATCTAAGAAATCAACTTTTGCATTTTCAATGGGTAAACTATTTGAGGAGATTATAACAAGAAAAGTTTCTTCCTCATCGACGGTTGAAGGGGCGTTGATGCTTAATTGTTCTTCAGAAGGATATGAACCAGTATCTTTTATCGTTATCCATACTTCAGCTGAGAGATATCCTTCTTTACTTGCAGTGATAACATAATCTGTATTCTTATTTACTAATGGAGCGGTGAGGCTTATTTGACCGGTGTTATTAGTGAGATACGTATTGCCAAAGAATGTAACAGAGATGTTTTTAACTGGTACATCGTAAGTGGTGACTGTCACTTGAAAATGTGTATTTTCTTCTGCAGTATCCGGAGCGTGAATTTCAAGTGGCAACACCAGGAAATGAGCCATGAAAGGATATCTATCCTCGTTGTTTCCAAGAGGAATATCGTAGGATGTATCGCCGATACCGTCACCATTACCATCGGTACCTGTGTAATCGCTCCAGTAGTTACCCCCAGATGGATAGTCATCATCCCATTGATTTGTCGTGTACGGGTCTATGGCCTGGTATGGTTCACCGTTTAATCCGCCATTTCCAACGAAATTATTGTGGAAGATTTTGTTACGGAGAGGTACTACACCTGGTCCATAGCCACTGGCAAATATGAGGCCACATCCGTTTTTCGCGATGGTGTTTTCAGTAACAATGGTGTCTGAAATTCCTCTGCCAAAACCAATGCCTTGTCCTTCACATTCTGAAACAATGTTACTAATGAGACTATTCCCATTAGACCATTCAGCTAGAACTATACCATTTTCTGGTCCTGTAATCATGTTTTCACTGATAATGTTATTATTTGATCCCTCATCAAGCCCGATCCCTGCCCAAGAGCGACCTACGTCGCCTAATGATACGATGACATTATTAGAGATAGTGTTGCCATTGGAAGCAAAAAGATAGATACCTTGCTTGTTGTCATTATACTGAAATGTACCTTTTTCGAAGTTGTTCCTAAAGATACTACTATGCTCAGAATAATCTAGACGGATAGCATTATAGTGATTACTTATGAAATCATTTTCGGTGATACTAATGTAATCTGCTGCACTAACGAGTATCCCGGCACAGCTCCAACAATCGGCACTATTTCGAATAGTGAAACCACTGATATTTGTCTCATCTGCAGAAACAGTTATAACATTACCGACATTACTGGCATTAATTATCGTACTATTTTTATTTTCACCAATTAATTTTACTCTCTTGTTTATTACAACATTTTCATAGTAAATTCCATTAAAAACATAAACAGTGTCTTCATCTGTTACATTATCAATTCCATCCTGAATATGTTGATAGGGATGTTCAGTGCTTCCATCCCATGGCCCGATGGTGTTGTTATCATCCACATATATAGTGTTGCCGCCCTCTATATCTGCGGTATATGGAGGTTCTCCTTTTACTGGGATCACCATGATTTTTATAGAAAATAGAAGCAATGTTATTAGTCCTATTGTCAGTATTTTTTTATTCATGTTTTTTTCAATTTACTCCAGTCGAATTTTGTAATTTTGATACGATCTTCTTTTTCGTTGGTTTTTTTGTACATTTAAGTACAAGTTTGAATCGGAAAGGTGAATTTTACCTTGCAGACATTTCTTGTTTTACGCTTTCAATTTATAAATACTTTATTTAAAAATTTTTTATCAAATAGCGGGTCTGGCTATCAGGTTACCTGCACATTATAGGGTCTGATGACAAAGGAAGCATCTGCTTAACAATATCGCAGACTCGCCCCTGTGCCTCGACAACAGATACTACTTCATCCCACCCAACTGTCCCATCGCCGAGTACTTTCTCAACCAATACAGCTAGATCCCCTACAGATAGACGATATTCTTCTAGAAGCTTGGGTTCTACTTGTCCTTCAAGTTCTTTACCGACCTCTTGTTGCAGTTTTGCTATCTCCCTCATGGTTTCCATATATGTTATAAGGTTGGTGTATACTCCTGCTGAGAGCGCTTTCCGAGCAAGCTCAGCAATTGTCTTTGCAGAGGGAGTCGTATATTGCTCACTCAAACGCTTGTACACGTCTGCGGTGGTTGTCAGGCTTTTCTTGAGGAGTGATATAGCTATGGTAAGTGATGCGTTATTGTTGAGTTCATCGGTTTCCTCAATAACATGGGTGCTATCAGCGGATGCAGTAAGTGTTGTATCATCCTGCAGCCGGGTACTCCAGAGTATCGTTGCCTCTACAGTTTCACCTGGTCCTAATGATAGGATTGTTACATTACCAATAGATATGACAGGTGGCTTATAGTTTGAAGGAGTCGGGTCTATTCTTGCAGTGAAGGGGACTAGGAAGGTGCGTTTGCAGTGCTTTCACCGATGTTTTTAATTGTTGCTATGAGTCGCAGTGTTGGTTTGGCGGTTTTAGAGATTTGTTCTGTTGTGCGATCGGTGATAGTACGTTCTGGTAGTGGCGGTGGTATTATTTCAAAGTGCAGCACATCTGATGTAGCACTATTTCCACTTCTATCCACTGCCCAAATAGAGTAATTATACATTCCTACATTGTCATAGCTTGATTCATAGAAATAATTGTCATTACCTGATATGCGATTCATGGTGACGTTTACTGGTATGAAACCAGTTGGACCTGTTATATTTACTTTTACCGTATCAACTCCAATATTGTCAGTCACCGAACAGGTTACGTTCACCGATCCACCTTGTACCTGAACCAAAGGAGTTGTCTCTACAATAAGTATCGCTGGTGCCTGTGTGTCAGATACGATGGGGTTCACCAAGGGATACAGATCCTGATTCGGTGGATCGTTTCCGGGAATGTCATATGGTGTATCCCAACAACCATCACCATCTCTATCAACCGCATCAGGATATATTAGTAGGTAATCACTCCAAAAATTACCTTCTTGTAACGTAGCATTATACCAGGTATTATCACCCCAGTCATATGCATTAATAGTGTTGTTGAAATTGTTATGGTAGATAATATTGTTATAACCCTCTAGAACGATGCCAGCCTCGTTGTCGTTGACAGTGTTCCCGGAAACAATGTTATTATTAGATAAGTGTAGATAGAGGCCAATCATATTTTTGTTAATATTGTTCGCAGATATGTCATTGCCATGAGAATAGTATAACAAGATACCATACATGTTGTCGGTGATGGCGTTCCCAAAGAAACTATTGTTAGACGAATACCAGAGAATGATGCCATAATCAATGTTGCTTGTGATGCTATTCATAGAGATATTATTATAGGAGGAGTATACCAGTTGAACACCTATTGTTAAATTAAGGTTTCGGAGGGTGAAATTAGAGCAATTAGCGAGAATCACCTGTCCTGCATCAGAAGGAACAACACCATCTTCTTCATTCTTGTAGTAGTAAATAGATCTGCCATTAACAGTGTTGTTTTCTATGGTGTGCGTATTCCAATGATAGAGATCTTCACCGTATATGGTTATTCCACCTGACAAAAAGGTGTTATCACGAATGATGATGTTAGACGACATATCTAGTTCGAGATTTCCTGCACTATTTTCAGATATGTTGTTCTTGGTTATTGTGTTGTTAGATGAACCAGACAGAAAAATACCATTTCTGCTGCTATTTACGATAGTGTTTCCCATGATGAGAGTGTTAGACGCATGCCCAAGAGAAATACCATAAGAGTTATCTATGATGTCGTTCCTCGAAATAACAGTATTGCCAGGCCACTCCCATAGATAGATACCCTCATCACCATTATATGCAATAGTGTTATCAGAAATGACAGTGTTGTTACACAAATATTCTCCATGGATCCCCTCTCCATTGTTGGTAATAATGTTCCCAGTGATTATCGTATTATCAGAAGCCTCTAAGGAAACACCGCGATTGTTATTTGTGACAATATTCCCGATAATGGTGGCGTGATCCGAACTAACACGTATCCCAAACCCACTATATCGAACAGTAAATCCATTAAGATTCACCCCATCAGCTCTAATATCCATAACAGATCCTATCGGCCCACCATCAACAATCGTAGTATTTCTGTCTTCACCATTAAAAGTGATGGACTTGTCTATAACAACATTTTCACAATAGGTGGCACTCTTCACAAAGATCGTATGACCATGTAAAGTATCACAATCATCAATTGCATCTTGAACAGTCAAAAACGCCTCACCAGTACCCAGATTAATAACCGAATACTCATATGGACATATCAATGGATACCTATCTTGATTGCTATCTCCAGATACATTGTATGGTGCATCGCCAATGCCATCATGGTTGTTATCCTCCCTAATATAGTCGTCCCAGTAGTTACCACCAGAAGGATAGCTGTTGTTCCAGCTATTAGAGCCGGAATCGTAGGCATTATAGTCGTTGTTGACGAAGTTATTATGATAAATGATATTGTTGTTAGCTGAATCATAGAGTTTGATGCCATATTTGTTATCCGTGATGATATTTCTAATAATAAAGGCATGATCTGAACTTATTTTTATCCCTGCATCATGCTCATGAGTTCCACTGTTTCGAATCGTAAATCCCCTAATCTTTACCCGATCAGCAGAAATAATGACAACGTCTCCGCTTCCATTGCCGTCAATAACTGTTCTATCTTTCTCTTGACCGATTAAACTGAGAGTTTTATCGATAACCACATGCTCATAATATGTGCCACGACGCACAGAGATGGTATGTCCATCTAATGTGTCAGGATCATTTATGGCATCTTGAATGGTCAGAAATGTTTCGCCGGTGTTCAGATTGATTACTGGACGACTGGGGTCATCTGGATGCATCAATGGATACCTGTCCTTACTCTGTACTGGAAAATAATGTGGTGTGTCGCCTATACCATCGAGGTTTGCATCACTGCCTGTATACCCACTCCAGTAGTTTCCACCTGAGGGATATCCATTATCCCAGGTGTTATTAAAATTATAATATCCCATCTCGATAGCACTTGAGTTGATGAAGTTGTTATGATAAATATGATTATTGTTATCTTCATACCAGAGTCTGATGCCGTTCAGTGTGTTTATGATAGTGTTCTCAAATATGGTGTTGTTAGACGATCGTCTTAGTTCAATGCCACACTCGAAGTTGTTTGTGATAGTGTTCTCAAATATGGTGTTGTTAGACGATATTCTTAGCTCAATGCCACACTCGAAGTTGTTTGTGATAGTGTTCTCAAATATGGTGTTGTTAGACGATATTCTTAGCTCAATGCCACAATCGGGGTTGTTTGTGATGGTGTTTCCAGAAATAGTGTTGTTACTTGAATCAAGTATATCGACCCCAAAGTTTCCATTGTCTGATACGGTGTTTCTAGTTATGTTGTTACTAAAAGAATAATAAGATAACTCGAAGCCTGTATTCAGGTTGTTAGAAACGATGTTTCCATAAAAAATATTGTTACAAGAAAAATCACGTATGGTAATTCCCTCATCCCAATTATTTGTGACAGCGTTCTCATAAACGGTGCTATTGGCGACCACCCAAAAACCTATGCCACTTTCTTTGTTCTCTATGATATTGTTTCCGCTGATCGTGACATGGTTCGACCAAAAAACGCCAACCCCTCTATAGAAAGCTCCAAATCCACAGTTTCGAATAGTAAAACCAGTTATATTAACCCAATCAACAGAATCGATCAGTATAACATAACCGATTCCACCAGCATCAATAACAGTCGTATCCTTATCTTCACCGATGAGAGTAATGCTCTTGTAAATAACAACGTTTTCATAGTAGGTGCCGCTTTTCACAAAGATGATATCTCCATTCTTTGTATCAGGATCATCAATCGCGTCTTGAATTGCGGAAAATACTTTACGAGTATACAGATTGATTACCTTGCCACTTGGGGCATACATTAACGGATATCGATCTTGGCTGTTTCCGCCACTAATATTATATGGTATGTCACCAATGCCATCAGGACCCGACTCATTTTGGTCAGGCCCACGATATTGGTCGCTGCCATTGTAATCAGACCAATAGTTACCACCACATAGAAATCCACAATAACCATTATCCCACTGGTTATCACAACCGGCATCAAAAGCATTCAAAGTATTATTGAAACTATTATGATAGATAATATTGTGGGTGCCTCCAGAATCTATTGTAAGACCTACATAATTACTGACAATTTCATTCGCTGTCACAATGTTGCTACTTGAACTAAGTCTTATCCCTCCCCCGGAATCAGTTGCATGATTGTTATGGATATAGTTATGTGATATACTATTAGTACTGGAAAAACCAGTCACATGCATCCCCCATGTGTTACCCAGTATTTCATTGTCAGTAACACTGCTGTTATCTGATGATTCCAGATATATTCCTGCTCCAGTGTTGTTAGATATAATCGTGCTTTTGATGTTGGTGTTTAAGGAAGATTCAATGTAAACCCCTGTCGTTCCATTTCTTATAGTAAGTTGGGTAATATTCACAAAATCCGTATTCTGAACATGGATCACACTGCTAGAGGGAGCAGTGTTTTTCTTCGCGCAGCATCCGGTTGGTGCCGGCCCACCGATGAACAGGTAATTGATCAAATAGACGACATCTGCTGAGTTGACCACATTGTCGCCGTTACAGTCACCGACACACAACTGTGGTTGAGGTGCGGGACCCCCGATGAACAAATAGTTGATCAGATAGACGACATCCGCACTGTTGATGGTTCCATCATTGTTACAGTCGCCGCAGAGAACAATACCCTTGACAATCGTAGTATACTTGTTCTCGCCGATTAAAGAAATATTCTTGTAGATCACAATGTTCTCCTTATAGGTTCCGCTGGGGACAACAATAGTGTGACCATCCAGCGTATCATTATCATCGATTGCTTCCTGGATAGTAGCGAAAAGTTCATCAGTGTCAACATTGTGAACGCCGACTAGAATCGTCTGATTTTTTTCATTGTCCAGATAAAGATCTTCTATGACACCGGGAATCGTTACATTGATAGCGATGGTGTACACTCCTGTATCAGGTGGCATCCACGTGAAGTGCACATCTTTATTGGTCCAAAATTCAAAAAATGGTACCGTAACAGTATCCATCTCAAAACCATCCACCAAGAACCTGACTAATACATCGGTTTCGTTGTTATTCCCGTCGTTTACAATGGTTGTATTGATATTGATTATTTCACCAGTCGCTACATGGCTCGGCATATCTACAGTCATCACGCCTACATTATGTACATACCGTAGTAAACATCTGGCGGCATTGATTCGTCCACTACCTAGCAGACTTTCGTACCCTGAATTCAAAACATCAATATTATCTGTAGTTGAAATGATTCTTTCTGCTATTTTATAATTAGAACAAGAGGGTTTTAGAGCAAGAAGAAGAGCAGCAAGACCGGCAACATGGGGACAGGCCATGCTGGTGCCACTCCACGAAACATACGTATCATTAAACAGCGTGCTTTTGATTTCCACACCTGGAGCTGAGACATCAACCCAACTACCGTAGTTGGAGAAATAGGCTCTATGATCATTGTTATCAGTCGCAGCAACTGCAATAACATTATCATAGGCTGCAGGATATGACATCCAATCTGAAGCATCATTACCTGCAGCAGCCACAAGTACAACACCCATAGAATAAGCATAATCGATTGCATCACGTATCATCTGAGAGTCAGAATACCCTCCCCAGCTCATACTAATGACGTCTGCACCGTTATCAGCAGCATATACAAGTGCTGCGACGATATCATCATCGTCAAGGTAACCTCCACCATATTCTCCTGTATACCCTGAACGCACAGGCATGATTTTACAGTTCCAACAAACACCTGCAACACCAATGGCATTGTTTGTCACCGCAGAAGCTATACCTGAGCAATGAGTACCATGCCCATGAAAATCCATCGGATCGTTATCCCTTATTGTGCCATCTTCACCGGGATAAACAGCGTTATCGGTATCAACAAAGTCCCAACCACGGATATCATCAACAAAACCATTGTTATCATCATCTACTCCATTGAAATCAGACGGATCTACAACACCGTTTCCATTCAGATCTTCTCCAGGGTTAACCCAGATATTAGCAGCTAGATCAGGATGATCCCAATCAACGCCAGTATCAATTATCGCTATCGTAACATTTGCATCACCTGTCTCGATATCCCATGCCTCAGGAGCATCAATATCTGCATCAGGAATTCCACCGGTCTGACCCGTATTGTACAGGGCCCACTGTTCATCAAAATATTCATCGTTAGGAATATAACAAGTAGTGTATAGGTAGTTAGGCTCAGCATATTCAACAATATCACTATTTTTATATTTCTCAACCTCATATAGGATGTTGGTGCCTTTATCAACTGTTACTAAAACCCAACGATCAAGACCAAATCTGTTCTTTTTTTCAGTATGCTGGGCTACTACTTCCTTTGAGAGAAGAGGTTTTATGGAGGAAACATCTGCAAAAGAAACATCGGCATTTTTTGTTATCGTTTTAACTGCCGCTAACGCCTTATCTGGAGTAGAAATATCAATACCAACCTTAAATTTTATAAGGATGTGACCAGGAGCAAACTTTGGCATCTCATTCGATGGGGTAGGCTCCAACAGATCTCCGTTTTCGTCTTTTATTACAGGAGTCGATAAAAATGGTTTAATATCATCATATCTTTCTTTATCACGTATATCGCCAAGAAGTTCAACATCGCAAGTATATGATTCATGCGATGTTTGTTGCTTGTCCAGTTTATAATCGTTGCGTTCCTGAGCAACCAATGCCGATGAAAACGAGGTTGCAATCATAAGAACGCATACTGCCAAAGCTGTTATTTGTATCATATTTTGTGTATTTGTTTTCATTTTCTTCACATCCATATTTTTATTTATATTTTTTTATAAATACTTTTAATTGATTTAAATAGTTTATTTAAAAATTTTTGAGCAAAAACTGGTAAGAAAGATTCCCTGATCCAATAGAGCCATGGCAGGTTATCACATAGTTTTTGTTGAAAATATCGATGACATTTTAGACGTTTTGTGTCATTGTTCAACTCCACCCCCAACACTACTTTTTTCATATCCTCTGTCGTCATTCAGCTCCAAGATACTCGCATCCAACGACACTATAATTAATCACTTGTTCATCTCTTGCGTTCGTGAAAATAAGCTACATTGGTCACGGAACGGTCATGGTAGGTACCAACAGATGCAAATTCATCACCGATCCGCTCCTTGTGAAAAGGATAGCACGCATTGGTCCAAAGAGAAAAGTACAGCTCCATATTGAAGAGGGATTACTAGACGATATTGATTTCATCACTATATCCCATGGCCATTTTGACCATCTCGATTTACGCTCGCTACGCATGATACATCAAGATGTGCCTGTCGTGTGTCATACGACTCTGCAACGAATCGTAGGTAAGACAAAGCACAAACCTCTGCCACTCAACTGGTGGGAAAGCACGGAGATCAACGGTATAAAAATAATCGCTGTGCCTGCGTTTCATTTTTCTGCAAGGCCTCCCTTTCACTTCTCAGCTGATTATCAAGGATATATCATTGAAGAAGGAAAAACATTTTACCATGCTGGGGACGGCGGGATGAGCGATTTTTTTAGCAAGATAGGACAGCGGTTCAAAGTGGACATCGCGTTTCTCCCCATTGGTGGGTACCACCCGCCGTATTATAGGAAACATCACCTCAGCCCGGAGGACGCACTTGATGCGGTTGTGATGATGAATGCAGGTCTCCTTATTCCTATTCACTGGGGAACGTTCTCAATCTCTCGAGAACCTTTCAATGAGCCACCAAAAAGAGTATTGGAATATGCGGAAAAAAAAGGTCTCCTACAGAAGGTAAACGTGATGCAACCCGGAGAAAGCATCGAATACTAAAAACCATCTATAGAAACTTTTAAGTCCTCAACACAATACACCCCTTTGGAGGCACAAAAAACTATGTGGTTACAACTACGACTCTATTTGTTAGTCGGGATAATGTTCGCAATTCTGTACGGGGTTTTAATCGGCATTGGTTATTATCTCGGGGCTACTGGACTAACGTTTTATCTTCTCATCATTGGCGTTGCTGCAGGCATTGTCCTTCTTCAATACGCCATAGGACCGAAAATCGTTGAATGGTCTATGCACATCAAATACGTCAGTGAACAAGAGTACCCAAAACTCCACCACATGGTAGCTGAGTTAGCTGACAAAGCAGGGTTACCAAACAAACCTAAGGTTGGGATATCACAACTCCCTATCCCCAATGCGTTTGCGTTTGGACGAACCAAGAAAGGAGCACGTGTCTGCGTCACCAAAGGAATCCTTGATTTGTTAAGTGAAGATGAACTCAAAGCTGTCCTTGGTCATGAAATCTCTCACATCAAACATCGCGATGTTGCAGTCATTACCGTTCTCAGTGTCATCCCTATGATCTGTTATATGATCTATATCACCTTTTTATGGGGAGGCATGGGACGACGGGATCGTGACAGCGGAGGAGCAATAGCAATAGGACTGCTAGCACTTGCGGTCTATTTCATAACGAATTTACTGGTGATGTATGGGTCACGGATCCGAGAGTACTATGCAGATCAAGGGAGTGCTGAGCTAGGCAGCCAACCGCATCATCTCGCAACCGCTCTCTACAAACTAACCCTTAGCAGTGCACGGCTTTCAAAACCTGCCTTGAAAAAAGCTGAGGGGATGAAGGCGTTCTTCATCAATGATCCGTCTCGAGCGATGTATGAAGTCCGAGAACTCAAAGATATCGATATCGACATGAGTGGAACCATTGACCAGAACGAACTGTTGTTACTTTCCGGGAAACAGATAAAGCTGCGTGCAGGTGATAAACTCATGGAAGTGATGAGCACACATCCTAACGTTATAAAACGCATTAAACACCTAGCATCTCTTTCTAATTACCAATAATTTTCTTGTTTCTATGAGGATATGAGACATTCCCCCGAGCTGCTCTGCAGAAACCACCTGTTAGGCGAGCATCGAGAACTTCACGCGATCTGATCGATTCTTACGCAGGATAAGAAAGGTTATTCCCACCACCCTGAAACACTTCGCTGGAAGGGAAAACAGAAAGCGTTATACCTTAAGCATGAACTTCTCGCAGCTGAAATAACGAAGCGAGGATATTGTCATGCAAGTCCTCTTAATGAACACTTAGCGACCGGTAAAAAGCTACAGGACACCACCATTACTACTCCAATTACACAAATCCATTTATTACGCAGAAACAATACGGATGCAGGGTATAACAAGAATTGATTATTAAAAAAGGTGAGAGGGGCTATCAAAACCCCAGTTATGGTGTGTATTATTTTATTTTTGCTGCAACACGCCCGATCCAGATCGTCATGACGACCGCAAGGACTGTGACAAATATCGCATACGCCCAGACACCGTAGGTTGCAAGGAAATAGAGTGCGCCACCTACTTTAAACAGTCCGCCGATGGCTTCATTCCATGCGAGTGCTGCGATTAATCCAAAAGCAGCAGTCATCAATGCAGCTATCTTCTCAATGACTTCTCCTTTTACTGCCATAATTCACCTCCCCATTTTTTTTTGTTAAGAAAAGAAAGTTAATGGACATATTTAATAATTTCTAAAAAAAAACAAGGATTACTCCAGAGGAATCATCGTCTTCCCAAATAGAATCCTTAAAATTCCTAGCGGCCAGAGCAACAGAAGAAGAAAAACACCTAGGGTGAAAAACACCCCCAAATAATCAAGAAGATAACTCATTAACACAACAGGGATCAACAACAGCGCAAGCCCTTCATGTGCACCTGCATAACGAAGCAAGGTATCTCTCTTTAAAAGTGGAGTAGAGAGAATTCGAAACGTCATATACACCAGGACTAAGGAGAGAGTACCAAAACAGAGAGCAGGCATCGGAACACCAGAGACATTCACCGAGGTGTACCCTAAAAAGAACGGGAGTGAAGCAACGGCAATATACAGAAGTTGTAACCCAAACGCGTATACCATAAAGGCTACTGGTTTTTTCAGTTCATGACCGCTAACGTGTACACCTAACACGATCGGCGTCGTACGAATACCGAGTTTCCCGTCACACTCCACATCCTTTAAATTCGCAGAGACCCCAACACTAAACATCCACAGCAGAAACCCAACAAACGAAATAATAAGCGACAACGGAGAAACCTTTTCAGACACTGTGAGAGCACCAAAAACACCTAAGACAAACACCCCGGTACCTAACACGCATTCCATACCTGAGACACGCTTGCTATATTTATTATATAACGTCATTGAGAAAAACGACAAGAGAAGGAAGAAAAAAGCAGCCCAGGAAAAAACAAGCAAGACTGCCAACGTAAGGGACGCAATAAACGCGCCAGAAAATATCAGGAGTGCTTGTCGTCTTGAAATTGCACCGCAAATAAGCGGTCTGTGTGCGACATACTTTGATTTCTTATCAATGTCGACGTCGTAGTAATCATTTTGAACAAAGGCGAACACATGCACAAGCAACCCGATGATCAGCAGGACACCTAAATGGAACAGGTTGAATTCACCGTTACAGAGCGCACCAAACACTGGGGTGAACCCAAGAAATAAAATCCCATAGGGTCGAATCAGTTTCAAGTACGCTCGCAGGCTCCCCACCAGTTCTCCTCCAATTTTATTCGCAATAAAAGTCTATTACCTCAGATGATTTTTTCCACCCACTTCCCATGACCCTCCCAGAGTTTAATCGAATACAACGGCAATTTTCCTTCCAGCTGCTCAGCTATCCAATTGATGATATGCTCAGCTGTCGGACTTTCAAACAGATCATTCAACTGCTGATGATCAAGTTTCTCGATGACTTCTGCCTCAACAATCGTTTTCATTTTGACAAAATCAATGATCATGCCATCTTTCTTGACGTCACCTTCAATCACTATTTCTAACTTATACGTATGACCATGAAGATTCTCACATTTCCCCTTATAATTCGGCAGAAAATGAGCGGCATCAAAATGGAATTCACGACAGAGCCTCATCGACATCTACTCCTTATCTTCTTGTAGGAAATAAACACCAGGGATATAAATCTCATCTATTTGTACCGTGTTACCATCTCCGCCCAGGGTTGTTCCGCATAGAGCTCACGAATCGTTTTTTTAAGCACCGGATGCACCAAATCTGGATTAAGGTCCATCATCGGCTGCAACACAAAGAGACGCTGGTGCAGACGAGGATGCGGAATCACAAGATCCTTCAAATTTATTAATTGATTCCCGTACAACAAGATGTCGATATCAATGGTTCTCGGTCCATCTTTCACAATCTTTTTTTTCCCTAGCTTTTTTTCAATGGACTTAAGCGACGTCAACAATGCTGTGGGATCACTGTCCGTCTCCACTTCTACAACACAGTTCAGGAACCATTCCTGCTCGATATCCCCTACAGGTTCCGTCAGGTACAACGGGGAGACGCGTTGGACGTCACCGCCTCCTTTAGCAATCAAGGTAACTGCTTTATTGATAGAAGCTTCTTTGTCCCCCATATTGGAGCCAAGACCTAGATATACTATCGTCATTTCACACCTCGAATCGCATCGACCACATGAATCGCCTGGCTGCATTCACGCACATCATGAACCCGCACTATGTGCGCACCATTCATGATAGAAACAACAACCGCAGCAAGACTACCAGAGAGCCGCTCCGTCACCGGCGCACCAGTGATAGCACCAATAAAAGCCTTCCGCGACGGCCCAACAAGAATAGGGCAGCCAAGGCTTTTGAATTCACCAAGGTTCTTGAGGATGCAAAGATTATGTTCCAGTGTTTTTCCAAATCCAATGCCAGGGTCAATGATGATATCCTCCATGCCTGCCTTGCGAGCAGCTGTAATTCTTTCTTTAAAAAAAACCTTGATTTCCCGGACAACATCCTGATATACTGGGTTACCCTGCATCGTCTTTGGGGTACCTTTCATATGCATGATGACAACAGGAACATGAAACCGTGCCGCAACCTGAATCATCTGTGGATTTGTCAAACCGGTGATATCATTAAGGAGATGGACACCTGCCTTCAGACACGCTTCAGCCACCCCTGGTTTGTAGGTATCAATCGAGATAGTGGCAGAAACCTCTTTTATTAACCGGCTGACAACAGGTAATACTCGAGTAAGCTCTTGGCGTTCAGACAAGGGTGCAGAACCAGGACGTGAGCTCTCCCCACCAACATCAATGATATCTGCACCATCAGCAACCATTTTTTTCGCATGCGCAACCGCGCTGTCAACATCCGCAAACAAACCACCGTCCGAGAACGAATCAGGCGTCACATTGAGAATCCCCATGATCAAGGTGCTGTCAAAACTCAATGTATGAGCACCACACCTGATTGATTGTACCTTCATCATCATACTCCTCATATAAGCATGACCTATTAAAAACCAGTGTTACCTCTGCTTGACGTCATTTGAACATGCCATGAAACCATTCGGGGCAAACTACGAGAAAAAACCAGTATCTCCGAATGTAACAAAATGAGAAAGAATATGGTTTTTTAGAAAAACTTCCACACTACAATACTTACCTCATTCACATTTCCCGCATTATCGAACGCCTCTACGATAATTTTGATTTCACCCAGTCGTCTCTCAATGATTTTACATGTGTATGGTGGAGCAGAATCATATCCAACCATGATGTTTTGAGGAAACAGAGGGACCGTTCGAACAGAAAAACGAACTCCCTTTACCCCTGATTCATCATCAGTCACATCTGCTTTAACCGTGATAGCGCCGAAAATTAAGGGACTCGATAAACGCGATATCCGAAGATTACAAAGATACAGACCATTACCTGGTTTTGTTATCTTTATACTTGGAGGTGTAGTATCTTTTTTATCTGTTGCTTGTACACCTACACCAGATAGAAAAATTGTTCCAAGTAACAAGCCTATGACAACTATTCCTATTAGTTTTTTATTCATCTATCATTTTCCCCCTATTTGTGCTAATCATTAACACATATATATACGGCTTCTAATATATATACATTCTGATGGATTAGAGCAGGAAGACGGTGTATTTTGATGGAACACAGTTCTTCGGAAAATGAGTTTATCTTGATTGAAAAAGCGAGATCGCTAGGAGAAAAAGATGCTGAAAAATCATCTCTATGCCCTAGATCTTCGAGTTTTAGTCTGTTTTCCGAAACTACAATCCTACTTTTGAAACTACTGAAACCGTATAAACGTTTAAAAACACGTAACCTATTTGTTATTTCGAGATGGGGCCGTCATGGAAAAAGAGCACACATTAGAGGAGATTCGAAAGAAAGCACATGCGATTAACTGCCAGATCTATGAAGAAGGATACTCCCCACGAGAAATTGAAATTCTCGGGTACTACCTTTCTCGCATTGCTGCAAGCTATCTGAGTTACTTCACACACAAAGAATACGATAAAACATTCAGCGAAGAAGCCAAAGAGGAAAAAAACCCTGAAGCAACGTATCACCAGTTATAATAATCAGAAGGCAGACATCGCGAATAATTCAATATACAACTAAAAAAAGGTGCTTGGGCAGAAAGTCATCCAATTTTTATAAACATTGTTATTATAAAAATCGGTAACAGTTGTACAACAAGGCTTTATAAGCACAAAAACAACCCTTCATTTGCATGATAGTAATCGGGCTTTTATCGACAGAAGAAGAAGCACAAGAACTTCAATTCATCGCAAAAATCTGCACACTCGAAGACCGCATCCGCTATATCGTACATATCGATAGAATCAAAAAACTCGCACGCGAACAATCCACCTAATGACGCAAATTACAAAAACCTTAAGACTGTTTCTTAGGACGATATGACCGTCCTGATTATTTCTTCATCAGAAGATCCTGCCAGCACAAACATGAAAAATTGTTTATTAGAACGTGCTTCCTGGAAAGAACACGATAGTTTTTTTAATACACCAGTCTACCGACACACCTCCATGAACGAGGTATATATAGTGACCATCCCTGACAAAAAAATACGACATGAGAACATCGAAACAGAAGTCAAACAACAGCTCAATCTCACACCAAGTATCGCCATATTTCTCTCACGTCACCGCAGCAAGATGGAAGAACCAACCCTCACCGTGCACCCCATAGGAAATTACGGTGACGCTGAGTTTGGCGGCAGACCAAAAACACTCGTGCCCACAGCCCCAAAAATGATGACACATCTGCTGAGACTCATGAAAAAAAACCTGCAGACAACCAACCTTGAATATCAAGTTTGCTACGAAGTCACCCATCACGGACCATACTTAACAATTCCTACCTTATTTGCAGAGGTTGGAAGCACAGAGGCACAATGGCAACAAAAAGAACCAGCCCAGATTATCGCAACATCACTCCTCGAGCTTCTGACAGCATACCGAAAGGAAGAAGACTATCCAAAGGACATCCCTGTGCTTTTAGGCATCGGCGGGGGGCACTATGCACCACGATTCACCGATGTTGTGTTTCAGAAAAACGCTGCATTCGGCCATATGATCCCCTCGTATCACATCGACACAGGAGCTATTACCTGGGGGATGATTTCGCAAGCACTCCAGACAACACCAAATGTCTCAGGAGTCTATCTTCATAAGAAAGCATTGAAAAAATCGCAGGTCACCGAATACAAACACTTGTTCAAAGACCATGATATACCCGTGATTTCCAGCGATGAACTACCTGCTCTTGTGTAATTGTTCTTTTGCGAGATGATGAGCCAGCCGTAACGGCTCAGGGCTTTTAGTTCGACTCAGGTTTTTCACCACCTCAAGACTGGTTTTGAGAGAAACACGATGTCCTGGGGAGACATACACAGGTTTTTTCCCCGATAAAGAAAACGCGTACCCTCGTTGTTCTTTATCAATAATCACCTGAGGGCCATAAACCTGACCATAGAGAAGCGTTTTTGCTACACCAATCGTCGGGAGATCAAGCACGAGCCCTGCGTAGGATGCAAATCCGCAGCGATAGGGATGGATAATGCCGTTTCCATCAAGCATCAATAGAGATGGTAGCATCTTGAGCTTTTTGATAAGTTTTTCTACAATTGGGAACTCACGATAGGCAAAATACGTTGAGATGAAAGGAAACTCGGTCTTCGCATACACTGTTTTTTCGTCGATAATCTGCGATGTATCGTAATCAAGCACCACGCACGCGCCACATGCCTTGTCGAATTCATTGTCCGAATACGCGACATCGACACCGGCAACAGTGTTAATATCTGAAAAACGGTCCACGAGCTGTATTTTTTTACTAAGTGTGATTTGCTCGTGCCGCAATTTCTTCAACGGATACTGTGTTTTGAAATCATCAAAGAACACATGCTCAAAATCAACAATCCGCCCATCCTTTACTTGAATTCCATCGTTTCGTAATCGACGGATTTTATCCTTGATGCCGAGGCCAAACCCTCCTAATCTACCATCAGAATGCACAATCTTGAAACACGGCATCGTATCAGCATCAGGGTTCTGGTTCATCATGTGACCAACCGCTCGTGATGCTACCCGATCACCTAAGGCGTTGGCAACAGCACCGTACGACGATATCTTCCCAGGAGGAATCTGTCGGACAAGATCATAGGTGTACTCAAAAAGATTCATAAAGAGCCATCAATTATGTCGTGTAAATAATTTTCCCTAAAAATACATAGTCAGATTTCGGGGTTGAAACACACCGTGAACACTATCAAATTCCTAGGGACCGCAGGTGCACGGTTTGTCGTCATGAAACAACTGCGGGCATCAGGAGGAATGTGGCTTAACCTTGATGGGACCCATGTATTGATCGATCCGGGCCCTGGTGCACTTGTTCGATGTCTTGCAAGCAGACCGAAACTCGACCCCATGGATTTAGAAGGCATCATTCTCACTCACCGTCACCTTGACCATGCCAACGATATCAATATCATGATCGAGGCGATGACCAACGGGGGATTCAAAAAGAAAGGAGTCGTGTTTGCTCCTGCGGATGCACTGGAGGGCGACCCGGTGATCCTCAACTATGTACGACAGCAAGTCGAACGAATTGAGATTCTAAAAGAGAAAGGAAGGTATAAGGTAGGAAACATCTCTTTTGAAACACCGATCAAACTGAAACACGGGGTTGAAACCTACGGGTTAAACATCCCTGGAAAAACCTGCTCCATTTCCATGATTACCGATACCGATTATTTTGACGATCTTGCATCATACTACACTGGAGATATCCTTATTCTGAACGTGGTGCTGCTTGAAGAGAAAAGCACCATTGAACATCTGTGTTTGAAGGAGGCAGAGCAGATCATCATGACAAACAAACCCCGCCTTGCAATTCTCACTCATTTTGGTATGGATATGGCAAAAGCAAAACCCTGGGAGCTTGCAGAACACCTCACAAAGAAACTTGGCGTTCACGTGATAGCAGCCCATGACGGTATGGAAGTCGATATTGATCAGCATACAAAATAGTTTTTAATGCGGTAGAAAGATATCACGCAAGATGAATACAGCAAGGGCTCTTCTTCCGAACTATTTCCGCATTCTTGAAGAAAATGGGGCGGCACAGTATCTAAAGTGTAAACATATTCCAGTCATGTTCGACGCGTCTGACTCAACCGATGATCTCTGGAGCAAACATAATGCTGCACTACAAGAGAGGAAGGTGCAGAACACTCCACCAAAACAGTCACTACTTGATCTGAAAATCGAGCTTGCTCGTCGCCTGTTTCAAGCGTGTTGTCTCTGTGAGCGTCGTTGCGGTGTTGACCGGAGGGAACGTGCAGGAATCTGCGGCGTGCAAGAATCACGGATTGCTTCTGAGTTTTTGCATTTTGGTGAAGAATCTGTGCTTGTTCCCTCATATACGATCTTTTTTTCAGGGTGTACATTCCACTGCGTGTTTTGTCAGAATTGGGATATTAGTCAACACCGCTGTGGTAGTGTTGTTGAACCAGCAGCTCTTGTTAGTGCTATCGAACAGCGAAAACAGCAGGGGGCTCGTAATGTGAATTGGGTTGGTGGTGATCCCACGTCAAATCTGTTGTATATCCTTGAGGTGCTGAATGAACTCGATGTGAATCTTCCGCAGGTGTGGAACTCGAATATGTATTGCAGCAAGGAAACCATGACGTTGTTGAATGGTGTTATGGATGTGTATCTTACTGATTTTAAATATGGAAATGATCAGTGTGCACAGCGATTATCAAAAGTTGAGAACTATACGAAAATAGTGCATCGAAATCATATGATAGCCTATCAGCAGGGTGAAATCATTCTTCGTCATCTAGTACTGCCTCATCATTCGAAGTGCTGTTCCCGTCCGATTCTTCAGTGGATACAAAAAAACACGCCAGAGATTACAGTCAACATTATGGCGCAGTACCGACCTGAGTACCATGCTTCCGAGTACAGGGACATTAACCAGCCGCTCTCCCGTGGTGATTACGAAGAACTCCTCCAGTACGCAGAAACCCTTGGCCTGCATCTTATCTAAAGGAAGCCACGAAAGAAAACAAACAAAAATACCTTTTTTTATCGTCGAAAATTCCATTCTTTTTTTCTAAAACATTCCTCTTCAAATTTTTTCGCAAGCGCTATCTCTTCACGACATAGCGTTCCTTCCTTTAATTCCACATCAAACTCATCCTCAAAACCTGCTTTCAAGGCACCAGCCACTTGATCAAAACCTATCGTGTTGCCCAGAACATGTTGTACTGAGGTCACCCTCTGTTTTACATCACTAATAAGTTTATCTTTTATCTTTTCATTCGGAACCTTAAGCAACGAAAACATGGTGTCAACATCAACATCTAATAGGATAGTCCCATGCTGAAGAACGGTGTTGAGTTTTCTTGTCTGTGCATTCCCTGATATCTTTTTCCCATCAACAACAATATCATTAATTGGAGCGTAGGTACTCTGAATTCCAAGATGTTTTAATCCTAGTATCAATGCGTTACATATCCGTCCATAACTTTTTAAAATATTCTTTGGTATTGCTGGATGCGTCTCTGAAATTACGATACTATAGGTGAGTTCTGCATCATGAAAGACCGCACCACCACCGGTTATCCTTCGCACATAATCAATACCAAGTCTTTTACAAGCAGCTAGATCTACTTCTTCTGCCAAGCTTTGGAAATACCCTATGGAGATCGCGGGAGGACTCCATCCATAAAACCGTACCGTGGGTGGAACCTTACCTCTGCTGTGCGCGTCTAATATCGCCCAGTCTATCGCCATATTCGCAGATGCCGTGTTCAACCCTGTTTGTAACAATCTCCAGTGTTCTTTCATGGTTTACACATCAGTATTCCTTGGGTGAGTCCCTCTGCATCTACACCAATAAATTGAATGTTATTTTCATGAATGATTGAGCGTATCTTTTTCAGTAAATGGCTTCGTTCGAACAAGGTATTTTTTAATTCAGCCTCCATTCGTTCAATTGCTTCTTCAGGATAAGCAAAAAAATCACCTGTTATTTGGATTTCTTTGATGATATTATTTTTTTCATTGTATTCTAAAGAGATTTTTAGAAGCTTGCCCTGTGGCACCTTATAGACAGACTGAAAACGCATATCCAGACCACATATTCTGTTCTTTGTTAATAACTTTCTTTCCCAACAGGCTACTCAAATACATTCTTAGCATGATAAGAACTTCGAACTAGCGGTCCTGACTCAACATGTTGAAAACCTAATTCAAGAGCAGTTTTTTTGAACTCTTGAAATTCTTGTGGTGAATAATACTTTTTTATTTCCGCATGATTCTTTGTCGGCTGTAAATATTGTCCGATGGTTAAAAAATCAACATTTGCTGCACGTAAATCCTGCATTGTAGCATAAATTTGTTCTAGTGTTTCCCCTAAACCAACCATAAAACCAGATTTCGTCATCATCTGCCCATTCATTGTTTTTATCATCTTTAACACCGATAAACTTCGCTGATAATCCCCCTGGGGTCGAATCACCGGAAACAACTTCTCAACAACTTCGATATTATGATTGATAACATCAGGAGCTGCATCAACCACGTTCTGCAATGCAACCCTATCTCCTTTAAAATCAGGGATTAACACCTCGATTCTACACTGGTTATTCACGCGTCTAATCTCCTGAACCGTCTCAGAAAAAACACCTGCACCACCATCCTTAAGATCATCACGTGTCACCGATGTCACAACCACATACTTCAACCCTAATTTCTTCACACTTTCTGCTACATCCCGTGGTTCATTTTTGTTTAATGACCCTGGTGTTCCATGAGTCACATTACAGTATTGACATCCCCGGGTACATATATTTCCTAAGATCAAAAACACAGCAGTGCCGCACCCAAAACACTCTGCGATATTAGGACATCTGGCTTCTTCGCAAATCGTATGTAACTTCGCAGATCTAAGAAGAGTCTTTACTTTTTGATAATTTTCTCCGCCACCAATTTTTACTTTCAACCAATCAGGATGCCGTCGTATCATTTTAGACACCCATCGTCACCCGTAACAGATCACGTATCCCTGGTGAGACACCAAGGATGAAGATCCCTATTTTAAGGAGATTGACGAACCTCGAATACTTTCCTAGTTCTTTTTTGTACAATACATCGAAGATGTAGATCACCACGATAATGAGGAGGAATTTTACTATCGGAAACAAGGGCGGCCAGAGCACCATAAGACCGTTTGATGCAGGGTGCTTCTCAATATAAGACGGTAGCCCCATCTGCAAGGGATCATAAATGCTGATGTAACTGCTCAGTCCATCAATAAGATGGCCAGCTATCATCGACAGATTCAACGGATTCTTGTATACCGCGATATTCTCATGTTTTTGATATATGCGTGTGACAGCGTAGACAAGAGCAGTAACGAATGCAACTATGCCGATAATCAGGAGAAACACATCAAATCGTACGCCACCGTAAGAAAGGCCCCATTGATTACCGATGATCCATTGACCAATAAGGTAAAAGGAGGGGAGGGCAACAAGCAACCCGCCTGAAAAAATCACGGTGTTTGTCCTTACCGCCTGTTTTTTTAGGTTTCGATACATCACTGGAAGGAACGCCAGAACAGAAAGAATGAAAAAGACTGCAGGGTGAATCGAAGACGCACCAAACGAAAATCCAAAGACCCACAGAAGGGTATAACAAATATCAACGAGAGCATAAACTAAGATCAGAATAATGGTTGTTTTTCGTGGGCTGCATGCTTTTTTTTCAAGGACATATCCAAGGATTAAAAAGAGGAGAACATACAGCGTCGTCTGGAAATAGATCAAGGGTGATATGAACCAGTAGACCGCTGGTTGAGTAAAATAATTGGTATCTTCCAACACCCGAGTAACCGGGCCAAAGAGAATGTACGGCAAGAGCGCAAGGCAGAAGTACCAATCGATCTTAATTTGTAGCCTTTTTAGAAGTTTATATAAGCCAAAAAGGGCACAGATGAGGATGAGACCATAGGTGATCTCAGAGAACAGCGTGTATCCCTCTGAAGCTGCAACTCCATGCCAGGAGATCGAGTGTCCTGTTGCATCAGCAACCACAGGACCCCAGTAGTATTTCCAGATCCATTGATCATAAAAAACCGTGGGTGCAAGCAGATAGCCGACGCATATAAGAAGAACACTCCCTATAAGAATACCTAAGAGGATGGCTGTTGTGTATCGCTTATAGAAGGGAAGAGCACTCATAGTACCAGGGAAAAGAAAAAGATAATATATTAAATTACCTACCAAGGAGTAGGCTTATTTTTCCTTTACCATGGTAAACTTTTTACCCCTGATAGGTACAATTAGCATTTCACATTCATACAAGGTTACATAGAAATGAACAGGTTATAATGTGTAACATTTATAACGAATATTATTATTTGAGATACATTTAAATAATAATTTTGATTACTTCTTACCAATTGGGAGTAAATCTGATGATACAAACAAATCAAGTGCGGAAAGGATTGGTTATTGGAATAGTAATATTGCTAATTGGTGTGAGTGTTCCTGGTTCGATTAAAAGTATAGCACTACAACAATCTACAACTATAAGTAAGGAAGAAAATAGTAACGATATAAACAATTCTCCTCAGACGTTTTTAAACCCAGTTAAAAGTATCGATAAACAAAGCCAGCATAACGAGATGCCCTGGATATATTCATGTAAGCAAAAAGCCTTGCAGCGAAGTCTCCCTTCAATATCTTCGAAAGGAAGCAATAACGATATCTTGGTTTCCTCAGATAATCCTTATGGAGATGACATAAATCCGAAGATAACGGTTAATCCCCAAGGAACCTTTGTAATTACCTATGAACAGTTGAATGCAATAAATGCCTCTAAAAAGAATATCCCTGTATGTTATTCAACCACCAGTGGTGAAACATGGATTTTGAATAGCATTTTTAATTCGAGTAATGTTCTGGAAGGCACAGGGACCCTTCAATCTCCAGATATAAAGTATTGTCCAGACGATAATACCTTTTTTTGGGGGGCTGTTGATCCTTATGCTTCGATGTATAATTATGAGCTTGCATGGATACCAGGCAATATCGAGGATTCACCAGAAATTCTTTTATTTCCTATATCTCTTTCTGCGGCTAGTGATTACACAGCATCTGGACTTACATTTGTTGGAAAATGGCTCGTAGGACTGCATATTGAAACAATATATAATATTATTCAAACTCCTTGTCTTTTTTATCTTACTTATAACCAAACCTTGGGTAACTTTCCATTATTTCCCCATGATATAAATCAGAATTGGGCGGGCGGATTTTATTATGATGGTCAATCTCTTCTTTCTACAGCACCTGCTAGTCATCCAGAACTTGCGACTGGTTCGACTCGCATGTATATGGTGATGCAGCATTACAATTCCGCTCAGAGTTATCCGGAAATCGTCTTTAAATCTACTGTGACAGATTTGAATCCCCAATCGAGTACGTTCCTTTTCAAAAGTGGTGGCGGTCCAGGTGGTATGGACAAATACGCAGACATTGAATGTTGGCCCTGGCGAATGTACCTTGAGACAAATGCTAGCGATCCAGATATTTCGGCAAAGGGAACCACTGTATGTGTCGTGTATACAAAAAATAGTGATGTGATGTGTAAATATAGCTCAAACAGCGGAGATACCTGGGGAACATCTACTGTTGCAACAAATGCTAGTTTCCCTAGTGTTTTTGTTGCTCAAAATAATGTTTTCTGTGCATTTACCAAATCAGGGAATCTTTACCTTGCGATTTCACATAATGGTGGTGAAACTTGGAGTGATTATCATCAAATCAACGATGTTAATGGCTCTGTTAGTAACATCAATGGTTCTATAGATGTTAGTGATGGTGGTGTCGTTTGGACAGATCATCGAAATGGCATGAACGATATCTATTTTCAAAATATTGTTAATTACATTATACCTTCGTGTAATTCGACAATCCATGGATATGTATATGATAGCTCAGGAAACGTTCTTCCAGGAGCAATAATAACTATATACAATTCCAGTTGGTTTTGGAGAAATTCAACGATTACAGATGAAAATGGATACTATGAAATAAATTCATTTGGGGGATGGTTTAACTTCTCGGTTAAAAAACCATTGTATTACCCTTATTATCAGACAAGTTACATCAATGATAATGCATCGTATTTTTGGAATATCACCTTACAGCCTTACGATACTGTTTGTGGTTATGTCAGAGAACCAGATACTACACCCATTGAGGGTGCAACTGTTCATCTCCATGGAATCGAAGATTATCTCACTCAAACCGATGTATCCGGATATTTCATCTTTAATCATACCGTACCTGCCGGTTACTATCGTTCAGAGGTGTACAAAAATGGATCTCAAGGTTTTCCACCAACCCCTGGTGCAAGTTTCAATGTATCCAGAAATGAAACATATTGGCTTAATTTCACGATATTTCCTCCAATGATAATTTGGGTTGATGATAATTATAATGAATCGACACCAAACTGGGGGTATGATCATTTTAATAAGATACAAGACGGCGTAAACGCGGTGGCAGAGAGTGGAATTGTCTATGTATCTAATGGCACATATTATGAAAATATCATAATAAACAAAACTATAAATTTAATTGGCAAGGGTAGTAACAATACCATTATAGATGGCGAAGGCAGTGGAGATGTTGTTACTATTTATAGTAACCGGGCAAACCTAAGTGGGTTCACCATTCAATTCAGTGGATCTAACCCGACAGATGCAGGAATCAAAGTGAGCTCAAACACCACCAATATTTTTGGAAACAATATTACAAATACGAACTGTGGAATCTGGCTCACCCCTGCGTCGGACGGTAACACTATTTTCCATAATAACTTCATCAACAATAGCCAGCATGCCAACGACTCCGGTACCGATAATGTCTGGGATAGAGGATACCTAGCATGTGGTAACTATTGGGATGACTATAGCGGTAGCGATAATTATTATGGTCCTGACCAAAATATACCTGGAAGCGATGGTGTCGGTGACACACCCTACAATATCTCCGGTGGCAACACAAAAGACCGATATCCCTTGATAAATCCCTGGAATGGTAGCTCCCCCGTCCAACTTCTCCCTACAGTGTATGTTGATGATGACTATAACGATACCATTCCTAACTGGGGATACCAATATTTCAATCGTATTCAAGATGGAATCAACGCTGTTGCTGAAGATGGCACTGTTTTTGTTTATAATGGAACATATTATGAAAACGTGTTTATAGACAAAACAATCAGACTTATCGGAGAAGATAAAAATACCACCATAATTGATGCAAATGGGATTGGAGATGTTATCAATGTTTCTACTGATCGAGTGAACATCAGTAATTTTACACTACAAAATGCTGATACGAATGCAGGCACGGGTATCTATCTGTTTTTCAATACAAATTATACAACAATATCGAGAAATATTATCATTCACACATATACAGGAATCCGATCTTCCTATTTATTTGAGCCATCTCATTGTAGAATCATTAATAACATCATCTCAAACACCTATAGTTTGAATTGTATTTTCATCCCATATTCTGATAGTAATAATATCTCGAATAACATCATTTCAAACAATAGTAATTCGATAGGGATAAATGGATATTATTCGGACAATGATACAATATCCAACAATATATTTTCAAAAAATTATGGAGGTATACTTCTTGGACAATCTATGAATACTATAATTTCGGGTAATAACCTTTCGAACATTTCTATTAATCAAGGAAGCATCTATCTCGAAAATGGGTTCATGAATATAATTTCTCATAATACTATTGTCTATTGCAATGGAGGCATTCAACTTATGCAAGATTCTTCATATAACACTATTTCAAGTAATGTTATTTTACATACTTATTGGGATGTGGGTATCGCTGCTTATTCAAACTATAACAATATTTCAGGAAATATTTTCTCTGCGGTTGAGCATGGAACTGGATTCGCAATCGTAATTACCCAATCAAGTAGTAATACAATATTAGATAATACCGCAAACGATTTTTATATGAGCGTATATCTAGATTGTGATTCAAATAATAATGTTATTTCAACGAATAATATTTTGCATAACGATTTTGGTATTTTATTTTCAGATTCAAATAATAACATTATATCCATGAATAATATTTTAAATAATTTTATTGGTTTATATTTACTCGGTTCAAATAATAATGTTATCTCAGAAAATGAAATCTTGGGCAGTGAATACTATAGTATTTGCTTATCTTCTGATACAAGATGCGATAACAACCATATTTACCATAATAATATCTGTGGCACATATGGATCGATTAACGCAGAGGATTATTGGACAAATTACTGGGATAACGGGTATCCTGATGGGGGGAACTATTGGAATGATTACAATGGAATAGATAGATATCATGGATCAAACCAAAATATTCTTGGGCCGGATGGCATTGGTGACACTCCGTATGGAATTTCAGGAGGTAGCAATCAAGATCGATATCCATTTATGCAGCAGGAAGGTTGGGTGAATCATCCTCCCTGTGTCCCAACAGATCCTTCTCCAGCGAACGAGTCAGAAAAATATAATATTCATATGAATCTTAGTTGGTCTGGCGGAGACCCTGACCTTGAAGATACTGTAACATATGATATTTATTTTGGAAATACAAATCCACCGCCAAAGATTGTTTCTAATCAATCGGCAACTATATATGTTCTTGATGCACTGAACGAGAACACAACTTATTATTGGAAGATTGTATCATGGGATAACCATGGGGCTTCAGCTGTTGGTCCGATATGGCATTTCACCATAATGAAAGTCGTATGCGGTGATGCCAACAACGACGATATCATAAACGTTGTTGATGTGGTGTACCTCATCAACTATCTGTTCATTGGTGGTCCAGCGCCAGTACCAATGAAATGTGTTGGTGACGTCAATGGCGACGGTATTGTAAATATTTCCGATGTGGTCTATCTCATCAACTACCTGTTCATCCATGGACCAGCACCAGTAGCAGGTTGCTGTGGATAAACATAGAAACCATTTCTCCATTCTCTATAATTTTCAATACGTTTTTAATAGCACTATTTATTTTAAAAGAGGTTTTGTACTAAGAAAAGGTTGAACTATTGGTAGATGACAATGGCACTACAAGGAAAGAATACTATTTACAGGCACATCAAGGTTAATGGGCTCATTTATAAAGGACAAATTAAGCCTACTGTTCGGCAAAAAGATAATATATTAAACCAGCGGTTAACCTCCTGATACCCCTATGGATAAATTCACGAAATTCAAAACCATGATTTTCCCTCGAGAGGTCATCGTTGGTCATAACACCACGGACCAAATCAAAGGAATTTGTAATCACCTTGCTCCAAGCAATAACGTGTTGCTGGTTTGCGATAAGAACACAAAAAAGATATCCGGTGACCGGATTGAAAAGATCCTCTCCAGCGCTGGATATGAAGTCAATACTGTCGTTTTAGCATTACCGCTCATAAAAAGAGACATCTTGCCAGCATGGCCTACCATTCGAGAGGTCAATATGGTCATGAAAGAAGTCAAAAAAACCAATTCTGATTTCTTACTCGGGGTGGGAGGCGGCTCGGTCATTGATGTCACCAAATGTGCAACGTATGAACTTTCCATGAATTTTGTAAGCGTGCCAACATCAGCGTCTCATGACGGGATGGCGTCACCCCGTGCCTCCTTGAAAGATAAGAAAGGCTCCATTTCAAAATCAGCGGTATCCCCTATCGCAGTCCTTGCTGATACTGAGATCATTATGAGGGCACCCTATCGAATGCTTGCTTCCGGGTGTGCTGATGTGATATCTAATCTTACTGCAGTAAAAGACTGGGAGCTTGCGCACCGCCTCAAAGACGAGGAGTTCAGCACGTTTGCAGCCTCTTTATCAATGACTGCCTCCCAACTGCTCTTGGATAAAGCAGAGGATGTCCGCTCAGGGCTTGAAGAAGCGGTCTGGCAGGCGGTAAAATGCATGATTGTCTCTGGGGTCGCCATGAGTGTTGCCGGAACCACTCGGCCCGCGTCAGGCGCGGAACATATGTTTTCACATCTGCTGGATTGCATCGCCCCCGGCAAAGCGCTTCATGGGGAACAATGCGGTGTTGGCGCAATCATGATGATGTATCTGCATGGAGGCGACTGGGAGCACATCCGAGAAGCACTTAAAATGATTGGAGCTCCTGTAACCGCGAAAGAATTGAATATTCCAAAAAAGAAGATAATCCAGGCGCTCATGGGCGCGCAGAAAATACGGCCGGATCGTTATACCATCCTTGGCGAACAAGGATTAACTGAGGATGCGGCAAAGAAACTAGCGAAAATAACTGGAGTGATTTAATGGTACTTGTCACACTTGTCGGCGAACAGCTCGCTGTGGAAGGAGAAGAATTCACCTATCTTGGGTCGAATAACGAATGCAGAAACTGTCAGCTCAAAACCGTGTGCTTCAACCTTAAACCAGGCAGGAAATACCGGATTACGAAACTTCGGGATAAACACCATGACTGCAACATCCACGAGGGAAAAGTAATTGTCGTAGAAGTCGAGGAACTCCCGCTCACCGTCACCGTCCCCAAAGAACTCTCAGAAGGAGATACGACAAGTATTGAGAAACAAGAATGCAAAAACATCGGCTGTGACTCATATGAAATTTGCACGAACACAGCGTTTCAGAATGGAAAAACCTATACTGTCAAGAAAGTCTACGAAAAAATATCATGCCCAAAACATCATCAGTTGTACAAAATCGATATCATTGATTAATGACAGATAATCGAAGAGAGCAAACCAATAATGAAAATCCAATGATAGCGATTTTTCTTTCTTGCACCCCATCAATACTCAAGTGCTTCATCAGACGTGCTCAACTTTAAAGTAATGACAAGAAAAAAAAGAATACAAGGATTAGAGTTTTGCTTCACTTTTCAGTATCTTTACCTTATCGGTTTTTTCCCAGGTGAAATCAGGGTCTTCACGACCGAAATGCCCGTACGCCGCTGTTTTCTTATAGATAGGTCGGCGCAGGTCAAGCTGATCAATAATATCAGCGGGTTTTACCGGGAAGAACTCACGAATGAGCGCCTCAATTTTATCAAGAGACAGCTTGTTGGTCCCGGAACAATCAATGTTAATAGAGACCGGCTCAGCAACCCCTATTGCGTACGCAAACTGGATTTCACACCTCTCCGCAATCCCCGCAGCAACAAGGTTCTTGGCGATATACCGTGTCGCGTAAGCAGCGCTCCGATCTACTTTCGTGGGGTCTTTACCAGAGAATGCGCCACCGCCATGCCGTCCCACGCCACCGTAGGTATCGACAATGATTTTTCGTCCAGTCAGCCCTGCGTCTGCATACGGTCCGCCTCGAATGAACGCACCGGTCGGGTTTACATGGTAAATCGTGTTCTTATCAACCCATTCATGACAGACAGGTTTGATTACTTTTTCAATAACGTCTTTTCGTATCCGGTCATATGACACACCCCCATCATGCTGAGTCGACACGACGATCGTGTGTGCCCGCAAGGGTTTGCCTTTTTCATCATATTCAATGGAGACCTGTGATTTCCCGTCAGGTCGTAGATACGAAATCCCATTGCTTTTTCGGATCTCAGATAATCGTTTCGTAAGTTTATGAGCAAGAGTGATCGGCAGCGGCATGAGCTCTTTCGTCTCATTACACGCATACCCATACATCATCCCCTGGTCACCAGCGCCTTGTTCCTTATGCAGGCCTTTACCTGCAGTGACTCCTTGGGAGATATCTGGGCTTTGCTCGGTGATCTGCACCCATACCGAGCAGGTTTCCCATTCAATGCCGTATTCTGATTTGGTGTATCCTATTCCTTTGATGGTATCACGGACCACATGAGGGATATCGATGTATGCATCAGTGGTCATTTCCCCAAAGATCATGACGCCACCGTTTTTGGTTGCTGTCTCAACAGCCACCCGGGAGTTTTTATCCTGACGGAGTGCTTCATCAAGCACAGAGTCAGAGATCAGGTCGCACATTTTATCGGGATGTCCTTCGGTTACAGATTCTGAACTAATCATGCTCTTTCGTTTTACCATACACTCACCCCAAATAAGGTATATTTTTTTAGATATAAGAGATTCCACAACCTAAAGATATTTATTAAGTTTATCAAAAAAAGAAATTTATAGGTAAATAAAATAAAAAAAGAGGGGGTTTACCCTGTTTTCCGGGTTACCCACATCGCATCATCGATGGTGTCGTAGATGTCGTCATCAGATATGTTTTTCATCTGTTTTTTATCGACGATCAGTGCGTTGCGCTCAGAACCTGTCTCCTTGCAGTATCGGGAGATCGTGTCTTTTTTCAGACGCCAGTAATGGGTTCGCCATTCCCTGCCGTCGTACAACGTGGTTTCTTCCCGCTCGGTCGTCAGCATGCCTTCCTCTTCCAGAATGTAGAACAGCTGCCGATCCTCAGGATCGAGTACGTTGTCAATGACGCGGTCGTCAAACCCGAAGATATCCATGACAAATCCTGCGTCGCGTCGCGCCTCTTCGATGTCGATACCGACTCGATGTGCTATTGCTTTTGATAGGTCATCCAGTGTTACAATGGTCATAAGAATTCCTTTTCTTGTCGCTTCCTTTTCTTAATTCCCTAAACGTTTCCGTATATTATGTGTAGGCCCTAGTATATATAATTTTCTCTGTTTGGCAGGTTTTTTGTTCTTTTTCCGGTCAAAAAAACAAAAGCGTTCAAGCTAAAATAGAGGGAAGCGATATCTTCCTGTGTGGTGAGCTCATGGAGCCGTCTCTTCAGAAACGATTATTACATACACTCCAAAGAATCGAGAAAGAAAAACTTCCAACGCTTCATGTCGTCATGCTCCCTGATTTCTTTGTCGACCATTTTATCTGCTTAGAAAACATAGAAAAGACGTGTGCTGACATAAAAACAGTTGCATCTCAAGGCGGCGGGAACCTCCCAGGGATCACTCAGCGGATTCATCAAGGTGGAAATGCTGCGAACACCGCGCTCGCGCTCGCGCGACTGGGAATAACTGCTCATTTAATCTGCCGAACCGATACGCTTGGGTTACATTTCTTACAATATTTTTTAGGGAAAAACAGGGTTGATCTCTCAGGGGTGAAAACCGATGGAGCACTTGCAATTACCGCTGCACTTGAACTGAAGAAAAACCAATCGAATGTTATGCTCGGCGATCCTGGATCGGTTGCCAAGTTCAGCTTCGAGCTTCTTGATGAACACGACCATGAGCTCATTGCAGGTGCCAATCTTGTTGGAGTGACCAACTGGAACCTCAATCACTATGGAACCGAACTTGCCAGCAAGGTCTTTACTCTTGCAAAGAAAAACAACGTGAAAACCTATTTTGACTCAGGTGATCCTTCCCCGCGATTAGCAGACATCCCTGAGTTGATGAGCAAGGTACTCACAAACCCTTTGCTCGATATCTTTGGGCTGAATGAGAACGAACTCCGATATTATAGTAACTGTACATCCACGACTCAAGAAGAGATGATTACTGCCGCGTGGTCACTTAAGAAGAAAATCCAGGCACGCCTTGATCTGCACACATCTCGATTCTCTGGTTCTTTTCAAACGACACGGATGATCGTTCCTACCGCTCAGCTTCCTATGGTGTATCGATACACAGGAGCTGGTGATGCATGGAACGCAGGAAACATCTTTGCTGAACTTTTTGAGTTTGAGGATGACGAACGATTGTTGTTTGCAAACATTTTCGCTGGTCATTATATTTCATCACTAGAACCAATCCATCCAACGTTTGACATGGTTCTAAATTCTATTAAAAAGACACTATAAAATTAATTTCAATTTGTTATACTCTCTGGGAAAAATAGGGTTTTATCGAAGGGTTTTTATACAATATATATTAATTCTATAAAAAAATTTATATACTTATTCTCTTTATCATCTTCAAGAATGGGGGAGGCTAAATTTTTTAAAATCTCTCCTCACCACCTTCAATCTTCCCCATTCTCTCCTTATTTTCTAAGAAAAAACAACCTTCTCTACTTTCTTAGCTACCGTTTGGCGATATTTTTCATCCGTGATAACCATCAGTACCCAATCAGGAGAAATACGTGAACGAATCGCTTTTGCAACAGGAGTAAAATCATCCAAGGTTTTCACCATATTTCTATCCATCACCGAAATATCGGTCTTATTGATCCGGGGTTCAGCTCGTAACAACTCGGGACGAGGGATATCAAGGATGATATGACCTTTGGGGATGCGAAAGACGTCTTCTAACTCACCTTCTTTTTCCCGGCGTCTTGACACATTCTCAAGACGCTTCACGGTCTTGACGCCATCTTTGTCTAAATCCTGAAGGGAGACCACATAGGCTTGTTTAAACAGATCACGATACTTCAAGCGAGCGATAATCTCCTGCTGAAACCGACCCATAGTTTTTAACCGCGTCATGATTTCAGCATCAGTCAAACGGAAAAACTCAAACGGCTCAGCGTTAGGAATCTCCTCAAGTGCCTTGGATAACATAAGCTCAGCGATACGTACAGTTTTATGAAAATACACCGACGAATACATAAGCGCCCGAGCCATGAGAATATTTTCAACGACATTGACACCTTTACGCATCATCGTCAAATTCCCCTTATGAACCATGATTGTCTGCAAGAGCCGTTGAAGATCAATCATGCCGTAGGCGACACCCGTGTAATACGCATCACGCATGAGATAATCTAGTTGATCAACATCAATCGTGCTGTTCAATAATTGACTCAGATACGATTTTTTCGACAGTTTCCCCCGGATGATATGTACGATGTCTTTTCCATTTATTTTTTGTTTATCAAGGATTCGATGGACGGTTGGGGCATGAACAAACGGTTTTTCTGCGGCATCAAAAATCTCATACTTTCCAAGAATCAACTGTTCTGTAAGATCCACATGATCAACACCAAATCGTTCTAATAGAATTGATTCCAGGGTATGTGAAAACGGGCCATGACCAATATCATGCAGGAGTGCAGCGCAGGTGATCAGCTGTGTTTCTGTTTCATCAAGCCCCAGGATTGCTGCAATCTGTGACGCTATCATGGAGCTGCCGAGGGAATGCTCAAAGCGGGTGTGATGAGCCCCAGGGAACACCAGATGCGCAAACCCAAGCTGCTTAATGGAATGGAGGCGTTGCACCTCAGGGGTTTCCAATAAATCAACCACGCTTCCCGTGAGCTTGATGTCCCCATGAATCGGGTCTCTAACAATCTTCTGGTTCTCTGTCATCTTAATCCCTCTGTGAATAAAAGAAAGTGTTGATATAGTTTTGTTCATAAACACAAGCGTGGCAAAGTTTAAGACAAACTGCATTATTAAGATGTGCAACAGAACCGTGGAGAAAAAATAATTTCTTTGAGGTGGGCATATTACCAAGGCGATTTTGTTCTCATTGGAACAGTGCATGAAATGTCAAGAGACTAAAGAACTCATGGCAGACAGAACCGATGTGGAAATCGTAACCTTCCCCCATGACATTGATCGGTGGAGGGAACAAGATTTCACGCTAGCTAAATCCCATAACGTGTTTGAGGATCTCAAGAAAACCGCGCCTATCCTCTGGCTTGACGGAGAAAAAAAGGTCGGGTATCTGCGGATACGGAAATGGCTCCAGGATACCACAAAATAGACCTGCATGTTCACCTTTTTGTCCAAACGTATATTAGGGGCGGCTGCTATTCGAGGATAAATGAGCGAGCTTGATGAAATCAAAAAGAAGAGGCTCGAGCATTTAAAACAACGATATATGGCTGGAGAAACAACCATGGGAAAAAAATGGCCAGACACCCCGATTCACCTTCTTGATGTTGATATGGAGGAGACGTTGAAGAAATACCCGACGGTCGTCATCGACTGCTGGGCGCCCTGGTGCGGCCCCTGTCGAATGATCGGGCCAATAATCGAGGAACTCGCAAAAGATATGCACGGCAAAATCGTATTCGGCAAGCTCAACGTCGATGAAAACCCTCAGACCTCAATGAAATATAAAATCATGAGCATCCCGACATTGCTCGTGTTTAAGAACGGAGCTTTAGTAGACCGTCTCGTCGGAACAATGCCAAAAGAGATGCTGTTGCAGAAACTCAAACCACATCAATAGGTCTTTGTTTGATCATGATGATAAACGAGAAAAAACAAGTTGCTCTTCTCACACTTTTCCTTCTTCTTTTTGTTACGTGTTTCTCGGGTTGCATACAGGAATCTGGCTTTGCTGCAGACGATTTTACCTTCATGACGCTTGATGGACAGACGAGTAATCTCAGTGATTACCAGGGGAAGATCATCGTGCTTGACTGCATGGCCGTGAACTGTCAACCCTGCATGCGCCAAATGTTTGAGCTTAAAGAAATCCAAGAGAATTATTCAAATGAAGATGTTGTTATCATTTCAATAGATGTATGGATATCGAGTGGAGAAACCGCGACTTTACTCCAACAGTACATTGGTGAATTTAAAAGCCAGGTGGATGTTGATCTAGATTGGATGTTTGGCCTTGATGACGCACAAGGAACCATTCAGAACAAATATGCCTCAAGTGGAGTGCCCACCCTGTACATCTTTGATAAAAAGGGAAATATTTATTACACTCACGTTGGTTATGAAAACTATTCAAACCTTGCTGTAAAACTCGATGAAGTACTCGCAAAAGGATAGAAGGAGATATGACTAATATGAAGAACCAGCGAAGAACGCTTCTCTTTGTAATCATAGGAATAGTAAGTGTTGTTGGGGCTAGTATCGGAGTGACCGCGGTGCCAACATTCGGAGAGATTATCCTAGATCCCGCTGCACCAACCGCATTGTCAACCTTCGCTATTTCCGTGGACGTTAGTGGTGAATCCATTTCAGAAGTTCGTGTGATCGTCCAGGAATGTAATGGTGTTATAGGTGTTTGTTACCCTGAGCAAAATATTACGATGACTGAGGTTAGTGCAGGGAGTTACACAACTCATGCAACTCTAAAACATAATGATGCAACCTACATCAACTGTACGATTTACGTACTATCCAACGACGGATGGACACATTCATCGGGAAAAAAAGTTAATCTATCCACAGGAACACCCGATGGGGATCATAACGGCACCGACGGAGATGACGGAAAGAATTCACCTGGATTCGAGATCGTGATATTTGGAATAGCAGTCGGCATTAGCATGTTTTTAGTATTTGGACGTAAGAGATCGAAATGAAACTGCAAGGAAAACGATTGATTTCCCAAATCATTCTTTTTTTCTCTGCGAACCTAGGATATCCTGGGCTTCCTGGGTTAAAAACCGGGTTTTGTTACCCATTCTTCTACTGTAATGCATGCCCTGCGGCAACATCCGCATGTCCACTCCGATCATTAGAACAAAGCGTGGATGAAGGCAGTTTTAGCTGGAGATTATTTCTCTATCCTTTACTGATTATTGGATTCCTTGGTATTCTTACTGGAAGATCTGTCTGTGCCTGGGCATGCCCTGTAGGACTACTTCAGAGGATTACGGGACGAGTCGCAAGGAAATTTAAAAAATACCCGATAACACAAAAACTGGGGAAACATAAAACGGAAAAATATTTCCGATACACGAAATACGTTCTTCTCATCAGCTTAGTGTTTGTTACCTCATATCTTATCGGGTTTATTTTTACCGATATCTGCCCGGTTGGTTTTCTCACCGGAACTATTCCAACGCTTATCCTATATCCAGGGAAATTCATCCCGAATTATTTCTTCCCTGTCGCACTCGTCATTTTCATCTTGTTCTTTACATTAATCTTTCTTATAGAGCGTGGATGGTGCCGGTATTTCTGCCCGGTTGGTGCACTCCTCGGACCCTTCAATAAGATTAGTTTTCTCCATATCGCGGTGAATACGAAGGATTGTACGCAGTGTAACGTGTGCTCATATCAGTGCCCCATGGGTATTGATGTTCCACACATGCATCGGGACCCAGAGTGCATCTTGTGCGGGAAATGCGTGACCGCCTGCCCAAAACATCAGATCACCTTTGAGAGGAGATAACCATGAAAAAAATGTTTGTCCTCCAAGTCACCGCGCTTCTCCTTGTCTCCGGTTCGCTAGCAGGGATGCTTGCGTTTACCCCTGTTTATAATGAGGTGCGGTCTGGCATTGTGCTTGTTTTGTGTTTGAGCTGCCTGAAGCTTGAGCCAAAAACGGTCGCGGAGTTCACCTTTGAAACGGTAAATAACCAACAGCATCCAGGGTTTGTCTTAGAGAATTTATCAAAAGGACCTGTGTTTTTGCATTACAGTGGAGATTCCTGTGCAGGCTGCGATGTCATGTACCCCGTCATCAAAGACTTGTTTTCTATTGAGTTTGGGAAACAGGACATGTTTCACACCTTGGTCAGTTTCGATAACTCCACAATTGCGTATATTTACGTGAATATCCATCATTCGACAAATGAGCTGGTCAATGCTCAGCAGATCTATGATAAAGACCATGTGGGAGGCATCCCGATGTTTACGGTCATTACCTTGGGTTACGATCATGGTGATGTCAAACCAAAATATACGACGTTATATGGAACGTTAGCTGCATATGGATGCAATACCGATGCGCAGAGATTAACGTACCTGAGGGAACTCATGGAAGAAAGCCTCGAGATGTATTCCCAGAACCAAGAAGGATATCATCTGCACTAAGTATGAAAAAGAAAAAAAAGAGAAACACAGGTGTTTTGGTTCAAATCTCGCCGTTCTTTATTTTCTCTTTGAGAATATTAAACTGTGCACGTGTTAAGGTGCACACGTTTGTTTTTTCACCAATGATCACTTTATTCCTCTGGATGTCCACGACCGGACATTTCGGAGGGATACACACACCGTCATGACAGAGAACAATTTTCATATTATCCCTCTAACTTATCAATTGTTAATTCTCTATTAAGTTTTGTAACTTTAAATACCTTTCGCCAAAATCTCTCCTTCAGAGGTATTTTTTGATGAGAAACCTGGTCTTATCAACCTTGGAGACAATCCGGGGACCCTGGGAGGTATCTACCGATGCAACCTCGTTCACCGTCACGGTAACACCGGATCCTGCTTTCTCTTGAAATTCATGCTGGAGAAACCGGAAAATATCTTCAACAGAGGGGCCGACCGCTCGCAGCTGTTCGTCAATCATGACTTGGATTTCGAGGGTGGTGAGATCATGCTGGATGATTTTCGTATTTTTCACCTTGTTTGTTTTTAATTCATAGAGAAGTCTGCTGTAGATTTCTGAAAACGCGGAGGGGAGGAGCACGTTTCCACCAGGTAAATACAGAGCAAGGTCGTTGCGTCCGTACACCTTTTTTAGTAACGCTCCAGCCATGCCGCAGGAACATGATCCGTCGAGAGGAGCAACGATGTCGCTGATCGCGTTATACCGTATGACTGGGGTGCCTTGTCCATAGAATTTTGTGATCACCATTTCCCCTGCTTCCCCTGACTTAACCGGTTCACCGTCCCTGAGGAACTCTGCATACACCAGATCAGACATGAGATGATAGCTGCCGTTTTTACATTGGAAGCCGATGAGTCCTGACTCGGTTGCTCCATACACCTCAAAGACGTGCGCATGGAAGGTTTTTTCAATAAATGTTTTTAATGTTGAATCAAGCACAGACCCTGTTGCTCCGATATAATGAGGTGAAATATTGTTTCCCAACCCTGTTTCTTTAAGAAGAGCAAGGTGCCCAAGCATCCCGACATACCCGCCGATGAACTCTGGTTGAAATGCGTTTATCGCCTCAATGACTTTTCTAGGGTCGTCGTTCGTATTCAACCACTGAATGTTCTTAAACATCCTAGAGAGATTTAAACGTGGCTGTACTCCTCGTGTTACATAGCCACTTTCTGCGGTATGCGGAGCGAAATCACCAATGATTGTGATTCTGTTCTTCCAGATACTCATCCCATATTCATGAAGAGTGCGCATATACGCAAACAACCCCATGATGATATCGAGCATATCCACATATATCGGGAGGACTTTTCCTGTGGTCCCTGAAGTCGAAACTTCGATGAGACGCTCTTTTTTCATGGTTGATGAAATAATCCCATCTGGGTAGTATCGTTTGATATCGTCTTTGGAAACGAACGGGAGTTTCTTCAGATCGTTCATACCAGTAATATCCTCAGGATGAATCCCTGCTTGTTTAAATTTATCAGAATACAAAGGTACGGTCGATGCAAACCTGACCAGCCTTCGAAGTTGCTTATCTTGATACCTAGAGAGTGCGTCCTCACTGATCCGGTTCAGTCGGCCTACATCAACCAGATAACGTTTCAGAATCTTACCAAGAAACACAGGATTGTAGAACGGGTTCATAGAGGTCCCAAAGCACCCCATGGATAGGTACAATTCCTTAAATAGCTGTCTCTTAATTATTCCACTGAGAACGAATGAACATACTGATCATTGAGACGGTCTGGATGGGAGGCGCACGCTATAGATTTCTTGATAAAACACTTCTCACCGCGTTCTCTATTCTTCCTACGTTACAGGCCCGCGAGATTGCGGCGATCACACCGAAACATCATACCGTAACAATCGTCAATGAACGCTACACCCCGATACCTTTTGAGGGGAGCTATGATCTTGTGCATATTAATTTTGTGACCTCGACAGCCCCACGAGCCTATGAAACTGCAGACTCCTTTCGCAAAAAAGGTGTTCCTGTTGTTCTCAGCGGGTTTCATGCATCCGCGCTCCCTGACGAGGCAAAACACCATGCAGATAGCGTGCTTATCGGCAAACCTGAACTTGCGTGGCTCACGCTGCTCAATGATTTTGAAGAAAAAAAACTCCAACCCTTTTACCATTCGTTCCCCTATGATGCTGCGTTTCCTCTTCCGCCTACCGATGTGAAGTTACCCGGGTTTGTGATAACAGGAGTAGTTGAGGCGACCCGAGGCTGCCCGCATCACTGTGAATTCTGCCCTGAATCACTCACCTCTGGAAGTTCTCCGTACTACGAACGACCAGTGGATGAAGTAATTGCCGAAATAAAAGTACTGCCGCAGAAGACCCTGATGTTTTACGACGCCTCTCTTACGATTCATCCTGCGTACACCAAAGCCTTGTTTAAAAAAATGAAAGGATTACATAAAAAATTCTTCTGCAATGGGAACATCGACGTTTTAGCACATGATCACGAACTTGTTCGTCTATCAAAAGAAGCTGGCTGCGTGGCCTGGCTCATCGGATTTGAATCCATCTCCCAGATAACCCTGGATACCATGGGAAAAACAACCAACAAGGTAAGCGAGTATTCCCAAGCTATACAAAACATCCACGAGAACGGCATGGTTGTCATTGGATGCTTCATGTTCGGATTTGATACCGACACCCCTGACGTGTTTGCACAAACACTCAAGGAAATTAGAACATGGGGTATCGATGTCGCTGATTTCTCCATCCTTACTCCGCTCCCTGGTACACCCGTCTTTCAGCAATTCGAACAGCAAGGAAGATTGCTCACGAAAGACTGGAAGTATTACAACATGGGACATGTCGTCTTTACACCAAAACAGATGACTCTAGACCAACTTCAAAAAGGTGCGCGTATGATGTATGATGAATTCTATGCGCCAGCATATACCATGAAAAGAATCCTGCGATCTCTGCGATACGGCGTCTACCCGTTTGCTGTTACTTTTGCGCGTAACATGATTGCCATGATGAACAGACGAAGAGTGGGTGCCTTAAAAAAATCTTAGATGCGTGCCTTGAAAGTGAGGCTTGCAGAGTTCGTTTTTCCGGTATCATCATACACGATGACTTCAAGGGTGTGTTTTTTGAAAAACAATGTCTTAAAAGTTGAGAGCTTAGTAAATGTATATTCATAGGGTGCCTGCGTATCGTTGGAAACAAGCGTCCCATCAATATAGAATTCAACTTTAGCCACTGCTGAATCATCGCTTGCAGCTACTGTAATGATCTTTTGTCCTAGCAGCTTGGTCGTATTATGCAGAGACATATTGAAGGGATACCCAATCAATTTTCTCTGGAGAAAACGTTCCAAAATCGGTTTTCCATTGAAATATATTTTTCCTTTTTGAGGCGACGTGATTTGCAATTGAGGCGGCAGGTTTCCTTTTTCCACTACTTTTGTCGCGTTAGTTGCGTCAGCGTAATAGGCGTCAAAGAGGTTTGTTGTTTTGTCAGAAGGATTTGCGTACCCTTGATGTTTCTCTGAGCTAAACACCACTCCGATAATCATCAGGTTTTCATAGTCATAAGCGGAAATATTCGTTGTCTGCGAATATGTAGCGTTTCGTTTTCCTTCTACGGTGATATCTTTGATTAAAAGGTAATCAAGAAAAGCGAACTGATATGGTTTGCTATCGTAGCCTGACCAACCGGACACAATCTCAGTTAAATACAGTTTCAGTCGACCGTTGTATGAGTCGTTTCCTTTGTTTTCCACGAGTGCATTTACGGTTACCTCTTGGGTGGTGTTCTTGTACTGTGCGGTTACTGTCACTCGAATTTTTGGTACTGTTGGTCGTGCTTGCGCAGCACTGATTGCATTTGCGTAGATAGATTCAGCGTTGTTTCCTCCTAAAATAACGTTATACCCTCCGTCAATGAACACCGTGGGAAATCCATAGACATGGTATTCATTCCAGTTGCGATTTGCTGCGATCGGGTTTGTATCATTAATAAGAGCTACATAGTAAAAATTGTAATGATGGGTTTCATAGATGGAATGCAGGATGTTTGCGACATTTGGGCAGTTGGTGCACCAGGTTGCTGTGGCTTCCTCAAGAAACACCGTATGGATGAGGGTTTCATTCCCTGGGTTACTTCCACCAGGGATAACCGTGATGGTATAATACGTAGTTCCGTCAACCGAGGGATTTCCCACCGGTCCGTTGCCTGCTGCGTCATCGACCGTGACATAGTAATAATAATTATTGGTTGCACTAGAGGGAATGAGGATGCTTGCGCTACCACTTAAAATTGAAACTGAGGCCCAGTTAGCTGAACCAGCGTTCTTATAATATAGCGTCGCCTGGGTGACGTTTACATTATCACTAAAACTTGCTAAGATAGTAACGGCTTGTCCAGCGGTAATCGATGCATCTCCTGTAACGAAGGTAATCTTGGGAGGTTCCGTATCGGGTGTCACTTGGTTGTTGTCGTCATCAGTGTCTTCACCAGTATAGAAAATAACGTACGCTGATGCACCAAGGAGAATTCCTATAATAAGGATAACAATAATTTTTCCTATCAGTCGCATATCTAGTAATTAATATACACGTGCTTTATATATTAAATTTACTGATACTGCATATAAGAGAAGAGAAGAAGGTGAGAATCCCTCTTATGGCTTATCTAGTCTTTTTCTCCTGTTTCATTATGAGGAATTGTTCTTTTGTTATGGAAGCAGTCTGTAAACATGAATTAATAATCAGATTCTGCTGTCTTGACCACTCTTTATCTTGGTGGGTGCGAACATAGTCTGCCCACTGATCAACGAAGCGGAATCTCTCTTTTTGATTCTCTTTTATAAAAGAATTCATGTAACTGCTCCTTATAGTGTTGTATCATTTTCTCATCTATATATCCTTTGGCGACTACTCGGAGATGTCGTGCGTCTTCCCTATCTTTTGGAGATTTCAGCACAGCCTCTTTGAAGGCGATCTGCAACTCTAGATGAGAGATAAACATTTCTCCTTTTGGTAGCTTCACAAGAATCGTTTTTTTAAGGGCAAGGGCATCAAATCTATGTTTTGTCTGTTTCAGTTCAATGTTTGGAATTATTTTGTCTTTTTTTGCGAAACGAATGGGAATATTCTCTTTGAGATAGTCATAGATGTCAGATTCGTTTTCTGCATTCAGACAGTAGAACCCTTTTCTATGGAGTTCTTGTGCTAGCGACTGAAACGTAGAAAACGAAATTTTTGGGATGATGACATCGATATCCTCACTCGCTCGTGCTCTTCCTAAGAGAATAGCGACATAACCGCTGACAATCACATATGATGTATATTTTTTTAAAATATTGAGAAACTCTAAAGCAAACTGATCTAAATCAGAGAGTTCTCGATCAAGTTCTAGCAGGGTGTTACTTATGAATTTCATAGTGATTCATCAATCCAATAATTGGTTTTAATGCTGTAAAATATGATACATTCATCTCTCTTTAAACGTTTCTTTTATGTTCAAGGAGTCCCTGTGTTTACCAATCTTAAAAACAGGTAGTAATTTATACTTTTTTTGTATGATTTTCTCCATCTGATAGGAAAACATCAACGGTTTTTAGGGTCTGTCTTTTTAGATAAGCAGGCGTTTTCTGAGGATGATCAGCACGATAACGACCATGAGGATAATTCCGATGAGAATGATGATAAGCCAGGGTATCTCACCAGATGGTTTTGCTAAGCTGATCGTATACGTTGCTGTTGAGGTCAGGGTGTTGTTGTCCGCATCCTCTACAGTAAGAGAGATGGTGTAAGTTCCTTCTGCAAGATCAGAGGTAGGGGTAAATGTAAACGTTTTATGGTCTGTGGTTGTGATTTGACCGGCGATGTCTTGGTTGTTCAAGGTGATGGTAAGGATAGAGACTGGCTCAAAATAGGTAATCATGATTGTTGGTCTGGCAGTGTTAAACGTGGTTCCTTGCGGTGGTGTAAACGATGCATCAAAAATGGTTCCATTCGGTGGGTTAAACACAGGTGGGAGAACGGTATAACTGTAGGTAAAGATATATTGTGTCGAGGGGTCATCAAGGACGTAGATGCTTCCGTTTTCACGCCAGATCATGTCTGGTGAAATGATCCTGTTATTTGTTGTTTTGATCGTTAGAGTGAAATTTGAGTATCTGTCCAGGGGATAAGGATCGGTCATCTCGATGTAGACCCAACCTGATTTTTCGACATTGGTGACAATAAGGACTTCTCCTGCTTCAGGGTCAATCCATGTGTCTGCTGCAATGACCGGTACATAGGTGAGAAGCACGGTCATATTTGCGTTGGCATCCCAGAAGAATTCAGGAATGGTATCGTTTCCTGTCGAAAGAAGGAAGGATGCATTGCCGCTGATGTTTGCATAGCGAACAAAGATAAGCAGGTGATTCGGATCGGTGAAGGTGTCAACGATACCGTCATTGTTGGTATCGGTGGCGTAGAACGATGTGGCAAACTGCAGTCCAAAGGTGATTTGAAGAAAATCTAACGCTCGTTGTGATGCGTAGATAACAGGCAAAGCTTTGATAGTGACGTTTGCGGTATCATCATCTGTTGCACTGCCGTTGTCTTTGACCTGGAGTTTGACGACATAATTACCGGTTCTGGTATACACATGAGTGGTGGTTGGACTCGTTAACCAATCTGTATCCCAGGTTCCATCATTGGTCCAATCCCAGCGATACCCAACGATTCTGCCATCAGTATCGGTACTTTTTGATGCATTAAACGTGACTGTTCCATTCACGTAACCAATGTAGGGGCCACCAGCTTTCGCGGTTGGTGCCTTATTTCCTGTCGTAGGTCCTGGTCCTGGCCCGGGTCCGGGACCAGAACTTTCAGCACCAGTGGTGAAATGCCAAATCGGACCTGCGGCTGATGCACCATGTTCATCGGTTGCGACAATCTTCCAATAATAGGTGGTACTCCATGCAAACGTGATACTATGGCTCGTGACATTTTCTGTGTATCCATGGATATATGAGGCATTGAATGTACTATTACCAGCACGAAGATAAATGGTATAGTTGACAAGATCATTGTTGACATCACCACCGACCCAACTCAGAGAAGACGGTCTGTCACCTTCAGAATATGTAGTGCCATTTGATGGAGAAGGACTTGAAGGTGTTTTTGGAGGGGTATCTTGAGTCGTATTAATCGAAGATGACCATGACCCGCAATTGGAGGCGTTATCAACAGCAAGAACCCTAAAGTATACCGTGCAGTTGATCGTTGTATTCTCAATATACCAAATCGCGGATCTGATGGTATAACTTATATTGGTAAGCCAAGCTGTCCAGGTACCCGATGAATTCTCTTTTGATTGAATCGTCCATGACGCTATACCAGATGTTACTTCTGTCGCAGACCATTGAACAGTAAAATTTTGGTATTTATAGGTAGATAACGCAGTCATTGAGGTCACTGGTGCAGTATGATCATATCCACATCGGGCATCGGCAGAGCCAGGAGCAGACTCAGTATTCGTCGCATTATCTTTCGCAATACTATAGAACTCATAATAACCCGTACCATTCACAAACGTAATAACCCGAGACCACGGAGAAGCAGTATCAGTACCATTATTCACCCAACCACCCCAACTGGAATTATCAGCACTGAACCGATAATAGAACGTCACATTACGAACACCACTAGTCGCATCACTTGCGGTAGCTGTTAGTGTTAGAGGGGAGGTTTTCTTCCAATAAGCAGAGATAGTATTTACTGAGGAGGTCGGTGTAATAATATCATACCCACATATAGTATCATTTGCCACTGGTACGTTTTCGATATTACTTGCATTATCGGTGGCTCTACTATAGAACCGGTAGAAACCACTGGTGTTTGGGAACGTGAAACTAAAGGAGATACTGAGCCATGGTGTGATATTTGTATCAAACATCCATGGACCGGTAAAGGTAGTATTGGTTGTGCTATAGTAATAATACAGAGTGACGTTTTTCAAACCATTTGCCCCGATATCAACAGCGGTAATTGTCAAAGCGAGAGGCGACGTTGTATGCCAACACGGTGTAATGGTATCGACAGATGAGATAGGCATATCATCTATCAAATTTAATTGTGTCTCATGTCCTTGCGCAAATGTGTCGCTTTGGGTTGTATTCACATCGTTGATATAAAAGAAAATATTGTCGCCATCATGACCTCCTTCACTAACAATATGATCAGTGAAGTCATACCATCCAGTACTATTTACGGTAGTTGTAAAGTTTTGAGTACTACCATCATCGGCATCGATAATCATTGCTCGAACAACGGTACCAGCCGGCATATAATCACCTGCAGCATCCTCTGCAGTACCATAGAATCGATGAGGCATTGGTGGTGGAGCAGTGATTGTATCTACCAATGAAAAAAAAGCCAATAGTATAAGGAGCGCAATTAGTATATTTGAAATTATTTTCTTCTTCATCATGTTTTTCTGCCTCTATATTTTTTAATATATAATACAATAGCAAAAAGTGAGATAACAACGACTACTATCACAATCAAATAGAGAATGTATGAAGAAGTTACCTGGCCTTGCGTTTTCGTATAGGGTGATATATCACCCTCCTGAAAGTTATAGATATATTCCCATGTTTTATCATTATTGGTATCCACATAGAACGTTCTTGAATCATCTTGTTGCTCTAAGGTCGTGTTCAGACCGGTTGTTTTATTGTAAAATATTTCAGGTTGTCCATCGTTGTTAATATCAACAAAGAAAAAAGTAATGCCTTGGTATACTATCTTGGTAACGTCGGTTGCATTCGCTGGATTTGAACCTAGTTGTTCTTCTTCGAAATCAGTCAGGCCATCATTGTCATCATCGTTATCTACAATATTTGGTATGTGGTCTCCATCAGTATCTATGGGGAAGTCATTGGGGTTCAGTGGGTCTGTCTTATATCGTGCTTCTTCATCATCGCTCCAGCCATCGCCATCTGAATCGTTCGTTATTGAAACAATTGCGCTATCATTATCGGAAAGATTGTCATTATCGGTAACTGTAAGACGCACTGTATACGTCCCTGGTTTGGTATATGCGTGGGAGGTGGCAACACCGATGCTTGTGTTTGTATCTCCGAAATTCCAAGCATATCGTATGATGGTTCCATCTGAGTCGTTGCTTTTTGAGCCGTCAAAGTGAATCGAGCGGTTTACCGTCCCAAAGTACGGACCGTCTGCTTCTGCTGTCGGTGCTGCTTTACCAGGTGGTACACCGCCATCCCCTGATGGAGGATTTCCTCCATTTTCATCAGGAGGATTACTTGGCACTATCAAATTAAGGTAGGTGTCGCCACCGCTCTGAAACATAGCGGTTTGGGTGGTATTAATTCCACCGACGAAGAAATAGATGGTTTTTCCATCGTTCTTGTTGTCTGGGTCTTCAATGAAAAACGGTGGATTTGATGGGTATGATGTTTCATTATACCCATACATTCCATTCATAATCGTATAATAGTATGATTCGTTATCGACCATTGCTTTAATGATGGTTCCATCAGGTATAGGAATGCCTTGTTGGTTTTTTACTGTACCCCAGAAGTTATGAGGAAAACCAGGAAACGGGGGAAAATCGGTTGCAGTTAGAGTTGCCGCTGAAAAGAACATTGAAAATACTATGGAAACGGATATGAGTTTTTTTTGCACTTTGTATGTTCCTCCGATGGTTGTCATTGTTAATCTTTTTTATCTCATGGGTCGAAAGAAAGAGAAAGGGGTGAGATGCTGAATCATCAGCTCTCTGCTAAGGTGTAATATCCTGTGCTTGATGTCTTTAGATAGAGCCAGAAACCATCACCTGGTTGCATTTTTGTCGTTGCGCTTCCGTAGATGTTGACGAAGCCACCTGCCGGTGTGTACTTGTAGAGTATTTCACCGGTTTCTGCAAGTACGTCTGATAATGATGCTAGCCCACCCGTAGTATTCGCGGTTTGGTTGTAGGTTGCCCAGTGTCCGATCATATTCCAACGGTGTCCCGTGAGTTCAACGATTGGCGCTGGGTTTATGCCATGAAGTACTGTCGAGTAGTTTCCGATTAATGTATCTGATGCGTTCATGTGTATCCAGTACGCCCTTCCAGGTTCTATCTCCGAAAGTGTCCCGGTTTGTGTACGAACAGAATAATATTTCCAGTTGTCTGCACTTGCATTATACCACCAGACGTTCGTTGTTCTGTCTGCATTGGACCATATTGATCCTAAGAGCGTTGGGATACTAATACTTGAGACATCTCCAGGGATGGAGAACAAATTCCATCCTTCACTAAATGCTATTCGATAGGTACTGATTGTGACTGCAAGAGCCGTAGCATTATTTCCAGCGAGGTCTTGGATTCCATCGCCGGTGAGGTTGATGGTGGGTCCACCGCCGTCGAGTTTGGCGCTGAGTTTTATAGTTACTCGTGCTCCGCTTGAGCTTGTGACTTCAGACACGGTGACTCCACTAGTGCTTATATCAAAATCAGTTGTTGCGGCAGAGGTCCAATCCATAGTTGATTCGCTGCAGTACACATCCACATAAGTGTAAGTATTTCCGTTGTTATCAGCGTCAAACACTGCGTAGCTGAGGGCTGGTGCGGTGTTATCTGCGGTAGTTGTACCGTTTACCTCAGTTGCGTAATTTCCTGCAATGTCAGAAGCATTAATCCAGACAACAATCTCTCCATCCGAAGGATCACAGGTAACAGAAGATATGTTCCAATATGCAATGTCGGTGTCACCATTATATCCATCTGCTTCAACTTCGGTTCCAAGGCTAAATCCTGAGAGGTCAGCATGTATGTAGCTGGTGTCGCCGGTACCAAGATTGGCATCTGAGACAGTCGCGGTGATGTTGACAGTATCTCCGTCTTTTACATATGTGGTACTGCTAATGCTGACATCGGTAATGACGACTACTGAAATCGTTGGTCCCGAGGTATCGAAGTAGAACGTATGACTGTGAGCAGCAGTATTTGAGTTTGCTGCAACATCAATAACACTGAGATTTATAATATAGGTCTTTCCATTGGAGAGTGTTGGAAGTTGGCTGTTCTTATACCAACTGGTTGATCCTGTTACCGCTAGATTGGTTGCACCTGCACCCCAGGCGGTTCCATTCCAGTATTTTTGATTCGTTGCATTATAATACGTGATTGTAACAGTAGAAACACCAGAACCTCCATCAGCGGTAGTACCGGTGATATTCGTAAGAGTGTCATAATATCCGCCACTTGTTGGTGCGGTAATCGTTCCTGTTGGTGCGGTATTATCGATGCTCTTTGTCGCACTCGTTGTCGGATAGGGATCGAGATAAATTGATACATTGTCTTTGCCCCAGATCTTTACAGTAAACGTTCCATCGTCATCAGAACCAGCAGGAACCGTCCACCCGTAATACCAGTGGGTATTATCGGTTTTCGTCATCGATTGGTTCGCAAGATCCCCATTTCCAACAGTTTCGATGTTAATTGTGATACTTGTTTCATCAATACCTGATCCACCTTCAGTAAAGTTCGCATAAATCTTTAATGCTACACCAGCTTTAAAGTAGGATGCTGACCTGTTGTATGCTACCGTACAAGTTGGAGCAGTATTATCGATTTTCTTTGACGTACTCGTTGTTGGATACGTACCAAGCAGGTTCGTTGCGTTATCCTGTGCATAGACACTGATGGTAAAGGTTCCATCATCGTCGCTCCCGGAGGGAATCGTCCATCCGTAGTAATAATGGGTATTATCTGTCTTTGTCATGGTCGTGTTTGCAAGATCACCATTCCCTGCTGCTGCGATATTAATGGTCACCGCCTCGTTCATACCTGAGCCACCTGATTCTGTCATATTCGCGTAAATCTTTAATGCGGTTCCTGCATTGAAATAGGTCGCAGATCTGTTATAGGCTATTATAGCAGTAGGCACAGTATTATCAATACTTTTCGAACTACTTGTCGTCGGATAAGAAACAAGGTTGTTTGATGCATTGTCAGCAGCATATATTTTAACGGTAAATGCACCGTTATCATCGGAACCAGATGGAATCGTCCAGCCATAATAATAATGCGTGTTATCTGTCTTGGTCATTGAAGTGTTACTGAGATTTCCGTTTCCTGCAGTAGTATTAATTTTAATCATCACTGCCTCATTCATCCCAGAACCTGCTTCCGTGAAGTTCGCATAAATTTTAAGTGCTTCGCCAGCTTTGAAGTATAATCGTGAGTTATTATATGTAATAGTACCGACTGGAGCCGTATTATCAATGTTTTTTGTAGCACTCGTTGTCGGGTAAGGATTCAGGTTAATCGACATATTGTCCCTGCCCCAGATCTTCACCGTAAACGTCCCATCATCATCAGAACCAGCAGGAATCGCCCAATTATAATACCAATGGGTATTATCTGTTCTACTTAACGAAGTGTTCGCAAGGTCACCGTTTCCTGCTGTGTCAATATTTATGTTAAGACTTGTTTCATCTATTCCTGATCCACCTTCCGTGAAGTTCGCATAAATCTTCAACGCAACACCAGCTTTGAAATAGGTTGCAGAGCGGTTATATGCAATTGCACAGGTTGGCGCTGTGTTGTCAATTTTCTTTGTCGCGCTGGTTTTTGGATAGGGGCTGAGGTAATTTGTTACATTATCCTGTGCGTAGATACTGACAGTAAACGTCCCATCATCATCAGAACCAGCAGGAACAGTCCAACCGTAGTACCAATGCGTATTATCGGTCTGAGTCATAGTTATATTTGCTAGATCACCATTGCCTGCTGTCGCAATGTTAATAGTAACCGATGTCGGGTTTATTCCAGATCCTGCTTCTGTAAAGTTTGCATAAATCTTTAATGCAGTGCTAGCTGTGTAGTATGTTGCAGATCTATTATATTCAATAGCAGCAGTTGGAGCAGTATTATCGATTTTTTTCGTTGCACTAGTCGTCGGATATGTACCAAGCAAGTTCGTTGCATTATCCTGAGCGTAGACACTTACTGTAAAAGTGCCATCATCATCAGAACCAGCAGGAACTGTCCATCCATAATACCAATGAGTATTGTCGGTCTGAGACATCGTAATATTCGCCAGATCACCATTCCCTGCTGTCGCAATGTTAATGGTAATAGAGGTAGGACTCATTCCTGATCCTGCTTCTGTAAAGTTCGCATATACCTTCAGGGTATCGCCTTCTTTGAAATAGGTCGCAGAACGGTTGTACGCAATAGTTGCTGTTGGTGCAGTATTATCGATTTTCTTTGTCGCGTCTGTGGTTGGATAGGGAGATAAATAGTTACTTGCATTGTCATGAGCCCAGATTTGAGCAGTGAATGTCCCATCATCATCAGAGCCTGCCGGTACTGTCCAACCATAGTAATAATGGGTGTTATCAGTTTTTGTCATCGTTACATTTGCGAGATCGCCATTTCCAATTGTACTTATGCTGATATTAACGGTTTCATTTAGACCACCACCCTCGGAGAAGTTTGCATAGATTTTTAATTTCGTTCCGGATTTGAAATAGGTCGCAGAGCGGTTATACGCAATTGTACATGTTGGTGCATTATTATCAATGATGAAGGTAGCATTTGAAATATCATACCCGTAGTTTCCTGCTTGATCAACAGCGGTAACATTCACTTTGTAATTCGTACCATCAGATAATAGTGCAGTATTCCATCCTGGGTAACTCCCGTCATTTGCTTCACCAGAAGCAATCAAGGTCCATGTCGTACCCCCATCATTACTATAATAGAGAATAATAGGGCTTGCGGCAAGATTATCATCAGAAATATCAGTATTATTCCACGTAATCGTGTGAGTCCCAGACCACCGTTCACCACCATCAGGAGCGGTCAAAACATCCTGGAACACAACAGGAGCTGTATTATCAATGCTCTTCGAACCATCCGTTGTTGGATACGGACTCAAATAATTACTTGCATTATCTTGCGTCCATATATTTACGGTAAACGTC